>Ga0326760_1000713_pt1 | contig 16396 bp, 19 predicted proteins | sample GCREP_S_FD_207668 | JGI IMG/M metagenome (GOLD analysis project Ga0326760, IMG submission 207668) | Hot spring sediment microbial communities from Geyser Creek Basin, Yellowstone National Park, WY, United States - GCR.EP_S | ecosystem: Environmental > Aquatic > Thermal springs > Near-boiling... | reverse complement strand
AGGAACATTATGGCTGAGTTTTCTTCTGTCTTGTTGTTTTTGAACTAGCCACAACTTTTCTTAGCTCTTTTAAGACCCCCTTTTTCGACGCGTCCCAAACCTCTATTCCCATGATTCTGCCCTTCTTGTCAAGCTCAACAATGACATTTTCGCCAGCTTCGAGAACCTCCTCTGCGGCCCCGTCCATAAAGTGCAGGTATAGTATGTCTGTTCCAGGATCATAGAGTGCTCTTAATGGGGGTCTTTCTTTTTTCATTTCAGCTTCTTCCATAAGCCTTTTCTCAACTTATTCCTCGTAAGTTTATCTACCTTTCTTGCTTTGTATACCGTGATAACCTTCAACACATCATCCATCTTACGGACTATTACAATAAGAGAATAATCATTTTTACATAAATTTCAGCTCCGGTTTATCCCTACAGGAAGGACGGTCCGTAAGAGCAAGCTCTAGCTCGCTTAAGCTTATAGCTCTCAGAGCCATCCTCTCCATTGCATCTTTCGTGAGTCTAATTTTATACCCCACTCTCCATGTGCACCTCTGGCAAGATTGCTTATCGCATATTATCGGCAAAGCTATATAACTTAAAATGTCCAGAAGCCTAGAAGAGGCGCTTGTAGTTCTCAGATACGTGGAGCGCGCAGCAAAGGTATCGGTATATGCGATGCTTCTAGAAGGGGTCTGTAGTTCTCAGATACGTGGAGCGCGCAGCAAAGGTATCGGTATATGCGATGCTTCTAGAAGGGGTCTGTAGTTCTCAGATACGTGGAGCGCGCAGCAAAGGTATCGGTATATGCGATGCTTCTAGAAGGGGTCCATCCTCTGCCGAAAGAAGCCGAAACACTAGAAAGAGGACTCTACGTTCAAAAACTACGCAAAGCTATATCTAAATGAATATGCAGAACATTGGGTCATCGATTCTATCTCTCGCCCGTTTCGGCAAGACATGTCTCACCATTTACACCATCCAGGACGAGGACTAGCTGGGATAAAACCTCCCTTCCGATTAGCCTTTTCCCGCCCCCGTAGTAGGGAGATTCAACAAATGCTTCAAGTCTCTTACCCCCAACCTCGAGAATGGCCCTGGCAGTCCTCACTGGTAGGGGGCCTGTCAGGGTCCTATACGTCCTCCACAGGCTTCTTGGAAGCTCGCCTACACTAAAGAAATCATAGTCTTCGGTCTCTACCATTACAGAGCCAGAAAAACCTGTATCAACTGGTATGTCCATAGTACCGAACTCTTCACCAAGCAAGTTATAAAGCTTAACTCTTAATGCCGGGGCCTTTCCAGAGGAACTTTCCAGGAACCTTAAACACTCTACTGGGATATAGACCCTCCCCACCACTCCATGCCACCTCGAGCCGCGTCGTCTACACCAATCCTTACAACTATTGAGTGTCTAGGCCTTGGCGAGAGCCTCCTCAGGGTTTCGGCGACCTCCTCCAAGGTGTCGTAAACCCCTATGAGCCCCCCGTTTGCGAATACGGCGTATTTCCCATGATGCTTTTTGAGCCTGTGCCTCTCCCTCTCATATGCAATGTTATTTGCATCTGCCTCTCCAACTACCTCCCTCTTGTTAAGCCACAGCTCTATAGCCTCCTCAAAGGCCTGTGAAAGCTTTAAACCACGCCTAATCGCCTCCGCCTTGAATTCTCGAAGCTTCTTCTCATCTATACCCTTAATTACCAGGGTCAACAAATTCACCAAGATTAATAAGGCAAAAAAGGTAAAAAGCTTTCTTGAAAAGCTCAAAAGCAATCTAAGGGGCGGTCAACCATTGCTCTAGAAAATCATATTAGCGCGCTAAGCAGGTTAAGGTGAGAACTTAATGATGTCTTTTTATCAATGAACTTTTGTACTATCTCTCGAATTCGCTCCTTGAAGCCATGTGTAACTCCATTGGAGCATCTATTCTACAATATACCTCTGCTTTGACCATATATTCTTCACCCCTGCTGTGCTTACTATCCAATACTAGCGCGCTAGGCGATACTTTGCATTAAATCTTTTCGCATGGAGTATCAACAGTGCTCGGGTTCGCTGTGGACTACTTCTTCATTGGAGGGAGAAATCCATCGATTCTCCCTGCTTCGGGCATTGTCATTGGCATGGGGATGGCTACTTCAGGTCTAACAAGTGCAATGCTCGTAGAGTATACTGAGATGAGGAGAGAAATTAGCGCGCGGCGTCATAGAGGTTGACGTGAAAAACAGAAACAGTCAAACTAGTAGTAGAAGAAAGTTATTTGAGCATAAACAAGGTCCTTAAACACCTAGAGGAGACTGGCTGCTCAGTCCGGAGCATAGACTCAGTCGAGGTTAGAAAAAACCTGTAATGCGACCTGCCTCTCCCCCTCTCAGGCTTGTTTCACCTTTGAGCATCTGAAGCTAACAGTTGTGGGATCTAATACGTCGAATCCTCTAAGCGTAAGTCTGCAGCCAGCATGCATTTCGCACACCCGAAGGATGACCCCTGCAAGAGGGCAAGCTACAGGCTCAAACCTTTCCTCCTGGATCTTTCTGAGAAAGTCCGATACCCTCAGGCCCCTAAGAGTTATCCTCATGCCATAGTCGTCTTCCTCGATTTCCAGCTTCTCGGCTATAGCTAGGTCCTCTGTAAATAGCTTCTCAACGTCCTCTAGAGAGGGCTTATCGCCTAAAACACCCTTCTCCCTCAAGAAGTGTAGCAAGTCGTCCGTAGCTAGTCTAGAGATCATAATTCCCGCTTTTCCCATAACCTTATAAGCCGCTTTATTGACGGCATACATGTACGCATTTATAAATAAGTTGCTGGGGCCACTCACGTAGATATTGAAAGAGGTTAAATCTAAAAACTTTTTGGTTCAAAAATTGCCTCATTTATTCAAAGACCAAGTAGCTTGATGTTAAGCGCGCAGAGGTCCTTAGCTACGGCTAAAGCCTAGAAGAGGCACGAGCAGAATTGGGCTACATAGAAAGCAACAAAAAGCAGCAATCTACACTAGCGCGCGCTAACCAATCCGGCTGAAAACTACACTATACACCAGAGATACGTGCTAGTTTCTCGGAGAGGGCACTTAAGTAGGCTATACCCTCCCTCAGTATCTCCTTACCCCTCTCTGTAGCTTTATAGTACTTTCTCCTCTCCCTATAGCGGCTCTCGATAAAGCCCTCTGCCTCCAGCTTCTGAGTAACGACATAGAAGATCACCTTGCCAGCTTCAACGCCGAAGTCCTCCCTAATCCTCTTCATCAGGGAGTAGGGGTAATCCTCACCTCTAGATAGCTCAGCTAAGACGTAAAGCCATAAATTCTCAACACCAGTTTTCCTCTTCAGCCTCTCAAGAGGCTTCATAGATCGACTTCCATACATAATACTGCCTCAACAAATTGCCACTATTAAATATCAACCCGCCGACTCCATACTTCTCCACGATACTTATTTTAGTGGCATCTCATTATTTCACCTTTGTGAAAAAATGACTTTTCCCGTGGTTATTGTTGCCGGTGGCGTTGCAAGCAGGCTCCAACCCTACTCCTCAGAGAGGCCCAAATCTCTCATGGAGCTTGAGCCTGGAGTAGCAATCCTTGACTTTATTCTAAAGAGGTTTACGCGAGCAAACTTAAACCCAGTATACTTGGTGACAAGGAGAGAGTACATAACTCTTTTTAAGCAGAAGCTTGGAAACAAAGCGGTAATTCTAAGCGTCGATGCTGAGGAGTTTGGAAATCTCTACACGGTTCACACAGCGTTTAAACACGTTGATCCTCCTTTCCTTGTAGCGATGTCTGATCATGTATTTGAGTACGGAATGCTGAAAAAATTGCTCTCTCATTTTTCAAACAAGGCTTTTACGATTTGTCTTGATAGGAAACCCTCGCTTTCAGAGGTAAAAGAGGGCTTAAAGGTAAAGTTACAGGGGGAAAGAGTCGTGGAAGTAGGCAAAAGCATAGAGTCAAGGTATGGAATAGATACTGGCTTGATTATCGTACGGGAAAATGCACGCCGCTACATCGAGGAGGTGATCGCTGAGAGAGGGCCCAATGCAGCAATAGGTGAAGCTCTTGACAGAGCTGCGAAGGATGGAGAAGTTGACTACGTAGATGTTACTGGCTTTCTATGGAAGGACATCGATACGCCTAGCGACTTGCTTTATGCCAGGAAAATTTACAGGCAAATAAACCTACGTGACTATGGGAGAAAGACCGCCAGTCTGGCAACCAAAATACTCGTAAGGCCTTTAACAGGCTACCTTGCCGGCAGGCTGGGAAGAAACAACGCCTCTAGAGTCATACTTTTGTCTTTGTATATACTTGCAATGTTTTCCCTCGTCTCTCTACTATTTTTGGACGCCCTCAAGACATCCCACATGTATCTAGCGGCATATGTGTATGTTCTAATCTTTCTTACAGACTTCATCGACGTGTTAGTCTCTTTTCAAGATCTTTTTCCAACCTATAACGTAGCTTTAATTAGCCGAGTACTCGCTGAGACGAGTATGCTGTACTTCCTAGTCGCTAGTCTTGGGGAAATAAGCGCAAACGTCGTTTACCTTGTAGCGGTCTTGGGAGCAACTAGTTCTATGCTTACAATTATTTATGAGCGTGAAGAATTGAAGCCGGCTGCGTTAACTTTCCTCGCTGATCCCGCTCTAAAGTACTTCTTGGCACTGTTGCTCGTAATGATTAACCAGCAAATCCTAGCACTGGCATATTGGATTGCCTCAGGCCTCGCCGTCATGTTTTCAGCTGGAACTAGTATTGGGGCCGCCAAGCCTACAGAGTTAACGGAAGAGTTCCCGAAAATCGCTGAAAGAAGGAGCCTTGCCGCGCGGAAACTTGAGAGGGCGGGGAGTAAGGGGTTCAAGCTAATTTTAGCCTTGATTGTTTTGTCGTACGTTAATTCCCATTTCGGCAGATTTACGTTGCTACAAACTGGGTTGCTAAGCATCGACGTGAGCACAGCCGTATCAGCTATCACGCTACTCGCAATCGTATACTATGGCTACTACGTCCTGGACGGAGTAAGGGTGCTAGTAGACGCGTTAGCGGTAAAGATGACGAGTGTCTTCGGCATAACGGAAAGTGTAGCTAAGCACATAGGGCTCGACCTCTTATACCTTGGAGTAACCCTTCTTGCTCTTCTCTACGTCCCGTCCTTGCTGAGGACATTGCCTGCCGTAGGACAAATGCTAGAGTTGATAGTCTCTCTAATCCTGCTAATCTTCCTAGTGTTCTTCATGTATGATCTCTCGAGGGTTATCTACAAGGCTTTCGGGGAATTTTTCTCCGAAATCATTAAAAGAATCGAGGGTGCCCTTGAACATGAATCTCGGTAAGGCCCTGTTAATTTTTCGGGACTACATAGCAAATGAAGGTGTGAAGGTGCCTGTAGCCCTCCTTTCGCACTTTGGCACGGCAACAGTTGAAAGATGGATCCAAACTCTCAGGGCGCAGGGCATAAGAGAAATTCAAGTTTTCACCCCTAAAGAAGCTGTTTTACAAACCAGGGACTACTTAGAGAAAATAGGAGAAGCAAATGTAGAGGTAAATAGCATAGACGATCTACGATTCAAAACAACTGAGGGAGCACTCATAATTTCGGCGGATTATCTGGTACACCCCGACGCTGTTAGATCATTTATTCAAGGCAGTTATACGAAGGGTACATGTAAACAGACGACCGTCCTACAAAAAGTTGTGAAATCCGAGCCTATAGCCGTTGACCTCGATTCTCTTGTTGAACCCAGGCATAGACCTGCCTGTGTGTACGCTGGGGACCTAAAAGCATCTAAAGCAGCTTTAGTGAAGTGGTCTCAGAAGGGCATTCACTTGACTTCTATGCTGAATGCACACGTCGAGAACTTGATCGTGAAAAGTATCGGAGGGAACCTCTGGATAACTCCGAATAGAATTACAATGCTTGTCAATCTATTAGCCCTGGCCGTGATTTACCTGTTTTTAAAGGGTCACTTTATTTTCGGAAGCGTTGTAGCCTACATTGCAGGAATACTCGACGGGGTAGATGGAAAGCTGGCAAGAGTCCGAGGCCGCCTGACGAGGCTTGGGCACATAGAGCATTCACTGGATGCCTTATGGGAACAATCAGTCTACGCTGCACTTGCTGTGGGGTTGGGAGCTCACGGCTACGGAGTACAAGCACTAATTATGGGAATAATTTTCCTCGTTATAGACAGCTTCATTAGGCATGTCTACAACCAGTTCACACTTATCACGGGCAGGAGTCTCAAGACGTACTCTGCCTTCGACCGAAAATTTGCAGTTATAGATGGTAGGAGAAATTTCTACGTAATTTATTTTCTCGTGTCTTCAATACTTGGAAATCCATTAAGCGGACTCTTCCTGAGCATTGTGCATGCATCGATCACAGCAATCATCTACTTAGCCAGGTCAATTCAACATCTTAGTATGCTGGACAGGGAAAAATAACAATCACCCAGCCCTCTCCCTAGAGGTTCCAATCTCCCTCATCGCACTTCTCTTTATGCAATCCTTAATGTAAATCACAAACTATTAAGTAATCTCCTGTCTTCTCTCGATGAGCAAAACCAGAAAGCGCGAAAGATAGTGCAGCAGAATAGCGAGGTGCATCCCATGCCTATTCCTTATAAACACAGCATAATAAAAAAGTTTCTTATAAAAAATAAAGCTCAAAAATCTTGAAAAAGCTATGAACTATGATGTGATAATTGTTGGAGGAGGAGCTGGCGGCCTTGCAACTGCATTAGCCCTGAAGAGTTTACGTCCAGACCTCAATGTTCTCATAATACGTAGGACTAAGCTTCAAGTAATACCGTGTGCAGTGCCCTACATCACAAATACTGTAGGCTCGGTTGAAGGTATACAGATACCTGACTCTACAGTGAAAAATGCAGGTGTTGATCTTATTATTGACGAGGTTGTAGGGATTGATAGGTCGAAAAAGCTTGTCAAGACAGCGAGCGGCAGGGAGTTCATGTACAAGAAACTTGTCCTTGCTACCGGAGTCTCACCCATAAAGCTTAATATCCCAGGAATCGAGAAGGAAGGTGTAATTCTGATCAGCAAGGAGTATGAGCAACTCGTAAAAGCATACCAACTGCTCAAAGATGCAAGACGCATTGTGATTGTGGGTGGAAGTTTTACAGGGCTTGAGTTTGCAGACGACCTGGCTAAAGGAAGAGAGATACATGTTGTCGAAGTTTTAGAAGAAGTCTTGCCCCTGTGCTTCGACAAGGAGTTCGGGGAGATAGCTAGAAGGAAGCTTGAGGAAAAAGGCGTAAAATTCCACCTGAAAGCTAGCGTTAAGGAAATTAGGGGTAAGGACAAGGTAGAGGAGATTGTTCTTACAACAGGCGAAATTCTGTCTGCAGAAGCTGTTTTAGTCGCAGTTGGCGTTACTCCAAACTCTAATCTTGCTGCTAAAGCTGGTCTCGCACTGGACCAGTGGGGACATGTTGTTGTAGACTCCTTCATGAGGTCAAGTGACCCCGATATTTACGCAGTCGGCGACATAGCGCAGAAAAGGGACTTCTTTACCGGGAAACCTGTAAAAGCCTACTTTGCAAGCGTAGCCGTAGCAGAAGGTAGGGTAGCAGCGATGCACATAGCAGGAGTGGCAACAGCCAGAGGGTTCGAGGGAGCCTTACCAGTGTTCTCAACGTATATCGGGGGCACAGTACTTGCCGCGGCGGGCTTGACAGAGTTCATGGCGAGAAACCTTGGCTTAGATGTGTTGCCAGTAAAGGTCGAAGCTGTTAACAGGCACCCAGCAGCTTTGCCGGGAGGCGGAAAGATACAACTCAAGGCACTCTTCCTGAAAAGCGATCTCAGGCTTGTCGGCGTTCAGATAGCGGGTCCTGAGCCCGTAGGCGAATTGATCAACTACGCTGGAGCCGTTATACAGCAAGGACTCAGCGCATATGACATAGTCAAAATGAATTTCGCCACTCAACCACTCCTTACGGCATCACCGCTGGCATACCCGTTACAGCTTGCTGCGCTTCAGGCCATAAAGATTGCCATGCAGCATTAATTATACCTCACTAGCGAGGCTCCAATGTTTTTCTATGAGGGCACGTGGTGAGAATAAATACCCAGCGATGGGTGGCTCGCAGAGCGCCAAGACACCTTAATGCACAGGCAATGAATATGCATCTAAGCCTCTGCGGACTTGCGCGTGGGCAGACCCACCAACATAGCGGAAATGAGGGCCTAGCCTAGTATCCTTCAAGGTTTTGCTAACTAGGCTGGAGGATTGGTGTGCTCTTAGCCATAGAGCACGCCCATATTCAGGTGAGCTGTAAGTCTTCTGCCGCTTAGATACCTGGTGGTAACCTTTCTTGCCCTCAGCCTTTCGTCAAACGTCTCTGCGCTGAGGCTATAGAGGTCGTACGCGTCCGAAGCGACGATGAAGTTGACATTCGTAGCGAAGCTGGGTATCCATGTCCAGTACTCTGCTAGATACCTGAAGTTTTTCTCGATGTTTTCTTTTACCTCTCTGTACTCTTTTGGGTAGAAATAGCTGGACCCGGCCTGCGTTGCTAGCACCCCGTTGGGTCTCAGTATCCTCTTTATCTCTTGAAACGCCTCGAGGCTGTAGAGTGGCAGTGCTGTGGGTCCAGCGTAGGGGTCTGTCAGGTCCATTATCACAGCGTCGAAGTAGCTGCTCGGAGCCCTCCTCACGTACTCAAGCCCATCCATGATGATGGTCTTTGCCCTGGGATCGTAGAAGCTGCCCTTGTGCATGACTTCGAGGTACTTCTTTGAGAACTCGACAACCTTCTCGTCTATGTCCACCATGACAGCCTCCTCGATCGTGTTGTGCTTCAACACCTCCCTCAGCGTCGCCCCCTCCCCACCGCCGACGATTAGCCCCCTCCGAGGCTCCGGGTGAAGGGCCAGCGCTGGGTGCACGAGGAGCTCGTGGTAAATGTGCTCATCCCTCTCCGTGCTCTGGACAAACCTGTCGATCAGGAGAGCCCTCCCAAATCCCTCTAGCTCTGCAAAGACGATCTCCTGGTACGGGGTTTTCTCGGCAGCATACACCCTCTTCAGCCTGAGGATCTGCTTCGTGTATTCACTTACAGGCTCGATCACCACCAGACCATCTAAGCTGGACACATGCAAAGGTAAAAAGCATAGCTTACATATACTTTGCCATTGAATCTCTAAGGGGAACTCCTGGGAACAACAGGCTTCAACGCATCAGGTGAAACCCTTTTCTTCGTCAACTTCCTGAGTCCGCCAAAGGCTCATCATCCAAGATACTTTACTCCTAGGATTTTTAAGCTTCATCTTGTAGTAGAGAAGAAAGGTGATAGTCAAGCCCGCCTTTCGAATTTCCTCCCCTCAGCGTAGGTGAATCACGTCCCCGGAGTAGAAGGCTTTGACTTCGCCGCTCCCAGTCTTGAGGTACAGCTCTCCAAGGGGTCCTACGTCCACCGCTATGCCAGTGAACACACCCTCCTGGGTAACTACTTTAACGGCCTTCCCAAGAGTATCAGAGAAACTTTTCCACTCGTCGATAACCTGTTTCCCCCGACCCTCCACAAGCAATGTATACACGCCGTCTACCTCCTCCAACAAATGCATCAAGAGAGGTAGCCTTGGTAATTTTCTTCCAAGAATACCCTTTAGTGAGGCAGAAGTCTCGGCAAGCTCCTCGGGAAGGTCATTATTAACGTTTAACCCTATGCCCACAAGCGCAGTAATCTCTTCGCCAGACCCGGAAAAAGCCTCTACAAGGATACCTCCAACCTTCTTACCCTCAATCACCACATCGTTAGGCCACTTCAAGCGAGCCGGCAAACCAATACTCCTCAGTGCACGTGCTACAGAAACCCCCACAGCGAGGCTAAGCAAGTTTACAAGACGCTGGCCAGGTCTAAGAATAACAGTGAACCATAGCCCACCCTTACCCGAGAACCAGCTCCTACCAAGCCTCCCCCTGCCCCTTTCCTGCTCCTCGGCAACCACAACTGTGCCCTCGGCAGCTCCCCCCTCAGCCAGTTCTCTGGCCAGGTCCTGCGTAGAACTACACTTCTCAACGTAGTACACGCGGTACCTGAGCCTGGTATTAAGCCTAGAAGCATGCTCACCTGCATCCGCTAAACCATCAGGGGTTAAACGCTGCTTGTGTGCATTAAGCATACAGCCTAGACCCTGAGGCACTTTCCCATAGTCTAGGTCGGCTTTGCCAAGACAACCCTTGCTCTCCGCGCCCTCCAATTCGTGTACTCAATCAGCAGAATAACCATGCCGAGGACTAGGAGAATCGCGAGGACAGCCAAGCCGAGGAACTCAGAGAGGGACAAATCCATCCCAGCAAAGCTCACAAACACGTCAAGCGAAACCTCAACTACGTTTTCGCGGGAAGGCTGAACAAGAATGGTCCTAGAGACACCTCTCCCACCATACTCAACCGTAACCTGGTAAGTAGCCTGAGGCAAGAGAGTAGAATAAATCCCAGAGGCACCTGCAGCCCCCTCCTCCACTGTTTCAGCTCCGTAAGATATCCTTACAGAGGCACCACTGAGAGGTTGCCCCCTTGACCCAGTAACCCTTAATGTCAACTTTCCAATACTGGGGACAGTTAGCACTCTGTCACTGTAGACAGTGACGTTTTGCCTGTACCCCACGGGTACGTTCTTCCAGGAAACAACCTCTACCATGAGCACGCCTCTCACAACGTCTCTCACAATGAAGGGGCTCCTCGGGTCAAGTGTAAAGTTGAACACTCTGCCGTCAAGTGTCGTAACACGGATCCTTGCACCACTAAGCTCAGAGCCATCAAAGGCAACTATCTTAAGGGTCGGCTGAGCACAGCTAGAAATGGCAACTAGGGGGAGCAACGCCGCTAGCACCACTAGGATTCCGGCACGCATATGAACTGAGCACTCAAGCAGTGTTATTAGTTTAACGCCTGCACAAGCATCTAGCGCGCCTCAACACTTAAAAATTTTAACATGGCTAATACGTGTGTGCAGAATACTGGTACTAATCGGCCCAGTCCAAGAGGATGTTCTCAAGACCTCCACAAATGCTTTGTCTAAATCAGCAATACGAGACCCATACCTTGGAAATCAGTCCCACAGCGCGCGGCGCGCAGGAGTAGGAGGTAAGGTTAATAACCCTTAAGAGGCAATTTAACGTTAGTAGATATGCATGGGATTTACTTACATAAAGATTCGTGTCTATAGTATGGATCTAACAAGATGGGAGGATGTGGAGGTTTTGGTGGGTAGTGGGGCACTATTTACCTCGATACCGCGTTCCACCCTCGAGAAGCTTGGACTTAAGCCTATTGCTAGGCAGAAGTTTAGAGTCCATGGTGGAGATGTCGTTGAACGTGATGTTGGCGGGGCAGCTGTGGAGTATGGGGAGCGGCGTGCCATAGTTCCAGTAGTGTTCGGGGAGCCGAAGGACATTCCAGTCCTCGGAGCTACAACTTTAGAATCTCTAGGATATCAATTGGATCCCATATCTAAGAGGTTGAAGCCCGTAGAATTGCTGATGATGTAATGTCATACTCGGCGCGTGCCATTCGTACCCCGCCTTATCGCAGGATCATGGTTTTATGGGTTTTACTCTGCTGGGTGTGGCTATGAGTTGTACATGGTCCACAACGGTCCTGAAGCACCGGCGATTTCCACCCAAAATTCCCATGCAGGCTCGAGGGACCAGGAGCTCAGGGAGGGCTCAGCTCGCGTGCTCCAATTCTAAGAACATTAACAATGGACCTGGGCATTAAGCTCCCAATAACCTCCTCACCAGTCACGAGACTATTCTTAAATCCTTAAACATTAAGGGAGGAGCTTCCGCGAAAAACTCCCTTCCATCAAGGGGGAGCTTTTACAACGAAGAATCCCTCCACACAACCCTAAGAGAAAGCCTAGGAGGAAACCCTCCTAGAACCTCGTCAACAATGCCCACAAGCTTATCAGACGCCTCACTCCTCTCCGACAAGTACAAAGACGCAACCCCACGAGAAGGCTCAAGCAACAAAACCCCAAGAATCCTCCCCCCAAAACCAAGCAAATACTCGTAGGCATGAAGCCTAACATAGACACCCCTCTCCCTAAGCATCCACGCAAGCCTAACCCTGTTCCAAGCCACACTCAGCTCACTAAACACAGCAAACAAACACCTACAAACAGTTATATCCATTTCCGCAAATTAAAGGACGCTCTCATAGCCTTCAGCTTTATCATCGTAGAGCTTAGCTTTAAAATTTAACCTTTACCTTCCTCTAACCCTTCTAATATCTTGAGAATTTGAGTTTTGAGCACAGGGAGTTGGTTTTTAATAGTCACCCAGACCAGCTCCAAATCCACACCAAAGTACTCGTGAATTAACTTGTCCCTCATCCCTGCGATTTCCCTCCATGGAACCTCGCGATGCTTTGCCCTCAGTTCTCTGCTCAAATTCTTCGTTGCTTCACCAATTATCTCAAGACCTCTCAAGACGGCGTACTGTTTCTCCACGTTCTCAAAGAATTCCTCCTTGCTCAAACCTTCGACAAATCTCTCAATGTTAGAGATCGCATCCAGAATGTGTCTTAAGTATGCTTTATCTCTTTTCATAAATGACCCGCATCTCCTTTTTCACGTCTTCTATAATGTAGGGGCTTAAGCTCCTTAAAACCACAAGGTCAACTTTTCTTCTAAATATTTTTCTCAGCTCATTCTCTATCCTAACTAGATCCAAGAGGCTCTTTTCACTATTTCGATCAAACTCGATAGCTATATCTATATCGCTTTTCCCGCTCTGCTCCCCTCTGGCGAAGGAGCCGAAGATAGCCATGAACACTATGTCGTTCCTTCTACAGATCTCAGCTAGCTTCTCCTCTATGCCCCTCCTCCTCAGCCCTTTGGGCAGACTTTGAATCTCAATTTTAGCACTCATCCTATATTGTTAGACGGCTCCTCCAATTTAAGCCTTTTACAACACGCGCGCTACGCTTCTCTATGCGCGATATGCCTAGGAAAACTTTCCGAATCTTCACCACAGGTTTTGGAAAAATACAGGTATTTAAGAAGAATCTATTCAGAAGTAAACTTTAGAGCAACCGCCAATCCATCATGTCTCGCACCCTTTTCGAGGAGAAGAATGGGCAAGGACATGCACGAGTCACGACAAATTTCTGCCAGGCTACGTGCCGTGGCTTTACGTTTAAATGTTTTACTTTCGGTGTTATCCCTCCTGTGCAGGAATGTCTCCAGTGTTTATAAGGGTTTTTCTCCCTGCACTGCTTGTGGTGTTCATGTTGATGAGTGCGAGGGGTCTCTTGGGGCTTCCCAGGCTGGGCACGGGGCTCTCGGGACTGGATAGGCTTGTGGGCGGGCTTGTGCCTGGGTCTGTGGCTACGTTCTATGGGGACGAGGATTCTAGGGGGAAGATGCTCTACACCATGCTTGCCTCAGCTGTCTCTGGGGGCTTTTCGCCGCTCGTCGTAGGCATGAGGGACTACCATGATGGGAGGTCTATAGACGCTTACGCGTTGTCGGAGGCCCTGCTGTGGCGGGGCGTGGACCCCGAGGAGGGCCTCTCCAGGATACACGTAGCCAATGTTTACGGCGTTGGGCAGGTGGGCTCTGTCGACGTGGTTATCGAGGAGGCCCTGAGGAGGGGTGCGGGGCTCATAGCGGTTACTCATTTGTCCGAGCTGTTTAGCCTTAAAAGCTATGACAGGCTCGTGATGTTCCTGGGGAGGCTCCAGAGGCTGCTGGAGAGGGACGCAGTGGTCGTGCTATTTGCGGGGAGGTCTAGGTTTTCTAGGAGGCCTTTGCCTGAGATCCCCGTGTATGCTAGGCACGTTTCCAGCGTTATAGCTAGGCTCGACGACGTTGGAAAGAAGTACACCAGGATAACTGTCGAGAAGGGCCCCCTGGCTACGCCGGTCGTCATTTACGCGGAGAGGACGGGCTGGGGGCTGAGGGACGTGGAGGGGTGGTTCTAGTGGGCAGGGCTACCCCGAGCGTCAGGGAGAAGTACCTACAGCTGCTGAGCGAGCTTGAGGGCGAGTTTGTCGAGCTCTTGAGGAGGGAGAGGAGGGAGGCATACGTCTACGTCAAGAAGGCTTGGGGCGAGGAGCTGGGCGCCGTGACCAACTATTCTAACCCGTACCTCCTCGGCTCGCTCCTTCTCGTCTCCGTGCTGGACCTGGAGTGGAGGCTTAGGGAGCTTGAGCGCAGGCTGAGGGACCTAGAGGATGAGGTCGAGCGAATCAGTGGTGGTTGATGCCTTTGTCTCGCGTGGAGAGACCAGGCTATGGCTCAGGGGGCTTGACGGCGGCGTAGAGGTCCTCCGCAGGGGCTTTGAGGACTACTTCCTGGTCGAAGGGAGCGCTCTGGGCTTCCTCGCCTCCCTGTGGGACCAGGGCTTCAGCGTCGGGGAGGTCGAGAGGAGGCTTATAGGCGGGAAGACTGCAATACTTCTCAGGGTTTCCCACGGGTCCCGCAGGCTCCTGCTAAAGGCTCTAAGGGTTGTAGAGGGCGCCGGCTTTACGAGCTACGACTCAGACGTGAACGTTGTCCAGAAGCTATTCGCCGGCCTAGGAATAGTGGCTCTTAGACCGTATAGGCGTAGCGGCTGGCTCTTCATGGAGGGCGAGGACAGGGTCGAGCCGCTCCCACTCGTAACGGTGGGCCTCGACCTGCACGTGCGTGGGGGCTTTCTCTCGAAGGCTGTCATTAGGGGCAGCGGGGGCGAAAGGGTCTTCGAGGGGTCCGAGTCCAGGGTTCTCGAGGGTCTCGACGCGGTGCTCAGAGAGCTTGACCCCGACGTTGTGGCTGTGAACGTGCCTGTGAAGGAGCTTCGCAAGCTAGCTATTGGGATTAAGAGGCGCCACGGCTGGTTTAGGCTTGGGAGGGGGGAGGGAGTCCTCGAGGGGAGGATATTCGTCGAGAGGGGCCTGCTGGACGGCATAGGGCTCGCTGGCCTCGAGGAGAGGTGTAGGGCCACAGGCCTGTCTCCGACCCTGGCAGGTATGACCAGCTATGGCAGGCTGATTGACGCTAGGCAGGTCTACCTGTTGCTTAGGAGGGGCTACGCTGTGCCCAGGGCTAGGCATAGGAACGTCCACGTGAGAACAATGCTTGAGCTCCACAGGGGCGACAGGGGAGGCCTCATATACCAGCCGGTCACGGGGATATACGGGAACGTTGCGGAGCTCGACTTTGAGTCCATGTTTCCCAACCTGATTGTTAGGTACAATATCAGCTATGAGACCGTCTCGCTCGGCGGGGTCGCCAGGGAGCCCAGGGGGATACTCGTGGACGTTGTTGAGCCGTTGCTGGAGAGGAGGCTCAGGTTTAAGCATATGGCCCGGGAGCTCTCTGGGGACGCGAAGAAGTTTGCAGACCAGAGGCAGAAGGAGCTCAAAATGATACTGGTTTCTAGCTATGGGTACAGCGGGAACAACTATAACAGGCTTGGAAACCCGTTGACGTTCGAGTGGATAAACAGGCTCGCCAGGAGAGTTATGCTGGGCGTTTACGGGCTCCTGAGGGAGAAGGGCTACACAGTCATCTATGGCGACACGGACAGCGTCTTTGTCTACAGGGACGGCGCCTCGCGGAGCGACTACGAGGAGCTTGCCAGGGAGATAGCCGAGAGGTACGGGATGCCGATAAAGGTCGACAAGCTGTTTAGGTTTATAGCTTTCCCAGAGGCGAAGACCACGCGTGCGTCGCCCGTAAAGAGGTACTTCGGCGTCACGGTTGAGGGCGAATACGTGTTTAAGGGCGTCGAGGCGGCTAGGAGCGACTACCCGCCACTTGTCAGGGGCTTCCAGGCAAGGCTCGTGGAGACAGTCCTCGGCGTGCTCGAGAAGTCCGGAATAGACGGGGCCTTATCGGCGGAGGAGCTTCTGAGGAGGGAGGTCGAGAGGCTGCGTAGCGGGTTGGTCCCGGTGGAGGAGCTCTTGATAGAGAAGACTCTTAGGAGGGAAAAGTACAGGGTCAAGGCTATGCACGTTGTTGCCGCCCAGCAGGCAGGCGTGTCTGGGAAGGGGTCAAAGGTATGTTTTATGTTAGCAAAACATCCAAAGTCGAGCCCCCACCTCCGCGTAAGGGTGCCGGGCACTGGGACTATTCTCCCAGACTACGACGCCTATGAAAAGCTACTTGTAAGGGCCTACGAGACGGTGGTCTCCTCGCTTGTAAACGTCAGGGTTCCCTCTTCTTATCAACGCAAGGCAGGATAGTTGAGGTCTATGAGAGGATATAGAAGACAAAACCGAGGGAGTGCTATGAAGCAGGTAGGGATATGGCTCTCTAATGGTCTTTATGGCCGAAAAGCTTTATAACGCTCGTACGGGATTTAGGGGTTGGATTTTCTTGAGTGAAATGGTTATTAGAATGGGTAAAAGGGGAAAAATTGTTTTGCCCAAGGATGTAAGAAAGGCTCTAGGTATTAA
>Ga0326760_1000712_pt1 | contig 16404 bp, 8 predicted proteins | sample GCREP_S_FD_207668 | JGI IMG/M metagenome (GOLD analysis project Ga0326760, IMG submission 207668) | Hot spring sediment microbial communities from Geyser Creek Basin, Yellowstone National Park, WY, United States - GCR.EP_S | ecosystem: Environmental > Aquatic > Thermal springs > Near-boiling... | reverse complement strand
AGAAGCTTCCAATCTGCGGGTTTGGGGTGCGGGGCAGTTTTGCAGGCTTCTGACGGGAAAGCAAAAAACATATAAGCAACAATGAGGAGATAGAGTTCGGGTGCAACTCAGAAAGAATTGAAAGTTACATTCACTACGATGGGAACCTTCTAGCGCGCGCGCTAGGTGCAACTCAGAAAGAATTGAAAGTTGGAGACTGCTGCGGGTAGGGGGGTATTTAAGGATTGCTTTTTCCAGGTGCAACTCAGAAAGAATTGAAAGATCATACATGATTTCGCCAGCCAGGTTGAGGGCGAAGAGGGGGTGCAACTCAGAAAGAATTGAAAGACATCAACGCACTGGCGCAGAGGACGCCCTGGATGAGGCCGAGGTGCAACTCAGAAAGAATTGAAAGATAGCCAGGAGAAGAAGCCGGGCAGGTCCTTCGTGAAGGGTGCAACTCAGAAAGAATTGAAAGTCAACGTCCCACCCGTGGAGACCGAGCTTGACGGAGCCAAGGTGCAACTCAGAAAGAATTGAAAGGCTCCAGAAGCTCGGGTCAGCGGTCTGGGGCGTGCTGACGGTGCAACTCAGAAAGAATTGAAAGGTTTCTAGGCGGGGCCATCGTTGGGGCCGGCATAGCCTACGTCCTGGTGCAACTCAGAAAGAATTGAAAGTCAGCTTGCCCGTCCACTCTGGGAGCGCTGTCTCTTTCGCCTCCGGTGCAACTCAGAAAGAATTGAAAGCATCGCTATGAAAGTCACCCTGCTCATCCTCCCAGTAGATCCTGGTGCAACTCAGAAAGAATTGAAAGCACAGCCTTGCACAGCCCCGGCTTGCACACTTGCAAGAAGGGTGCAACTCAGAAAGAATTGAAAGGCTATTTTTACATCTCTGAAGAACACATTAAGGTATGTTTTAACAAAGGTGCAACTCAGAAAGAATTGAAAGCTTTCCCACTCCTGCGGATTGCTTAGAAACTCCTTTGGTGCAACTCAGAAAGAATTGAAAGCTAGAGCCAAACATAGAGATACTGAAACAGCTAATAATAGGTGCAACTCAGAAAGAATTGAAAGTGGCTACCTGCCCGCTGGGCGGGACTCGGAGCACTACGTGGTGCAACTCAGAAAGAATTGAAAGATAGCGTACGGCGCCCCGCCTTTCTATGCCCCATCACAGCAGGTGCAACTCAGAAAGAATTGAAAGGCGAGAAGTGGAGCAAGTATACAGCGGCTTTTCCAGAGGAGGGTGCAACTCAGAAAGAATTGAAAGTCGCTGCTCTGGACGTAATAGCTGTCACCTGCCGCCACGGTGCAACTCAGAAAGAATTGAAAGCAACACCGTCAACGTCGACCCCTACCTGGCGATCGGTATCGGGGTGCAACTCAGAAAGAATTGAAAGGGCATGAGCATCGACCAGTACAGGGAGCACGTCGGCGACGGTGCAACTCAGAAAGAATTGAAAGAAGAGATAGCCAAGATAACAGGACACAAGAACTTGAATCATGGTGCAACTCAGAAAGAATTGAAAGGACAACCGGCTTTTTGTCAAAGTTCACATATGACCTTACCAGTGGTGCAACTCAGAAAGAATTGAAAGAGCAGGCTGACCCCCTGGTTCACAGCTGCGTTGAAGATCTTGGTGCAACTCAGAAAGAATTGAAAGGAAGGACTGAAAAGCCCGAGGTCTAAGGAAACCAAGAGGTCTAGGTGCAACTCAGAAAGAATTGAAAGAGAAGACCACCGATATCGACTCGAACACCCAGGACATACTGCGGGGTGCAACTCAGAAAGAATTGAAAGATGCAGCGAAGCCTAGGACGCCGAGCATCACCACGACTGGGGGTGCAACTCAGAAAGAATTGAAAGACGGGGGCAGCGACGCAGCTGTGAACCTGAACCGCAGGTGCAACTCAGAAAGAATTGAAAGGAGGTAATCCGTGTCGAAGTCGTGCCACGCAGGAGAAGGGGTGCAACTCAGAAAGAATTGAAAGACATATTCGATGGCTGTCTCTGCGGCGCGTTGACGAAGCGGTGCAACTCAGAAAGAATTGAAAGCTCCCTGAGGCTCAGCCTCGAGATGACCGAGAAGCTCGAGGTGCAACTCAGAAAGAATTGAAAGGTCGTCTCCAACACGAACTGCCTGAAGCCGGCGGTCTTGGGTGCAACTCAGAAAGAATTGAAAGGCTTACTCGGAGCTCCAGTGTAGTATGAACTACACTCAATGGTGCAACTCAGAAAGAATTGAAAGTAGATGGGAGGGCTAAAAGTTGTTTATTGAAGGTTTTTGAATGGTGCAACTCAGAAAGAATTGAAAGATTGATACATGTATCTTTAACGTATCGCTTCCGCTTTTGTTTAGGTGCAACTCAGAAAGAATTGAAAGAAATAGAGTTCAAGGAAAAAGTCAGTGACGTGGACATTAGGGTGCAACTCAGAAAGAATTGAAAGCACCGACTACAACTTGAAGTCCCCCATAGTCTCGCTAGCTTCGGGTGCAACTCAGAAAGAATTGAAAGCTGATATGGTGCCCCATCGTGAACGGCACGCTGGAGCAGGCAAGGTGCAACTCAGAAAGAATTGAAAGAACAACAGCCTACAACACATACTAGTGTCGATTCATTCATAATGGTGCAACTCAGAAAGAATTGAAAGACTTTTAATGTGAACCTACGTGTTTTTGAAGTATAAGATAGGTGCAACTCAGAAAGAATTGAAAGTTTACATAAAGTTTATGGTGATAACAGATGTCAAGCACTACATTTGACTGGGTGCAACTCAGAAAGAATTGAAAGGCCCAGCGACGCACTTACTGAGCCTCCCGTCCCCGCACCCCGGTGCAACTCAGAAAGAATTGAAAGATTTCGCATGCTACTGGTCCCTGATGCATGATAACATGAAACGGTGCAACTCAGAAAGAATTGAAAGACCCAGGACATTGTAATACTTGAACACTATGTGAGTAACCGAGGGTGCAACTCAGAAAGAATTGAAAGCGGAATACTGATACACATCGTCCCCGTCAAACCTTGCAATTACCGGTGCAACTCAGAAAGAATTGAAAGCCAGCTGATTATCTCGACTTCCTCGTTGAAGAGCCAGCGAAGGGTGCAACTCAGAAAGAATTGAAAGAGTTGTAAACTTGCTCACGTCGTAGAATTTATCGCTCTTAAGGTGCAACTCAGAAAGAATTGAAAGCTCCGAACGAGAAGCCAAGAGGCTCGCCCTAGAGGTATCAAGGTGCAACTCAGAAAGAATTGAAAGTAACGTGAACAAACGCCACGAATATATACCCCACAAACAAGGTGCAACTCAGAAAGAATTGAAAGACCTACGGGTCCTGTTTAGGTCCTTGAACCGGGTTCCGGAAGGTGCAACTCAGAAAGAATTGAAAGTACATAGACCGCTGCTACGCATGGGAAGGGTCCCGTGTTCCGGGTGCAACTCAGAAAGAATTGAAAGCGCTCAGGTGAACGAGGTACTCGTGAACACGACCTATGGGTGCAACTCAGAAAGAATTGAAAGTCAGCTTCCCGCTGCCGCCTAAAAGCAGGGTGCCGATTGTGGTGCAACTCAGAAAGAATTGAAAGCTTCCAGAGCCGCAGCGACGCCCTGCGCGAGGCGATAAGGGGTGCAACTCAGAAAGAATTGAAAGCGTGCGCTGAGGCATCATCCCATACGATCACCTGTTCACGCGGTGCAACTCAGAAAGAATTGAAAGGGAACAGCGTCGGTGCCCAGAAGACTTTGAAGTCCTCGAATGCCACGGTGCAACTCAGAAAGAATTGAAAGACAGCGAGTGCCCAGCAACCAGGCTCGTCAACGCGGGGTGCAACTCAGAAAGAATTGAAAGCTCGACCTGAGGCTCAAGCTCGAGTCCAACATCACCCGCACCCTGGTGCAACTCAGAAAGAATTGAAAGTCAGCAGGTTTTCGCGGACGCGCTTCGGCTTCCCGCTGTGGGTGCAACTCAGAAAGAATTGAAAGGCACATGGCAGTCGTGAACTCCCGTGCACCCTCGTCGAGGGTGCAACTCAGAAAGAATTGAAAGTGTTTTTTCCCCGCGTATCCGCATGTACAGTTCCAGCAGTAGGTGCAACTCAGAAAGAATTGAAAGCTTGCGCCCCCTTGATTATCTCCACCAGCTCGGGCTTACTGAAGGTGCAACTCAGAAAGAATTGAAAGGATGATTGCTGGGAAACGTGCCTCGCTCCTCCTCTTTCTATAGGTGCAACTCAGAAAGAATTGAAAGGTGGTCGTCCCGCTGCCGGACTACGAGACTCTTAAGACCTTCTACGAGCTCCAGGTGCAACTCAGAAAGAATTGAAAGCTCCTGCCTCACCTGGAACTCCGCGAGCTGTTTATCGAGGTGCAACTCAGAAAGAATTGAAAGCGGGGTTGATCGTTATTTCCCCAGTCTGCTGGCTCCAGTTATCGAGGTGCAACTCAGAAAGAATTGAAAGCACGTACTGTATCACGTACACGTACTGCCTTTCCTCTTTTGGTGCAACTCAGAAAGAATTGAAAGTATGACCAGGGCTAGGGCGCCAAAGACTATGTTCAGAGTCGTGGTGCAACTCAGAAAGAATTGAAAGGCCGGGCGCCGCGAAGTACCTCACTGCCAGCAAGGCGTAGGTGCAACTCAGAAAGAATTGAAAGGCGATGTCTGTCGATGTGCGGAGCGCGAGGGGCGTCCTTGGGTGCAACTCAGAAAGAATTGAAAGTGAGGAGACAGCTTCCCTTAACTCCTCAATGCTTTTCTCAGCGCTAGGGTGCAACTCAGAAAGAATTGAAAGTTTGTCCTCACGTCCACGGGTAGAACGTATAACAGCATGAGGGTGCAACTCAGAAAGAATTGAAAGGTGTTACAAAACAAGCAAGCCTACCGGGAGCCAGCACTCGTAGGGGTGCAACTCAGAAAGAATTGAAAGGAAGATCATTGGTAGGCACTATAGGATGCATTTTAACAGGGTGCAACTCAGAAAGAATTGAAAGAAAAACGCGTAAAAACAAGGGTAATCGTTCCCAGAAAAAACAAGGGAGGTGCAACTCAGAAAGAATTGAAAGGGCAGTGGACGACGGGCTGCCCCTTCAGGCGGTAAGTCCTCTGGGTGCAACTCAGAAAGAATTGAAAGTTCGTAACGCTTGATACACAGTTCAAAGAACTGCTTGACTAGGTGCAACTCAGAAAGAATTGAAAGGCCGGCGCCTCCCCCGCGGGGCGCGCCCTGGCTGTGGTACTTGGTGCAACTCAGAAAGAATTGAAAGGTAGTATGGCTTCAACAGCTCAAGGATGCCATATATCCTCTTCTGGTGCAACTCAGAAAGAATTGAAAGTGTCTGCGAGGTCGAGAGTCCACACGATGTTGCCCAAGGGTGCAACTCAGAAAGAATTGAAAGGCTTTTCTGGAATTCGCAAAGACGGGGAAGAGGGAGCTGAGGTGCAACTCAGAAAGAATTGAAAGAGCTAGATACTTTCCTAACGAATTTGCAAGCTCTTTTTGCGGTGCAACTCAGAAAGAATTGAAAGGCAGCTTTGCTTATCTCCATAGCCGTTGAGGCTAGCTTATGGTGCAACTCAGAAAGAATTGAAAGAGTGGTCGTGAATGGTGAAGTGCTTAAGGAATTGGTAATCCCTGGGTGCAACTCAGAAAGAATTGAAAGGCAAATGCCGCGAAAGCTACCTCGTCACTACTACTTGGTGGTGGTGCAACTCAGAAAGAATTGAAAGGCACTGAGAGAATCCCCTATCCGCCCACTTTTCGAAGTGGTGCAACTCAGAAAGAATTGAAAGATTAGCACTGTCACGTGCTTGCCTCGCGCGAAGTTGTACTGGTGCAACTCAGAAAGAATTGAAAGAGCTCTTCTGCGATCTTTGTCCAGGTTTCGATGTACCTCGATGGTGCAACTCAGAAAGAATTGAAAGATGACTGTCACGTCTGTCTTGGTCGCGCTGACTATCTGCTTGGTGCAACTCAGAAAGAATTGAAAGTTGAGGTTCTTTTACCCAGTGCTTCAAAAATGGATGGACAGGGTGCAACTCAGAAAGAATTGAAAGTAGAAGTGCAAGTGAACCCCGCTTTGAACACGGCTCGGTGCAACTCAGAAAGAATTGAAAGCATCTACCTGCTTCCCACACGTGAAATCATCTACAGGTGCAACTCAGAAAGAATTGAAAGCGCACATGGCAGTCGTGAACTCCCGTGCACCCTCGTCGAGCATCGGTGCAACTCAGAAAGAATTGAAAGTCGGCCAACGCGTAGGCGCTCCGCTGCCCCTGGTAAATGTTGAGGGTGCAACTCAGAAAGAATTGAAAGTACGTCTGGATTCTGCGTTGCGATCTGTGCAATCGTTCTGGGTGCAACTCAGAAAGAATTGAAAGTCGTGTTCGTTTACATCGCGCATGAGAAGCAGAGGTGACGGTGCAACTCAGAAAGAATTGAAAGGCTTCGGCGTCATCGTCATCCTGGGGGTAGCTTACATTTGGGGTGCAACTCAGAAAGAATTGAAAGCTTAATAAACTTTATGTGGACAGGGTGTGGGTAAAAGCTTACGGTGCAACTCAGAAAGAATTGAAAGGGAGGCGTGGAACCTCGTGCAGGCAGACATCGATAAGGGTGCAACTCAGAAAGAATTGAAAGCTGTGCGTCGTAGTAAGTCACGTACTTCTCGCCGTTGAAGGTGCAACTCAGAAAGAATTGAAAGAGGGATCTTTTTCTCGAATGTAAGCTCTTCGAGAACCTTCATGGGTGCAACTCAGAAAGAATTGAAAGTGGAGAGGTGGAGTGGGGGGAGACGCTCCGCGAAGTCTTCATGGGTGCAACTCAGAAAGAATTGAAAGGCCTTCGAAGTACCTCGTCCAGGAGGTCGAGTACAACGCCTCGGTGCAACTCAAAAAGAATTGAAAGCGGAGAAAGGTAAAGCCCAAAGAGGAAAAGAAAGAGGGGTGCAACTCAGAAAGAATTGAAAGATAGAAAAGGAAAGCCGTCCCACCCTTATACGTCCCGATCTCGGTGCAACTCAGAAAGAATTGAAAGGCTAGCCTACGCCTCTAGCGCGCGCACGGTCCTAGCATGGATGCAACTGAGAAAGAATTGAAAGAATTGGAAGAGGAAATCCTCAAGCTCTGCCCACAGAGCCGTGACAAGCTCTAGGGACGTAACTCGGAAAGAATTGGAAGTCAACTGCGATGTTCTTCGTGAGGGGCGAGTTCTCGGATGCATCTAAGAGTGATGGTAAGGCGGGCGTGCTTGTGGGTGGGAGGATAAAAATAAATCTAAAGAGGAGTATCAGGAGGCTGGGTGGCGATGTTCGACGCTGTGGTGTTGACGCTCGGCTTTGAGCCGGGGCCGTTGGTCAGCGCCTTCGCGAGCGCGGTGGCTGGCGGCCTCTCGGAGGGCGCGCGGGTTATCGTGTTTACGGCGGCTTTTCCCGACGAGAGGAGCGAGAGGGCGTGGCTGGAGCTGCAGCGTGTGGTGAACATGATGGAGGTCCCCAGGAAGCTGGGCGTGGAGCTTGAGCTGAAGGAGGTTCCGCTGGACGACATGGCGACTGCTATCCTCGAGGTTAGGAGGGTTCTCGACGGCCTCAGGGGGAAGAAGATAAAGGTGGCGATCACTGGGGGCATGCGGGCGCTCGGCATAGCAGTTTTCTCAGCGCTGCTCATCACAAAGTGGGAGGCTTCGCCGGAAGTCGAGGTGCACCTGGAGGGCAGAGGCGCCGCGTTAAAGGTACCGGATCTCAAGGCACTTATCAGGGCGTCGGAGAAATGCGCAGACCTAATCGAGGCGATGAAGAGCGGTCCCGCTAAGCTGGACGAGCTGGCAGCGAGGCTAGGAAAGGACAGGACAACAGTCTACAGGAAGCTAAGGCTCCTCCTCAATGCCGGAGCCGCCAAGAAGACACCTAGAGGCTACGAGCTCACACCTATTGGACTAGCTCTGGCGAACCTCTAAAAACGTAACATGATTCTTCGCTATATTCATGTACATAGGCTTTAACTAGTATGAGATCTTCTTCGGGTATTAAAGGGGCGAGCCGAGTAATGATGGATGAGTGCTTCTTAATGCTATTGTGCTATTAAAGCTTTACAGCATGAGCAGGGGTAAAAGGTTAAAACTTCTTTGAGCCATTGATTAAGTTTACATCGGTTGCAGAAATTTGCAACAAATTATTATCTACTGCATGAGTCTATCTATTGAAAAGTTATTTATACGGCTCCGACGCTTTTAAGAATGATGACATCAGCAGTTTTAGATGCTGAGAACGTGAAAAAGCGGTATGAAAACATAATTGACGTTTTGCGCTATCATGTCGCTACAGGGAGGTTCAGCTACGCGGACAGGATAATGTCGGCTATGTCTCCCGATGTTGTAGAAGAGACTGTAAGAGAGGCTGTAAGGGTAGCCTTGTCTGCGTCCAGTAGCCCAAAGGTCATTCAGGGGAACCTCCTCGAGTATAACAAGGAGAAGAAGTCTTGGGAGCCCAAGCCCGAAAAGACAAGTGTGGAGTATGTTGAGGACGAGCGTCTCAAGCTTGGGAATCCGATTCCTGCTAGAGCACGACTTCACGGCAAGATCATCCAGGTGGACAATGAGTGGAGGATCGTGTACACGCCGCCGCGTATTCCATCGGAGAACGAGCTGGCAGAGTTCATAGATGCAGTACGCAGGGACCTAAGAGTTGCAAAGCTTGTGGCCTCGCTTGCCATGACGTACCCTTCATGAGGAGGTGGGCGGCATGAAGAAGGTTTGGGTCAGCCTTTCGTGGAGGGCGCTTATCAACGTCGAGGCGCTAAACATGGCGGAGAGCGTGGGGAACTATGTGAAGCACAGGAGGGCCCCGCTGGCCTTCTACGACGAGGCCTCGGGGTGCTACGTCGTCAAGTACGTGCCGGTGATAAGCGGGGAGTCGCTAGCCCACGCGTACCAGGTGTGGCTGGCAGAGGAGGCAGTTAACGCTAATCTAAGCGTATGCGAGCTGTGCAAGAGGGGCGAGCTCGTCAAGCATGGGGCGAGAGTCGTGTTGCAGGAGGAGAATCTCCCCATGCCCGGCCGCGGCAAAGTAGAAATGGCTGAGCAGCTCGAGGAGCAACTGGTGAAGCAGTGCGTCGTGGAGGACATCGGCGGCTTCCTTGTCCCGACGGACATCCCGGTCAAGAGGACCTCGCTATTCTACATTGGCTACATGGTGCCTTCCTACGACTCTGTGAGAGTAGCAGTCATGGATCCCCAATTCCACGTGCGTCACGCGCCGAGCCTTGTCGGTAAGGGCGAGGAGTTCCCCGAGACAGGGCAGGCTCTCTACTACGTCGAGACTGCATCGGCAGTGTACACTGCTAGTGCAGCTCTAGACCTTACAGGCATTGGACGTACGTCTACGTTCAGTGTCAAGGACGTGGTAGACTCGAAAGAGAAGCTTAGTAGGGCTACGGTCGCAGTGAAGAGCCTGTACTACCTGCTTGTTGGGATGTTCGGGGCCAAGAGAACCAGGTTCCAGCCGAACTATAGGCTGCTGTCGGCGGTGGCGGCTGTGTCCAAGGGAGCCCCCTTCAACGTCAACCCCGGCCACTCCAGGGGCTACGTGAAGGAGACCGCGGACAGAGTCCAGAGCTTCGCCGGGCTCACCAGTAGCACAGTGAAGCTCTTCGCCTACTCCGATGAGAAAGGAGTCGAGATACCCAACAGTGTCTCAAAGGTGAACTCACCTGAGGAGCTCGTGAGCAAGCTCAAGGAGGCGGCGCTCGAAGCCCTGAAGGAGGTACTGGGTGTAAAGCAGTAGTAGCCGAGGGAAGAGCTGGGCATGCTCGCCCTCATGGTCGAGGGGGTCTTCCACTGGGGGTTCTCGGTCAGACTAGTGACCGAGTCCGCGGGGGCGCAGTACTACCCGTACCCGCCGCCGTCGACACTCATCGGGGCTCTTGCCTACGGGGTCTCCGTAGTGAAAGAGCTTCCCGAGTGCGTCGTGACGACCGCTGGAGGGGGTGGTGCCGGCATCCTGAGCACAGCGGCCCAAGTGCACAGGGCTGTGCGCTGGGCGGCGTTTGCATTTTCGGATGAGTTTTCCGTGGGACATGCGGTAGCAGTTGGTTACTCGGACTTCATAAGGGCCTTTCGGCTACCGTACCAGCGTGGCACGCGCCACACGTGGGATCAGAGCGACATGTGGTATGGGGTTAACGCCCACGGGAGAGTCTATGCATGCGGCGCCGGCTTCAAGGCGATATACCTAGCCGACGAGAAAGGGCTGGAGGAGCTGGGGCTCGGTGAGCACGACCTGCTCGGGGCCGCGTACTCTATCGTCAGGGTAGGTGTTCGCGAGAGCTTGGTTAGCGTGGTTTCGGCGGAGGTCACGAGGGATGTGGGGATCCGAAAAGCAGGAGAGGTCAAGGGACCTCTCGAGATCGAGTACTACTTCCCGGCTAGACTGGCAGAGGACGTGGAGCATGCCGAGCTTGTGCACCTGCCGAAGCTGGACCCGAGGCTCTGGGAGTTCAGGCCGACCAGCCCGATCTTGCTGCACGATCACGAGGAGTTCTATGCACCGCCCGGGATAGGCTTCGTGCTTAAGCCGGGCAGGATGCTCGTGGGCAGGCTGGCAGAGGGTGCCGCGCTCGTTAGCGCCAGGTTCGGGGGGAGGGTCGAGAGAGTGGTGGCTCCCGCCGAGGTGGTCAGGCGATGAGCTTTAGCTTCGCGCTGCCGCCCCGCAACACGCTCTTCAACCTCGCCCTATCTGCGAGTCTCACACTGCTGGCGTCGTACATCTCGCCCGATCTCAAGCCGGTAATCGGGGCTGGCAGGCTTGTACTGCCTTACAGACCTAAAGACGAGGAGCTGTGCAGAGCGATACAGGACTTCGTAGGCGAGTTCGCCAAGGGCGAATACGGGCTGGCGCCGCCCCTGGGTCCCGATTACGCGAGGCTCGACGGCCTGCGAGACTTCTTCTCTAAGGTAACCGGTGCAACCGTGGAGCAGAGGGCCGAGAGCCTTCTTGACGCCTACGCCAAATACGCATGCGAGCTCGCGAAGGGGGAGCAGCTGGTCGTCGAGCTGGAGAGAGCGCTCAGTATTTTTGAGAACGGATACCCAAACGATGCCCAGATCTGCGATGTCCCCATGCTCACCACGCTAGCCCCCGAATTCATGGAGGGAGTAAGGGTGCTGGGGGGCGTGGGGCTCAGGGCCGTGCCAGATAGGTACGCGTTTTCGAAGATAAGGGTGGGGCCCCACAGCGTGTGCCTCGGCGTAGCAGGGCTCTGGGCCACGCTCATGGCCGCGCAGGAAAACCTGCTGTACTTCGCTATGCCCTATACGCCCACCGCGGTTCCGGTGAAGGCTGAGGACCGGCGTAAAGCCCAGAAGAGGCAGATACGGGTGCTCAGGGGTTGTGTGCCGCGTAGCGTCCCCCTGCTGGTGCTCGCAGTCGCTCTCTCCACGGCTGGTCTCAGCGACCCGGCAAGGAGGACAGTGCTCGCTGTAGTGCAGAGAGGCGGTAGGAGAGTTGATTTGCTGGAGCAGGGACTCCCACTCTCCCTCGATACAGCCCTGCTATTTGCCGACGAGCTCTACCTCGAGGATCAGGGACGGAGGGAGGAGGATAGGGTCATGCCAAGGCTCCTCAACCTGGTGGTTGCGGGGCTCAGAGAGCCCCCTGCCGGCGCTAGGGACACGCAGTGCGCCCAGAGGTTGCACGAGGTCGGCTTGAGAGTGGGCCAGTTGCTTTACCTTGCGTTAACGCGCGTGATAGAGCCCTATGAGGTGCGCTACGAGCTAGCCAGGTTGCTTTACGCGCGGAGCGACGTAGACTTCGAGGACTGCGCCAGGAGGAGGGGGGCTTTCCTTACGCCCAGCGACGTCGAAGAGGTGGTCTCGGTCGCTGAGAGAGCCCTTGCGACGGCTCAGGTCGGCGTGCCCATTGCCCCCACGAGGCTGTAAGAGTCGTGGGCTCGGTCATGCGCGACGGAGTCCAGAAGGTTCTCGAGCTTCTGGAGCACGAAGTGGCGCCGAGTCTTCTCAGCAGGGAGCCGAAGGTGCTCCACGTCGAGCTTCCGACCGGATATGGTAAGAGCATGGCATCAGTGAGCATCGCGGAGAAGCTCGTGTCAGGCGATGGGACGCTTGCTGAGTACGTGCACCGCGTTGTCCACGTCGTCCCGACCAGGTACCTTGTGGAGGACCTTGTCGCGCGCTCTCGCGCTCTCTCGGGTCGCTCTCTCCTCGTGAGGGGCCAGAGCATGTTCTTCGACCCGTCGCTGAAGGACCCCTACTTCCTCTCCGACCTCGTCTTCACGACGCTTGACTCGTACACGCTGAACTTCTTCAAGGTGCCTGTGGCCGAGGTGGAGCTCATGTCCGCGGAGCTCACACGCGGCCACTTCGACGTGCCGCGCTACGCGGTCCTCTCCGCGGTCAACATCCTCGACGAGTACCACCTCTTCGTGCCGGGCGACACTGAGGTCGATAAAGCCGATTACGAGAACAGGGCCTGGACTGCGCTGTGCGCGATCACGAGGCACCTCGTCGTCAGCGGTGTCCCAGTGGTTCTCGAGACCGCAACGCCACGGCTCGACGCCCTGCCGCAGCTGCTCCAGCACGCGAGAGCTAAGCCGGTGAGAGTAGTCCTTAAAATGCGAAAGGATACTTCGGCTAGCGACGTCGTGGCTGTGCACGACGAGGACTTCGCAGCCAAGCTCGAGGGGGCTCGCTACAGGACTGAGCTGGTTGATGACAAGCTGGTGGATGTCACACAGAAGCGTTCCCCAGGGATGGCGAAGCCGCTTCTCGTAGCCTGCAACAACGTGAGAACAGCAGTCGAGGTTTATGAGAAGCTGAGGGGGCTCGGCCTGGAGGTCTACCTCCTGCATGCGCTCTTCATGCTGGGAGACCGCAGGCGCAAGCTCGAGAGATTGCGCAAGCTGATTGAGCGCAGCCGCGAAGTTGTGGTTGTCACCACTCAGGTGATCGAGGTTGGCGTGGACCTCAACTTCGCGTCCATAATCACGGACGCAGCGCCGCTCGCCCCGCTCGTCCAGCGCGTGGGGAGGGTGAACAGAGCGTTGGATGCGAGGGATGCCGAGGCGCTCATAGCGTACGATACTTCACAGGAGGAACCGAGCAAGAACACATACGCCGGCGTGTACAACCTGGGGCTGACGAAGCGCACGCTGGATGCTCTGTCCGACGCTGTGGCCAAGTGGGGCCCCTCCGGCGTCGGGTGGAGGATGTCAGTTATCGAGACGACGGTTCACGTGGACGGGCAAGACCTCGTGACGGTGACGGGGCTGGCCAGCCGCGTTTACTCAGGGGGGCCACCGCAGATCGATGAGAGGCACTGGCGCAACCTGCTGAGCTTGCTGAGCATCCAGATGGGCAGTGAGGAGGCGCTGGCCTACCTGGCGCAGCTCGGGAGCTTCGTACGCGAGAGCGCGCTAGCCCCAGTGTACGTGCCGAGGTCACCCGAGGAGGTTGAGAAGGGCTCCGCGCGCCCGGAGAGGAGCAGACTGGTGGCTTGCCCGGCTTATAAGCTGGGGCTGGATCCTGAGGCCAAGCGTTTAGACCTCAAAGCCGCGGGTAATGTGCTGGAGGTGAGAGACGAGAAGCTTCTCACGATCGTAGAGAGACTCGGCGAGAAGGGCGGGTACGAGGTTGTCGAGCTGAAGGCGGGCGAGGTTGTCGAGGGAGTTCTCCGCGGCGTAGTCACGGCGAAGGGAGGGCGAGCCTTTCTAAGGGCCCTTGTCGCCAAGTTTGACGCTTACAGTAGCGAGACGGGGCTGAGAGCACGGTAGTCTACAGTTACAGGGGCGAGAGGCTGGCGGAGCACTCGTACCTGGTCCTGAGGCTGTACTGCGGAGCCTTCGGTAGCACGCACGAGAAGCTGATCGCCGGGCGCGTGGATATGTCTCCTGGGCTCGTTGCTAAAGCTCTCCGCGCGGCCTGCCTACTCCATGATGCTGGCAAGGCACTCACCGAGTACCAGGAGAGTATCAAGCGAGGGCGGGGTATGCCCTTCCATGAGGTTGTGAGCGCGCTCCTGGTTTATGACACGCTGAGCTTCGCGCTGTTCGACGAGGGATCCGTGGTGAGACACGCCTTGAGCTTTGCGACGGCATACGCCGTGCTCCAGCACCACCAAGCGATGCGGGGCTTCCGCGAGGTGCTCCAGAAAGGTCTACAACACCTGATCAAGCTGAGGTGTAACATCGACAAGGGGGTTGTGGAGGAGGTAAGGTTGGCCGCGCGGATGGCTGAGCATCTTTTTGACGCGGGAAGCGTACTAGAAGCCTTCGAGCGTAGCATCAACAACGTCTCAGAGAAAGGTCTCTGCCCGATGCTCCAGGAGTTCACAAATACCTTTACGGCTATAGCGAGCGGGCAGGCGCCGGCAAGCGTTGCTCTCGGCAAGAGCCCGGAGTGGGCTGCCACCTGGGAGAGGCTGCAGACAGCGCTACCTCTCTTCTCAGCTCCGCTCCAGCTATGCGACTACCTCGCCGCTTTCCTCACGCGCGGCGAGAGGCGGTTGCGCGCCCTTCACAGGGAGATGCTACTGATGCTCCGCAGAGCCCCAAATAATCTCTTCGAACCAGTCAGCGCCTCGATACCCACCGCGCCCAGACCCAAGCCTCGCCGCCGAGCATAGCTGTAGACGAGCTCGCGGAGCAAGCATCACTGGCGATGAGCACAGCCTTGCAACCAGCTCTAATAAGGTTCAGGTATGGCGCGACGTACATCTTCACATCCTTAGCCGCGCGCGCCGGCACTTTTTTGCCCATCGTTCGAGATTCACGGTCGCTGTAGCCTGCAATAATAGTGTAAGATGGGGCTCGACCGTATCAACGGCTACGAGAAAGGTTCGCCCCCATGTAGCCTGAGCACTACTTGGGCTAATGAGAGGAGCGAGATGGTTGAGGATAAGATGCTGTGAGAGTTTTTGTCTGCTATTGTGTCCAGCTCAATACATGGCTAGGTTCCCCTCCACTCGATCGCGTCGACGAATTCTAGCACAGCTCACACGACTTTTTAAGCGTTTTCTCAGATGGTCTTCTGCGAATTTTAATGTCAGTTAAAGGCTCGTCTCCATAACTTAGCGTAGATCTCCCCTCTTCGGTTTCCTTGCAAAACTGTATACGTGGGACGTCCAAAACTCGTTCTTTAAGTCGTATTCCTATAACCTACGTTACTCAAAGATACAGAAATTTCTTTAAGTTGCATAAGCATTAAGAAGGCTTAAAGGTAGGAATTATTGAAAACATAAAGATTCAAGTGAAAATACATGTTTAAATTATTCAATTATTCCCTTTAAAAGTCGGGAATAACTTGATATAGGCGTTTTTCCAAGGGGAGTGGTGTGGAGCGTAGATCTTTTGTGTTTACTCTAGGGTTTCATGAGGACTTTGTTATTAGGAGGCTAAGTAATTTGGCTGCGCGGGGCGGCGAGGAGATCGTGCTGTTTACTGGTAGCCCCATTGTTTCGGGAACTAGGAGGGCTCACGCGAGTCTGATAGACTACTGCACCAAGGTGGGTTTGAGTACGCCGCAACTCGTAGAGCTACCTCTCTCCGACTCCTCGCTGGCCGTTTCCAAGGCTAGGCATGTCGTGGGGGGTCTTCCCGAGCCGATCATTGCTGATCTGAGCGGCGGGATGAGGGCTGTTGTGATAGCTGTGCTTATTGCCCTCTTTACGTCTGGCAAGGTTTTTGAGCTGTTTGTTTCGCCCGAGAGCGGGGAGGCTGAGGAGCTCTGGATACCGGCAGGGGTTGCCAGGGCCCTGTCCTCGCTCAGCAGTGAGAAAAGGGAAATATTGTCTTTTATTGCAAGGAATGAGTATTGTGACGCAGAGGCTATTGCTCATAGGCTCGGCAGGTCTTCTAAGACTGTTAGGAACCACCTGAGTGAGCTTAAGAAGATGGGGCTGGTGGCGTCCCAGGGGAGGAGGGGCGGGCTGAAGCTAACGAGCTGGGGGAAGGCGATTCTCGGGATCTACGAGTAAAAGGTCCCGGCTTTAACCGGGAAATTGTCTTTTGGAGCCGAGAGAATCAATATTAGATTACAGGTGTTCCTTTGTTCACGGGGAAGCAAGATGGATACGGGCTACTTTTCGAGGAGGGACCTGTATACGAGCTTGAGGAGGCTTCACAGGGCACGTAGCCAGGACCCGGTGGACGAGGAGTACAGGGGGTGGAACTGGGACAAGCCTCCTCTTCGCCCCAGGGCTTATCTCGGGCTGGGGGTCAGCGAGGTGGCTTATAGGTATTGTCCGACAATGAGGGATGTCTACCTCAGGAGGATGGGTGTCGAGGGCGAGAAAAACCAGTGGCTGGCTAACGGCGAGCTTGTTCACAGGGTTTTCCAGAAGGTTTCGGATGAGGTTAGGAGGGAGCTTGCCCTGGGTCGGAGCGGATGGGAGGCCTACGAAAATGTTTCTAGGACT
>Ga0326760_1000711_pt1 | contig 16411 bp, 17 predicted proteins | sample GCREP_S_FD_207668 | JGI IMG/M metagenome (GOLD analysis project Ga0326760, IMG submission 207668) | Hot spring sediment microbial communities from Geyser Creek Basin, Yellowstone National Park, WY, United States - GCR.EP_S | ecosystem: Environmental > Aquatic > Thermal springs > Near-boiling... | reverse complement strand
TGTTCGGCGATGTATCCCCATCCTACCTTAGCCCAGGTATTGTAATTAGGCTGACTCGGTGCTTGGCGAACAATACGCATGTCATACTGAATTCTAACAATTATGTTGTATTCTCCAAATAGCGATAAAAGAAGAGGAATGATAGATACCAACTCAGAGTACCTAAGCCCATGTCAGGAGTCTAATTAACATACAGCACCTGCCGAACACCCGTTAGACCACGGAGAGCTAGTTCTTCAAGCTGTAATAATACCCTTGATAATATATTTTTGTACGTAAGAAACAATACAAATGCAAAGAATGGTATGATCCTCATCTCGCCTCTTGGTAGATATTATTGATAACTTTGATTTATCAGCCCCTATTAGAACAATCCGAATAGACCTTATTAATAACCTTAGTGATGTAATCTCGGGTTTGCTTAGCAATCAAGTCGTCAAAGTAGTAGACTTACGCTCAGTAATAATATGTGGGTTAAGATATGACGATCTACATCGTACTACAGGAGAATTTTATGTATTTATTCTCACTCCTTTCAGTAATCACCGTAGCTTGGTTTACAACAATAGAGTTTACGAGCGAATATATATTGGGTGATGCAATGAAAATATTCATCTTGTTCTACGATTTTGGCAACGTCAGCAATTTCACTGTTTTTGAGGGTACGATCAGGGTTTTACAAAGAGTTGCTTCAGGTGTGGATGTTTCCATGATAGACCCTCGAGCCGATCCAAACATCCACCGGATGCTACTATATAATACCTCAACATTTAGAGTTAGGATTGGATGTATATGAGGATTCTAGCACTGGCTCATGGTCTATGGTTTGGTGGGGCTCAAATATCTACATTGGAGTTTCTGGAGGGCCTCAAGGGAAAGCTCGACTTGAAACTTCTAGTTTGTAGCGAGGCCGATGAAAACTTCACCTCTAATGCTACTATCATGGGGATGGGAGTATATCATGTTCCCTGCAGGATTAGTAGTGGCTACCCCATAATGGACGTGAGTAGCGCTAAGGATCTCATTAAATGGGCTGACATCGCTTGGATCACCGATGTAGAGTACTTGTCTGCGCCACTCATCAAGCAAACAAGCAACATTCCCGTAATCGCACATCTTCGCTCTTATGCATTGATTTGCCCATGGTGGTGGGCGCTATTTGGCTTCAGGGAGCCTTGCCTTGAGAGGTGCTCTGCTCGGAGAATTACTAAGTGTAAGCAGGGAATAAACCTTGAGCTAGCGAAGATCGGTTTGCTTAGTGATGTAAGGGCCCGGCTTTATTGGTTATTGGATTTCGCTAAGGCCCCTCTCGACTACTATGAGTGGTCCAAGATTGTGGATGGCGCTGTAGAGTTTATTGATGGGTTTATAGCTGTCTCCAAAGCTCTGTGGAATATCCATGTTAGCCACATACCCAGTCTCAGTAATTATCCTTTTAACATTGTATACAACCCGATTACCGAGCCTTTGAGACACGTTAAACCAGCCTATCATGAACCTTATGGCGGCTATATCTTTTACGCTTCTGGGTCTAACCCTGATAAAGGTCCTCATCTACTGTTAGAGGCTTGGCCGATAATCTCTAAGGAGTTTAATGATTTGAAGCTATATATTGTAGGTTGCAAGAACTCTTGGGTTGAGAGAATGGCTAAAAAGATGAATTTAAAAAATATTGTATTCTTTGAAAAACTTCCTTCAGATAAATATTATAATGTTATGTACAGAGCCAGAGCTGTTGTCATGCCTTCTATATGGCCTGAGCCGTTTGGCAGGATACCTGTCGAGGCTAATAGGCTCGGTGTACCAGCTGTTGTTAGCTCTGCTGGTGGTCTGCCTGAGACTATTGTTGATGGTGTTACAGGGTATATCTTCAAAGCAGGTGATGTTGATGACCTTGTTGAGAAAATTGTGAGGGTTTTAGAAAAAAATTTTGATAGAGAAGAGATTATTAGACATAGCTACGAGAAAATTAATCCGCAAAGAGAGATGGAAAAATTAATCAAGTTCTTTGAGAATGTAATTGATTATGGCGGACGGGTATAAGAAACATTTTCTCAAAGGCTTGACGTGCTACATGAAATCTATTCTATTTACAAGACCTGTAGGGAGAATAATTATTCGCTTCATTAGAAGAGTTTTAATTCATAAGTATCACGAGTTTAAGTCATAGAGCGTATTTATTGTTCTTAACCGTGATATAGGAGCATTGATAGTAGACGTTTCTAGACGTTAATACTATGCTTGGAAGTACAAAGAGGGAAGGGAAGGTAGTAAAGCTATTTAGATGCTTATTAAGGGGGGTTGAGACAGAGTCTTTTTCTTAATGTTTGGTGCTTAAGTTAGTTTCTACATCCTTTTGGCTGCTAAGCATAGATTGAGGGTTGTCACTTTCGAGCCTAACCTTATAAACGTGATTCTTTTGAGGTATAACATTGCTCTACATAGTGTTGGAGAAGGGTTGTAATTGTTGGTAAGGCTGTGGGCGAGGTTCATGGTCAGACAATCCTATCTATATCACCTAGCTCTTCTGAAAGCTCTTTCACAAAGTATCTGAAAAGCGAGCTAAAGTTGCTCGATACTCTTGTTGAGGTTACAACTATAGATTCTGCCGTGGAGCCTCTAGGTACTAAGTATTCTGATAGCCTAGTTATGAAGATTGATGTTGAGAGTTTCAGTTTATGAGTTTTGAGAGGGGCTTTACAAACTATTGAGAGGTTTATGCCCTTTAATTTGTTTGAGGCTCACAGAACTTTGGAAGAAGACGAGATTCATGTACTAAACAATGCTTAAAGATTTGGGTTATGGTTAAGTAGTTGTGGAGCCGAAATCCAGAAGAAATTATATTATCTATGCTTATCCAAGGGAGAAAGGGTGCTTGTGCTATGACTAGGCGCGAGCCGGTTATTGGAGTAGTGGGGCTGGGTTATGTGGGCTTAGCCTATGCACTTGGCTTTGCCCTGCATGGATTCAGGGTTGTTGGTGTCGATATAGATGGCGAGAAAGTTAAGAGCATAGAGAACGGTTTAGTTAATGGTTTCAGTGGAGAGGCGTTGCTAAAGGTCGTCAAAGACGGTTTACTAAAAGTATCAATGAGCTACGAGGTTCTCGAGGACGCTGATGTAGTGTTCATAGCGACTAATACTCCTACAAAGTCTGATGGTTTGCAGGACTTGTCGCAAGTTGTATCTGCATTGGAGAACTTAGCCAAGGTCTGGCGGGATATACATTTCGACTATAGGGTCATAGTGGTAAAGTCCACCGTGCTACCTGGAACCACGAGGGCCCTGGCTAAGTACGCTAGACGTGAACTAGGCATACCAATACCCGACCGAGTCGGATTCGCCCATAGCCCGGAGTTCCTTAGGGCTGACAGAGGTCTAGAGGACGTGCTTAGACCATCCAGAGTCGTCGTGGGAGGTGTTGATGAGAGGTCTTCTATTTACATAGTTGATTTGTTCAAGGAGTTTTACCGAAGGATTGGCTATGAGCCACCGATATATAGTGTGTCTTCCGAAGAGGCTGAGCTAGTAAAGTACGCGTCCAACGTCTTCCTAGCACTGAAGACGGTCTATGGCAACCTGATTGGACTACTCTGCAGGCAAATAGGTAACTGTGATGCGTGGAGGGTGATGAGTATTGTTGGATTAGACCCTAGGATAGGTAGAAGCCACGCAATGCCCGGGATGCCGTATGGAGGTCCCTGCTTAGTAAAAGACATCCTCGCCTTCGGAAGATTCGTGCTGGAGAAAACAGGCTTAGACTTTGTTAAGCGCATACATGACTACAACGAGCTGGTAATAGAAAAGGTTATCGAGCACTTGGACAGCGAGCTAAATGGATTGCAGGGGAGGAAAATAGCGGTGCTCGGTGTATCATACAAGCCTAACTCACCAGAGGTCAAGGACTCGTCAGCCATAAAACTATGTGAGAAGTTGCTGTCTAAGAATGCGATAGTATATATACACGATGTGAAAAGGAAAGCAGTTGAAAAAGCCAAAGCCATTCTAAGCGGAGTCAAGGCCCTTGAGACCATGGAGAAGCTGAAAGAAGTTGATGCAGTTATAGTAACACTAGGCTATGATGAATACAGGCTAATCCCGCCAGATATATACGATAATGCATTGGTAATCGATATGACAGGCGAGATAACACATGAGAAAGTTCGTAGATTCTACACAAGCAACAAGCTCAAAACAATATAAACAAAACAATATAAAAAGACTAGAAGTTTGAGCTGGTTCTTTCTATTCTCAATTCTACGCTCATGTAGAGTATATCCGGGTAAGGGCATTAAACATATTTTATATCATTCATTCTCCCCAAGTCGAGAGCTTTTGCTAATACCCCTTTAAGGAATGGCGATAATAGTGTCAGCATCAAGCTTAGCGCGTGTAGATATACGTCTTTCCCAGCATTAGATATGTAGGATCTCTCTACTGTTAAGAAGTTGCCTAGTTTATAGTTCATAGTACAGTTCCCCCTTAATCTTCTTAATACATACCTTAACCAGGTTGATGATGGCACCAGCATCGAGTAAGTACATCGAATTACTATCTCCTTTCCCGGTCCTCACGAATAATGGATGCTATCTCCTCATCGCTTATATGGGAAAGCCTTTCAGACAGCGCTCTGGCTTCCTCCTCGAGCTCAGATAACACGTGCCTCTTAACCTCCTCCTCAAGTGCTCTCCTAATGACGAGCCCAGGCTTTATTCCATACTTATCAAGCAGCTCCTTCAGCCTCCTAGGAATCTTAGCCGAAACAGTGACATAGCTCATTCTAATACCCGTTAATAGCTATTAGAAGTAAGACAGTATAAGGATTACACACATAATGACTCCACTAACTATAAATCAAAGCAGCTGTCTCGAGGCCCATTGCAAAAAACTGACCTCCTCCCCGCCCTGAAGGGCGAGGCTTTCAGAATAAGGTAAAGCATAGGGGTACTTTTGCCAAAGTTTTTTAGTTACATTAGCTTTGAATTCATTCTCCAGGGTCTAAGAGACCTGGTCTTACGCGTGGAACTGGTAGATGCTCGGCTTTCAGACTACTAGCTAATATTGTGGGGGGTAATCCAGCCAGGACTTGTTTGTAGCCCTCATTATGGCTTAACCGTTGCATATACTTTTTGTCTTGGTTAGCTTGTTGTTTTCCTGGGTTTTGCTTATTAGCTTCCCCTAGCCTTTGCTTTACTTATTGGTCATTATTGATAAAAGGGAGCAATTCATAAAGGCATGTTGATGGATTACAGGATGATTTGTGGCTGGAGGCTCTCAGGGAATGGCTGGAATCTATGACGAGAAGGCCGGGTCTAGCCCGGTGGGGGGATCCTCCCTTGCGGGATGCATCATCACGGTTGTCTCCATAGCTGTTCTCGCGAACTTCATTAGTGGCTACAACGCTAGGCTGGCTGTCGTCGGTATGCCTAACATTGCCAGGGACTTAAACGCTGATGTGTGGGGCCTTGTGTGGATTATTCAGGGCTTCATGCTTGGCTCAACCTTTGTTCAGCTAATTGTTGGCAGGCTTGCAGATATATATGGAAGAGTCAAGCTCTTCAACATTGGGCTACTGGTCTTCACCCTGAGTGCATTTGCATCTGGGATGAGCAGCGGCCCATACATGCTCGCTCTCAGCAGGTTTGCTCAGGGGGTTGGCGGGGCATTCCTAATGAGCCTCTCAGTAACGATTCTTACGGACAACGCTCCCACAGGTACTCTTGGCAGGTGGCTCGGGCTCACGCAGGTCGCCTGGAGAGCAGGCGGCATAATAGGCCTAACGCTAAGCGGGCTCATAATCGATGCTTTGGGCTGGAGGTGGATATTCCTATCTCAGGTCCCCATTGGATTGCTGGCTCTATACTGGAGCGCTGGGAGGCTTAGGGAGTCCTACAGGCCAGCTGAGAAGCAGCGAGTAGACCTGCTGGGCTTCGCTCTCTTCACGTCATCCATAACCACTCTTCTCATCTCATTAACGCTTACCGGCTATGGATACGGGCAAGCATCAACCATTCTGTTAGCAACATCGATCGCTCTTCTAGTATTCTTCGTTGCGTGGGAGCTTAGAACTAGTAGCCCAGCGCTCGACCTGGGCTTGTTCAGGGTGTGGCAGTTCACTGGAGGTATAATAGCGCAGCTTCTCTACGCAATCGGCTTCGGGGCCACCCTGACACTTATATCCATCTACCTCCAGGTGGCCGAGGGCTTCAGCGCCAGCGCTACGGGTCTTCTATTAGTTCCATTCGAGCTCTCGTTCCTGGTGCTCGGGGTCGCTGGGGGGTGGCTATCAGACATCCTTGGCTTCGCCCCTGTAATCGTCGCTGGATTATCATTAGCGTCTATGGGCGCTATCATCATGACTGGGATTCCATCGATAAGCAAGCTCTTGGTGGGGGTAGTGGTGTTCGGCGTGGGGGCCGGGCTCTTTGTTTCTCCCAACACAAGCTCGATTATGACGAGCGTCCCACCACACAGAAGAGGCGTGGCATCATCGCTCAGGGCACTGAGCTTCAACATAGGATTCATGCTCAGCCTAAACATAGCGATGCTAACCCTCACACACCACGTCCCAAGAGAAATAGCAACAAAGCTAGTGATGCTCGGAGAGGCAGCGAGCACACAGCAACTAAGCTTTGAGGTACAGCAACTCACAGAAGCACTGAGAAGCTCCTTCAAGCTACAATCACTAATAATGGCCCTAGCAATACCTTTCTGCGTAACAAGGATGAAGAGAAACAAAACAGCTAGCCAGCAGTGAGGCATTAGCGCCAAATAACAAGAAGCCAGATTCACGAATCCATTAAAAGGAAACTTGGGTATGAGGAAAAAAGACCTGGCCTATTAATGAAGGAAAGGCCAGTAGCTCAGCTCCATTATTTTTTCCAGCAACTTTGCCACATTCTCACGCTCACCGATATTAAGCCCGAGCATAAAGGAGATTCTGTCATCATGTTGTCAAATACAGCCACCGTCTTTATGAAGCGTATCCTAAAACATGCCATGGCTAAGCCCAATACGATAGCTGACAAGGCCGTAAATTATTACAAGTGCAACGATTATCTTACTAATAAACTAATATTCATAAATTCACAACAGATAGATTAACTGTTCATATGAGAATTTTATAATAATATGTGGTAAAAATGAAAATAAAGGTTGTTAGTAGCTTTACTAATTCATTTTGCACTTAACATTGTAATCGCAGTATGTATACAATTATCATATAAAGTCTTAATATCAGGTGTAGCATACTAATAGTTTGTTTTAAAAATAACTTGTATCAGGGATATTATGTGATTAAAAAACCCTCTGTTTTAGTAGTTGCATCGCCTACTCTCAAGGGCACAGGGGGAAATTTCAGAGCTTTTCGCTCAATTGAAGAATACTCAAGGTTCTTTGATACTTATTTGTTTATTCCATGGGGATTGTGGAGTGATAAAAAAATTCTTCTAGATTCCTCCAAGTATTTATTGTATCTTAAAAATTTAGGTGTTAGATTCTCCGGCTATTCTTATATCCCAAATATTTTATATAAACTCAGAAAATCCGTTGGGATAAGGTTTTTCGAGCTTATTGTCCCAATGGTTTTTCCGGAAATAGCAAAGCTAAATGTAGCTTTATCGAATTACGATGCAACAGTTGTTTTACATGAAAGCTGGGATGCTATTTACAGCGGTAGCGTTCTCTCGAAGCTCTTTAATACGCCGAGCATGGCTTTTTTGCAATTACCTCCATTCTATGGTTCAAAAGAAAGATTTCAAAACATAGTCAAAGCGTTATTGTTATGGAGAAAATTAAGAAGCAGTTCTTTCATGAAAGAAATACTTTTTCAAGTGGAGGCTGTTTCCCGTGAAGTTTCTCTAAACCATGTTCAGAAAAAACGATACAAATGCATACTAACTAAATACACGGTTATCCTTGGAGTTTCCAAGGCAATACCCATAGAGATGGGCGATGAATGGACGAATAGAGTTGCATCGCTAGACCCAGGTGTTTCTCTGACCGATAATGAGCAAAAGATAATCATGTACATTAAATCCAGAACAAATGAGAAGAAAAATTATTTAATATTTGGTGGAAGACCTGATGCATATAAAGGATTACCTGAAGCTCTACTGGTGTTCAAGCAGATTTCTAAGGCTCATTCCAACTTGAAGTTTGTGGTTACAGGTTATGTTGAAGCTAAAACTCTAGCTATTTTAAAAAGAATAACTAGAAAACTAGGCATTGATAATAAAGTTGTGTTCTCTGGCTTTGTTTCAAGAGAGGAAAGACTAAAGCTAGTGGCAGAAGCTAAACTAATGATTTATCCTAGCCACGTCGATTCTTTTTCTTATGCTATATTAGAATCTCTTTACCTCGGTACGCCCGTTGTTGCTTATGATATACCCGCAGTAAGGATTTATTATGGGCACTCCCCTGGTGTTGAACTGATTAAGGAGTGGAGTTTAGAGGAAATGATCATAAAAGCCTTAGATTTACTTGAGCACAAAATAGATGATATAAAGCCTCCAAAAATAAAAAGCTGGGAGGAAATAATGTCTGAAGAAATAAATATAATAAATAAACTAGTGGTTAGCAAATAACACATCATCTTCTATTTTGAAAAACAATAGCAACTAGGTTAATTCATGGTATTAATTCAATTTTACATCATGAGTTTAAAACCCGTTAAGTATGGAATGAATGAAGCATTAAGAAATCTGGAGTTCTTGTAGTACAGTATTCTATCGCTTCTTGTACTTGTATAAAACTTATATACTGTTCCGGAAACTAGTGTTCGGATTTTGTTGTCTATGGTTTCTTCGTTCCCAATTATCTTCATTAATGGTAGTGATATTTCTAAATGGAAATAAACTTCATCTATACCAGCCTTTCTTAGAGGAGTTGCTTTAATGAAACTAGCTTTTTCAACCCAGGTCTCGTTGTCAGGTTTCCTGTTTCTGTAGAATCCTATCAACAAGCCTGGTAAGTAAAATACTGATAGCCTTTTACTCCTAGTTATGTATAGCCTCCAAATAGATGGAGCATAGCCCCGCGTAGCATCATGAGAACTTTTAATAAATCTCTTCAACTTACCATACCTTCTCTCTCTCAAGCCAGGCATAAAAGAAGCTTGCTCGTTGAAGCCCGCTATTATTGGTATATGAACACTGAACCCTATTCTTGATATTAGCTCTATATCTTCCGCGTAATTTAGGTCTCTCCAGCCACCTTTCTTAATTATGTATTCTCGCATAGCTATTAAAAGGCCTATATGAATAATCTGCTTGGTCTCCACAGAATATTCTATTGCTTTGTGAAAAGCAGGCGTATAAACAGTGTCCAGGTCAAACCATGTAGTTACAGAGTTCTTGGGACACTTATGTAGAGCAATGTTTCTTCCAAGACCCCTTGAACAATGATATTGATAGATTTTTAGGTTGTATTCTTTCCGTAAGGCTAGTAGCTTCTCCCATGTTCCATCAGTAGAGAAGTTGTCGACAACCACTATATCGTATTCAGGTCTCTACACCGAAGAGATGCTTTTCTCCACAGTATTTGCATTATTATAGACGGTCCCATAAATATGTATCGGGCGTCATTAATCTTAACCAGGATAGTTTTTTGATTTTAAGTATGTAGTAAACTTTTTCTGCGAGGTTTTTCTTGAAGTTATCGTAGCTAAATGTTTTTGAGACCTCTATGCTTTTTTTCCTCAGCTCCTCTTGTAGCTGTTTTTCTTTTTCTATTTGCCTAATTATTTTTGGCACGTCGCCTATGTTGCTGTACCCCAGCTTTTCTGATACCTTTGCTACAGCGTCGTGCCACGCCCCCCCATCTCTATAAACGATTGGTATGCACCCAGCGCTCATTGCCTCAACAACTGCTATCCCGAAGTGCTCAGTGAACTCCGGGTGCAGATAGAACAATGCTTTGCTAAGCAGCTCTCTAAGCTGGCTTCTGGGTAAGTTGGGCTTGAGCTCAACGTTTCTTAATCTAAGCTTATCTATTCTCTCTTTTAGGTCCTCTACTATTTTTTCTGAGCCAAGCCCCGTTGAGCCGACAATAACGAAGGTATAATCGGGTAATTCGCTTGCAACATCTAGTATTTTCTCGAGCTTCTTCTCAGGCGAGAACCTGCTAATGGTTACAATTATCTTTTCTCTGTTACTATTCATTGAGGCTTCTCTGAAGTAATCAATATCCACAGGTGGGTAAAGAACATCGGGGATAATGCCGTAAACCCTGTAAACCATGTATGCAGTCCATGTTGAGTTAGCTAGCACCCTGCCTGAGCGAGGCGTCTTGTAGCTACTAGCAATTAGCTTCACCAAGCCGTTGTATATTGACCACAGAAGACCACCGCTCCTAGTTGGCAATAAAACCGGGAAGTGAATGTAGGATATATCAACTGGTGTTGGAAGATTACTCTGAGTATCAATAACTAAGTCATACTTAAGCCTCGATTCCTCGAGAAAAGACCTATACCTCCTGTAAACAAGCAGTCTACGGAGCCTGACGAGCCTTCCAGGCATAAGCCTGATCATCGCCTCGGCCTCCCGTACTCTCCTAACAATGAAGCTTGGAAGCTCCGATTCCCCGTAAATCTCTCTTATCTTGGCACTATCAACCGGGGTGCTCGTGAGAACATCGACCTGAAACCCCTCATCAATTAGTGCTTGAGCCAGTCTAAGAACAAAAATCTCGCCGCCTCCGAGAGCATCGAAGAGGGCATGAACAATCAATACTCTGCCTTTCACGAGAAAGCACCAATAGCTACTAGCAAAAATATTTGAAAGCTAATTAAATAAACACTATGTAAAAGCTATGTGTGTTTTTATAGGCCTGAAAGAACTGTTTATTTTCGTCAAGTAGTTATGGTTAGTTTAAAAAAGTTTAGTTTTAGTCTGGGGGCTCCTTGGCTGCTTCTCTTCCTGCCGTTATGCCGAAGACTATGTGCAGTCTGTTACTGCGCAACTTCCGAGCCTTGTTCCTCCTTCCTCCCGTTGCTTCTCCAGCAACGTAGAGCTTCGGTATTGGGTTTCCATTAATATCTAGCACCTGTGCTTTTGTGTTTATCCTTATTCCTCCCATTGTGTGGTGCTCAGAGACAAGCCAAGAAGAAGCGTGAGAAACCCTTTCACCGCTATTTTCCGATGAATACCTTTATTTCGCATCTAAGATTAACTATGCATATATAAAAGTATGTTTACCCTAAATTACATAAAATTTCTATGTATTAAATATAGAAAATTTTTAATCAAAAATATTTATTCCAGGAGAAGCGTAAACTCATGTGGGGATATGTTCCTTGGAAGAGAAAAAAGAAGCAAATCAGGAGGCTAAGGGCAAAAAGGACAAAAGAAAACACGCTTTGTCCACGGGAGTCTTCCTTATAGGTTTAGCAGTGTTGTTCTACTACGATGCCTTATGGCCATGGATACTGGCACTCGTGGGAATAATGATGATAATGGAAGCTCTTATGGGCAAGACCGATTAAGCTTTTTTCTATTTTATTTATTCACCCGCCATGTTGTATAATGTATATATCATTTAGGCCCCAACGCTAATCGTATATCCTTGAAATACATAATATTTATTATGGGGAAAATAGCCACGAGGATAGCTTTTGTTCTCCCCGGGCCCTCCCTGGGCAAGTACGAGGAGTCCTTTGGCTTCAGGGCTCCTCCCCTGGCTGTTGCCTATTTAGCGGGGATTGCCAGGGACAAGAGCATTGATGCGAGGTTCTTCGATGCATCTGCGTCGAGGAAGCCGGAGGAAACAGTTATACCCGAAATCGTTGATTATAACCCCGATATATGTGCCTTCGTAATTAACGCGTCAAGCCTAGCTGGCCAGGCAGTAGCGCTTGCAGGCAGGCTCAGAAAATCCTCCTGCATGCTTGTTGCTGGCGGACACCACGCCACCTTCTCATACCCACTACTGCTCAGGAGAGGCTTCGACGCTGTTTTTCTGGGGGAAGGGGAGAGGTCTTTCTCGGAGTTCCTCGACAGGCTCAGAAAAGGCGATGACTGGAGGCTCACGAGGGGTTTAGCTTACAACCTGAACGACAAAATCGTTAACACGGGGCTTCCAAGACCGATAGAAAACCTGGATGAGCTTCCAATGCCTGCGTTCGATGTCTTCGATAAAAAACTATACAACGCGGGCCTTCTCGACAGGAATTCAAGCCTTATCACTCTCGAGACCTCAAGGGGGTGCCCGTACAACTGCGAGTACTGCTCTGTAACAAAGATGTGGGGCGCGAACTGGAGGTTTAAGAGCATCGAGAGAGTAATAAGAGAGCTCGGAAAGGTGAAGGAGCTGGGCTACAGATGGGTCTTCTTTGTTGATGACAACTTCATTATCCCAGTGAAGAATATCATATCGCAGAGAGTAGAGCTGCTGAACAGGATAATCAAGGAGGGCCTGAATAGCTTAAAACTCATTGTTCAGCTAAGAGCCGACTTCGTTGCTAGAAACAAGTGGATTGCCTCACTGCTACACGAAGCGGGCGTAAGGGTGGCTTTCCTCGGCATAGAATCTGGGGACCCGGCAACGCTAAGAAACATGAGGAAGAACCTTATCCCCGATGAATCGGCCAAAGCTGTAAGCGTGTTGTCAAGTAACGGGATAATAGTGCATGGAGGCTTCATGCTCGGCGCTCCCTACGAGAGCGAGGAATCAATGAAAAGGACCGTGAGGTTCGCCTTGGACTTGATTGACTATGGCCTTGACTCAGCTCAGTTCTCCATATACACTCCTCTCCCCGGCACAGATGCCTTCAAGAAAGCTGCGATAAAGAATGAGTTGCTAACGCTTGACTGGAGCTTCTACGACTGCCTGCACCCCGTCATGAGGACTAATGTATCACCGACGAGGCTTTTCCTTAAGCAGAGGTGGGCTAACTATTACTTCTTCATAGCTAAGGGCTTAAAATCGCTGAGGAAAGGAAGGCTTCTCTCCAAGCCCAGAACAGAGAAGGACGCTTATCTCAGGAATGGAACGATTTTCCTAGCTAGAAAAATACCGAGATACCTGCTGGGACTAATCAAGCTGCCGTTCACAGCCCTGCTCATAAGTAGAAAACTTAAGAGAGAATTAAGCGTGGAGGAAAAAGAGGAGGCAAATCAAATACTCAAAGCAACAATAGAAATAGAGGCCATGCAGAAACAGCTAGCTAAAAGCATGGCTTCACATGTGCTTAAGGCCTAGCTCTCCAAGTTTCATCACTTAGGCAAACTTTTTCTCAACAAACACGCATTCAGCCTTTAAGGGTTCCCCTGGAGCCCAGAAACAGATTATCATTAAAAAACAATAATACGTAAAGACATAATTGCTAACCGGTGATTAATGCTTATGGGCAAGCTTCCCCCCGATATCCTAAGTAAATTCATCTTTAGCAGAGTAGGTGTGATAGACTCATCAGTAATTGTTGGGCCAAGCATAGGCGAGGACGCGGCAATCATTGATTTGGGAGATAACAAGGTACTCGTAGCTCACGTTGACCCTATAACAGGCGCGGTTGAGCATCTAGGATGGCTCGCTGTTCACGTAGCCTGCAACGATATTGCTGTGAGGGGGGTTATGCCGAGGTGGCTTCTGCCGGTTCTTCTTTTACCGGAGAGCTCTGATGTTGGGGTCATAGACAAGGTCACGGGCCAGATAGATAGAGCTGCGAGAGAGGTGGGGGCAATGGTTGTCGGAGGTCACTCGGAGCTTACACCCGGCATTGACAGGCCTCTTGTATCAATGACCGCTATCGGGGTTGGAGACAAAAACAAAATAATAACGACTGCTGGCGCAAGGGTGGGGGACGCTGTTATCATGACTAAGACCGTTGCGACTGAGGGGACAGCTATACTAGCAACGGATTTCGAGAGCGCTTTGCTTAGAGCAGGTGTTCCGCGGGATATCGTTGAGAGGGGAAAGGAGTTCATAACTAAAATAAGCGTGTTGAGAGAAGCCTTGGCTCTGAGTGATGCTGGCTTAGCGACATCAATGCATGACCCAACGGAGGGAGGGCTTCTAGGGGGCCTGGTTGAGATTGCCTATGCCTCGCATAAAACAATAGAGGTGTGGGAGGAGAGGATCCCCATAGCTGAAGAGACAAGAGTAATAACCAGAGCATTAGAGGTAGACCCGCTTAGGCTCATCAGCTCAGGCGTCCTCGTAGCCACTGTTCCGTGGGAGAGAGCTAACGAGGCTGCGAGTCTGCTGGAGCGAGTGGGCGTAAAAGCAACGGTAATTGGAAGAGTAAATGATTACTCAGGCCATTACCTGGTTCTGCACAAAGCTGATGGCTCCATAGATAAATATGATGAGTCATACGTGAATGAGGAGTTAAACTCCGTGTGGGAGAGATACAGCTAGGAGAAAACAGGTTTATCATCTCTTTAGCAATTAACCTTTTATTGATATGGAGGAGCACGTTCTAATAGCTGTTCCAAGAACAGAGAGCGGAGTAAAAAGACTAGCTGACCTCTACATACATAGTTTATTTAAAAGCTTTGAGACCATCATGCTTCCACTGCCAAGAGGCCTATGTGCTGATCTTGTGAAGACTTATTTAGGCGGGGGAAGCTATGATGAATCCATTGCTACCAAGTACCTCAACGAGCCTTTGGAAAAGCTGTGGAGACCCGTGCTGGAGAGCTTGGCGCATGTAATTAGATATGAGCGCTACCTTGAGAAAAGTGTTACCTGCTACCTCAGTGATGATTACATCAAAAGTCTTGAGGACAGAGCCGTGAGGCTGGGCTATCTACTCTACAAAGCCAATGTATTTGGGAAGAAGAAGCTGGATGAATGGGTAGATTTGTTCAAGGACAGGGATAATGAAGGCATGATTAATGAAACATTAATAAATGCCTTAAATGAATCTAGCAAGCCAGCTTTCGTTGTAGATAACTACAGAGCATTAATTGAGGCTCAATCAAGCTTATGGCTAGCGAGGATACACGCTGTTATGGATTTCTACGCAACGCCAACCGAGGCATTTGATATTATGGTTAACATAACTAAGGCCCCTGAACAAGCTCTTGCCGAGGCTGTTGATTGGATAATCAGTTACCTAAACGACCTTAAGCTCTCGAAATCATTTGATGAGCTCTACGCGAAATACTTGCTCAACGAAGAGTACATCAAGTTTTTATCGAGAAACAAGCTGTTCGTCATACCGAGCAAAGAAACACTGTAATTAAGTTTTCATAAATACAGTCATAAATTCCCCTGTGCCGGTAAAGAAGCCATTAATAATATAAATCTGCCATTGTAAGGTGTGCTTCTATAATTTTTTATTGGGAGGTAACATCATTAATCTCTTTTTGCTATATTGGTTTCTCAGGCTTACTGGATTATCTGCTCTGGAGGCTTAGCTATCCATGTTCGCTATTGAAGCTAGAGATTTAGTTAAGGTTTACTCAGGAAACGTTGTTGCTCTAAACGGTGTTGATTTAGGAGTTGAGGAGGGGGCATCGCACGCTATACTTGGCCCTAACGGTGCTGGTAAGACAACTTTTATCAGAATCATTACTACACAGATAAAGCCCACGAGTGGGTCAGCCAAGGTTTTCGGCTACGATGTTGCTAGCCATGCGGCAAGCGTTAGGAGGCTTATCGGTTATGTTCCCCAGGAGATGAGCCTGTGGACCGATCTAACTGGTTACGAGAACATGCTTATCTACTCGAAGATATACGGGCTTGAGCCGGGGTCGAGAAGAAAGGTTATCGAGGAGCTCCTCGAGCTCATGGAGCTCAACGATGCTTCGAGGAGGCTCGTTAAAACGTACTCCGGAGGAATGATTAGGAGGCTTGAAATAGCAATAGCGCTTATGTCCAGGCCGAGGCTACTGATTCTTGATGAGCCAACGATTGGGCTTGACCCGAGAGCAAGGATGATGGTTTGGGAAAAGCTTTTGGCTTACAACTGAAAGCCTCGCCTTTCAAGGCGGAGATAGATAGAAGGATTTATAAACTTTCTCATTTTAATTATTCCTTGATGATGAGTTAATCGTAAGCTGTGTTTGCCCCTAAGCCAGCGTGGGATGCGGGGAGCGCAACCACTCATACAAACAGTGATGGGGGAATCTCTGGCCACCCCGACTGCCCCGCAAATGACAGATGTAGACCCGAATAGATGCGGGGGACCAGTGAACCCCCTAAAGGAAACACTCTCCCTTTAGGGCGGGGAGGAGGTCAGAGGTCATTTATAGCGCCAGGCGTTGTTTTCCAGTCAGCCACATTCATTTCTCTTGCCTACGGAATAATGATGGTCTTCGAGAGAGAATCAGGCATACTGAAAAGGCTTCTCTCAACACCTATACCAAGGTCATCAATTGTTATTGGGAGAGCTCTCGCTGGGAGCATCAGGGCATCAACACAGTACATCCTGGTTATTCTGTCAGCTTTTCTTGTCGGAGCACATTTTA
>Ga0326760_1000710_pt1 | contig 16423 bp, 16 predicted proteins | sample GCREP_S_FD_207668 | JGI IMG/M metagenome (GOLD analysis project Ga0326760, IMG submission 207668) | Hot spring sediment microbial communities from Geyser Creek Basin, Yellowstone National Park, WY, United States - GCR.EP_S | ecosystem: Environmental > Aquatic > Thermal springs > Near-boiling... | reverse complement strand
AGGCGGCGCCTTGAGAACCACGAAGTTGTAAAGGCCTAAAAACCTGTTGCCGACTGCTATGGCGTGCCAGCTGTAGTCAGTGGACATGATGCTCCCCAAGGAGGTCAAATACGTCGTGTTCTTTAACCGCCTCTTTTCTGATCTCCGACAGCGACGGATAGACGTAGGGAAAGAGCCTTAATGAGTAGTACGTGGAAAGCAACGGTAGTCCTAGGAAGTCCCCAGAAACGAGGATCTCCACCAACAGCCGTGTCTGTCTATGGATCTTGTTTATTTCTTTGTATAGGTCTAGGAAAAGCAGACCAAAGAGAAATTCTTTGAGAGGGTTATGTCATAGACTATTTCAGAAGTAAAATACTCTAAGTAAAATACTATCTCTAACCGTCTCAGGCTTGAGACGACAAGCCAAATGTTTATATACTGTTCGGTGTGTTTAGGCGTGTCCCGGGTTACTCTCGGCGTAAAGGAGGTTGTGGTTATCCCCAAGGAGGAGGCGAGAGAGTTGCTTAAACGGCTTAGGACGAGGCCTTGGCAACTGCCTTGGATAAGATCCAGCGACCCGCTGGCGCAATCCGCCGGAGCTAAACCAGGCGACATCCTTAAGATAGTGAGGGAGTCGCCCACAGCGGGGGAGGCCGTCGTATATCGTCTAGTGGTGCCGGGGTAGGCCGGGGCTTAAATTTTTATACTGTACACTGTAGTGGGGCGATGGTAGATCTTCTCCCACTGCCAATTCTCACAAGCCCCAGCGATGGGGGGTTCCCCTCCAGGGACGACAGGTGGGCTCTTGTGGAGAGGTTTATCAGGGATAAGGGCCTTGCGAACCACCAGATAAAATCTTTCAACGACTTCCTGGACAAGAAGTTGCCTAAGATCGTGGAGGAGTTTAAGGTGGTCGAGACGGAGATCAAGGGCCTTAAGATCGTGTTGGAGCGGCTGGAGGTTGGGTGGCCTAGGATTAAGGAGAGCGACGGCTCCGAGTCGTTGATCTACCCGATGGAGGCTAGGTTGCGCAACGCCACCTACTCGGCCCCTATGTATCTCACAGCCACTCTCTACGTAGACGACGAGCCGTACGTCACCGAGAGCTTCTACATTGGAGAATTGCCCATAATGGTTAAGTCTAAGAGGTGTAACTTAACCCGGCTGAAGCCCAGTGAATATGTCAAGAGGTTTGAAGACGCACAGGACTTCGGCGGCTATTTCATAATCAACGGCAGCGAGCGTGTCATAATTTCGCAGGAGGATTTAGTGGCGGATAGGCCAATCTATGACAAGGGCGACAAGCCGTCGGTCAGATACCTCGCCAAGACCATCTCCACGGGCATAGGCTACAGGAGCACGCTTACTGTGGAGCTGAGCAGAGACGGCGTGATATACGCCACGCTTTCGGCCATGCCTGTGAAGATACCCTTCCCCATATATATGAAGGCGCTTGGTCTGGAGACAGACGAAGACGTGGTTAAGGCGGTGTCGGACGATCCGGAGATTCAGAAGGAGCTTCTGCCCTCTCTCATCGCCGCCAACCAAATCGCAATAACTAAAGAAGATGCGCTGGACTTCATAGGAGGCAAGGTGGCGGTGGGCCAGCCTAAGCCTATTAGGATTGAGCGGGCTCTCCAGCTGTTGGATAGGTACTTCCTGCCGCATCTAGGCACCACGGTCCCCGACGAGAAGAAGCAACAAGAGATTAGGCTTAAGAAGGCGCTCATGCTGGGCCAGATAGTTAAGGGGCTTGTGGAGCTTCAGCTGGGCAGGAGGAAGCCCGACGACAAAGACCACGTGGCTAACAAGAGGGTTAGACTCGTCGGCGACTTGATGACTCAGCTCTTCCGTACAGTCTTTAAACAGTTTCTACAGGAGCTTAAGAGCCAGCTGGAGAAGTACTACGCCCGTGGCCGAATTCCACATATTCAGACCATCGTGAGGCCTGACATAATCACGGAGCGCGTTAGACAGGCGCTGGCCACGGGCAACTGGGTCGGCGGCAAGACCGGCGTGTCGCAGATACTCGACCGCACTAACTATCTATCCACCTTAAGTTATCTACGACGTGTCGTCTCGTCGCTTTCAAGGACGCAGCCGCATTTTGAGGCCCGTGACCTCCACCCGACGCAGTGGGGCAGGCTCTGTGCGGTGGAGACGCCGGAGGGTCAGAACGTGGGTCTTGTGAAGAATTTGGCCCTCCTCGCAGAGATCACCACAGGCGTAGACGAAGAGGAGGTGGAACAACTGCTTCTAAACCTCGGCGTGGTGCCGGTTCTTAAAGCGAGGGAGGAGGGGGTGGGCGGCGCCGAGGTTTATCTCAACGGGAGACTTATAGGCATACATCCCAATCCCGAGGAGTTAGTAAAGGCTGTCAGAGGTTTGAGGAGGCAGGGGAAGATCAGCGATGAGATAAACATCGCGTTGTTAAACGGATCTGTCTATGTTAACTGCGACGGTGGCCGCATTAGAAGACCACTTCTCGTTGTTGAAGACGGGAAGCTTAAGTTGACTAAGGAAATTGTGGAAAAAGTCAGAAAAGGCGACTTGACGTGGGACGACTTAGTGAAGATGGGGGTTGTGGAGTACCTAGACGCAGACGAAGAGGAGAACGCCCACATCGCCGTGGATCCCGTTGGCGACTTGAGCAACTACACCCATGTGGAGATCATACCGTCCTCCATACTTGGGGCCATTGCGTCGATAATTCCATATCTTGAGCACAACCAGTCGCCGCGTAATCAATACGAGGCGGCGATGGCGAAGCAGTCTCTCGGCCTGCCTCAGTCTAGCTTCCTCTACAAGCTGGACTCCCGCGGCCACATGCTCTACTACCCAGAGAGACCGATTGTGACGACGCGGGGTCTAGAGTTGGTGGGCTACTCCAAGAGGCCGGCGGGTCAAAACGCCGTGGTCGCCCTCTTGACCTACACCGGCTACAACATAGAAGATGCTGTTATCTTAAACAAGGCCTCTGTGGAGCGTGGTATGTTTAGGAGTGTGTTCTATCGCACTTACGAGACAGAGGAGCAGAAGTATCCGGGCGGCGAGGAGGATAGGATTGAGATACCTGATAGCTCTGTGAAGGGGTATAGGGGGCCTGAGGCCTATAGTCACCTTGATGAAGATGGCATTGCGCCGCCTGAGGTCTACGTGAGCAGTAACGAAGTTATTATTGGCAAGACTTCGCCGCCGAGGTTCTACACGACGCTTGAGGCCGAGCGTATCTTAAAAGAGAGAAGAGATGCCTCAGTCGCCGTGAGACGCGGCGAGAAGGGGATTGTGGATAGAGTCATCATCACAGAGTCGCCTGAGGGCAACAGGTTGGTTAAGGTGAGACTGAGAGAGCTGAGGATTCCGGAGCTCGGCGATAAGTTCGCGTCGCGCCACGGCCAGAAGGGCGTGGTGGGCATGTTGCTTAGACAGGAGGACATGCCGTTTACTGAGGAGGGCATCGTGCCGGACATAATAGTGAATCCACACGCCCTGCCGTCTCGTATGACTGTGGCACAACTGCTCGAGAGCATGGCGGGAAAGGTGGGGGCCTCCACGGGTCAGCTGGTAGACGCCACGCCCTTTGAGGGCGTCAAGGAGGAGGACCTACGGCGGCTTCTACTCAAGCTTGGCTATAAGTGGGACGGCAAGGAGGTCATGTACAGCGGCATGACCGGCGAGAGACTTGTGGCAGACATCTTTATAGGGATTGTCTACTACCAGAAGCTCCACCACATGGTGGCCGACAAGATACACGCCAGGGCTAGAGGCCCCGTGCAGATACTCACCAGGCAACCCACTGAGGGGCGTTCGCGCGAGGGAGGGCTGAGACTCGGCGAGATGGAGAGAGACGTGTTGATTGCGCACGGCGCCTCTGCCCTGCTCTACGAGAGGATGGTGGAGTCGAGTGATAAGTATGTAATGTACGTCTGCGAGCTCTGCGGCTTGCCTGCTTATCTAGACGCCAAGTCCAATAAGCCGAAGTGCCCCATGCACGGCGACACGGGACAATTCGCAAAGGTGGTTGTGCCCTATGCGTATAAACTGCTTCTTCAGGAGCTTATAGCATTGGGCATATACCCCAAGCTGGAGCTGTCTGAGGTTTTAGATTAACTTTATATATAAACTCGTATCTAACGCCGTGTCGTTAAGGGAGGAACTTGATACTATCCCCCGAAAGGTTGTGAAATCTATCAAGTTCGGTGTCCTCAGTCCAGAGATTATTAGGAAGTACTCCGTGATGGAGGTCACAACCTCTGAAGTTTACGACGAGGGAGGCCTCCCCGTGAGAGGCGGCATTGCGGACCGTAGGCTTGGCGTCGCCGAACCTGGCGCGCGGTGTGAGACTTGCGGCCAGACGCATGACGTGTGTCCGGGCCATTTTGGCCACGTCGAGTTGGTTAAGCCCGTCATTCATGTGGAGTTCGCCCGGATTATTTACGATGTGTTGAGGGTCACATGTCCTAACTGCGGCCGCATTATGTTGAGAGATGAAGAGATTAGGCGGTATAGAGAGAGACTCACGAGGCTGAAGGGGCGGTGGAGGCTCCTCGCCATGAATCTCCACGAGAAAGTCCGTAAAAAGGCCTCTGAGAGAACGACTTGTCCACATTGTGGATACAAGAAGAATAAGATAAGGTTTGAGAGGCCTTACTACTTCTACGAGGAGACTGAAAGCGGCGCCTTGGTGAAGCTCGACCCGGAGGTGTTGAGAGATAGATTGGCTAAAGTGCCGGGGGAGGATTTAGAGCTTTTGGGCTTTAATCCCTCTCTCGCCAGGCCTGAGTGGGCTATATTGAAGGTTCTGCCTGTGCCGCCGCCTCACGTCAGGCCTTCTATACAACTTGAAACTGGCATAAGGTCTGAAGACGACTTAACTCACAAACTTGTCGATATTATCCGTATGAATGAGAAGTTGAAAATAGCTATTGAAACCGGCGCCCCGACTAATGTAGTTGATAACTTGTGGGATTTATTGCAGTACCATGTCGCCACCTACTTTGACAACGAGCTCCCCGGCATCCCTGTGGCTAAGCACAGAGGCGGGAGGCCGCTTAAGGGCATTGCCCAGAGGCTTAAGGGGAAGGAGGGGAGGTTTAGAGGGTCTCTTTCTGGTAAGCGGGTAAACTTCTCTGCGCGCACCGTAATTAGTCCAGATCCTCATATAAGCATCAACGAGGTAGGTGTTCCAGTGGACATAGCCAAAGCGTTGACGGTGCCGGAAAGAGTAACGACGTGGAATGTAGATGTTTTACGTGAGTACGTCATAAGAGGGCCGGAGACTTGGCCTGGCGCCGCCTACGTAGTGACGCCAGAAGGTAGAAGGATAGATCTGCGCTACGTGAAGGATAGGAAGGCGCTGGCGGACAGGCTTGCGCCTGGTTGGATCGTAGAGAGACATTTGCGAGATGGCGACATTGTGTTGTTTAACCGTCAACCGAGTCTCCACAGAGTTTCTATGATGGGGCATCTCGTCAAGGTGCTGCCAGGAAGGACGTTTAGACTTCATCTAGCAGTCTGTCCGCCTTACAACGCAGACTTCGACGGTGACGAGATGAACCTCCACGTGCCTCAGACAGAGGAGGCGCGGGCCGAGGCCCGCACCTTGATGCTTGTGGAGAAGCACATAATTACGCCGCGTTACGGCGGCGCCATAATAGGCGCGCGGCAGGACTACATCATAGGCGCCTACCTCCTCTCTCGGAAAGACACCTTCCTCACCAAGAAGGAGGTGGCTTTTCTGCTGGGGGCCGGAAAGTCTGCAGAGGACCCGCCGGAGCCCGCTATTCTGCATCCAGTGGAGCTGTGGACAGGCAAGCAGATTATTTCGCATTTCTTGCCAAAGGATCTCAACTGGGTTCAGCCGACGGCGTTTAAGAGCAAATGTCAAGAGGCGTATAAGTGCTTCGGCGACGAGTGGATCATAGTGATAGACGGCAACCTCGTAAAGGGGGTGCTGGACAAGAAGTCTATAGGCGCCGAGCAGGTGGATTCCCTCTGGCATAGAATCGCCCGTGACTACCCGCCTGAAGTGGCTAGACAGTGGCTCGACTCCTCTCTAAGGCTGTTTCTCAGGTTCCTAGACCTCAGAGGATTCACCTTCGGCATGGACTCTGTGTATCTGCCGCCGGAGTCTTACAACGAGTTGGACGAGCTGATAGAGGAGAGTTTAAAGAAAGTAGAAGAGCTGATCAAAGAGTTTAGAGAAGGCCGTCTAGAGGCCATGCCCGGCTTTACAGTGGAGGAGACCTTTGAAAATAAAGTTACTGAGATATTGTCCAAGGTGCGCGAAGATGCGGCGACCGTGGTGGAGAAATACGTACGCAAAGATGCCGAGGGCTACCTCATGGCCAAGACCGGCGCCCGGGGTAGCATTGTGAATATCGTACAGATGGTGGCAACGCTTGGCCAGCAGACTATAAGAGGCGAGCGTATTAGACGTGGCTATAGAACTCGCACTCTGCCGCACTTCCCTGTAGGCGACGTAGGCCCTTACGCGGGCGGCTTCGTGCGGAGATGCTTCAGATGTGGACTTACGCCGGTTGAGTACTTCTTCCACGCGGCCGCAGGTAGAGACGGGCTGATAGATACCGCGGTGCGTACGGCGCAGTCGGGTTACATGCAGAGACGACTTATTAATGCGCTACAAGACGTGTACGTCGCCTACGACGGCACTGTGAGGTTCGGCGATGGGTCACTGATGCAAGTGCTTTATGGCGAAGACGGCGTTGACGTAAGCCGTTCTGACCACGGAAAGATAGCCGACATCAAGTCTTTGAAGCTGTGGATAAGATGATCTCCAAACAGGAGTTGCTGACAAAGATTTCGCAAATACTGCCGCAACCGCTGTACAAAGAGCTTGAAAACGCCGTAAAGGACTTGGACGAAGAGAGAGCGGCGCGGCTAATTCACCGCGTGCTTAAGCTCTATGTAACATCTTTGATAGACCCAGGCGAGGCGATCGGAATTGTGACGGCTCAGTCGATAGGCGAACCTGGCACACAGATGATTCTGCGTTCATTCCACTACGCAGGTTTGAGGGAGTTCTCCATGGCCAGGGGTCTGCCTAGGTTGATAGAGATAGTCGACGCCAGGAGGAAGCCCTCTACCCCGCTTATGTTTATTTATCTAAAGCCGCCTCATAACAAGAATAGAGAGGCTACGGAGGCCGTCGCAAAGAAGATACAACAAGTGACACTTGAGATGTTGGCCAAGGAGATAGACGTAGACTATGTGACTGGCGCTGTGACGATTACGTTGGACCCAGATCAACTGAAGTACCGCGGGTTAAGTCTGAAGGACGTTGAAAAGATTGTAAGTAAGGCAAAGGGAAAGGATATGTCTGTGGCTATGCGTGGGTATACGATTACGTTCACGTTGGCGACCCCCGATGTGTTAAAGATCAGAAAGGCACGTGACAAGGTGCTACAGATCAAGATATCTGGTATAAAGGGTATTAGAAAGGTCGTGCTTCAGTACGACTCTAAAAACGACGAATGGCTCATAGTGACCGAGGGGTCAAACCTAGAGGCGGTGCTTCAGCTGGAGGAGGTAGACCCCACAAGGACCTACAGCAACGACCTTCACGAAGTGGAGGAAGTTCTAGGCATCGAGGCCGCCAGAACGTTGGTGGCACAAGAAATCAAGCGTGTCCTTGATGAGCAGGGTCTCGATGTGGACATCCGCCACATGTACCTCGTCGCAGATGCGATGACCTGGTCTGGCAGACTGAAGCCCATAGGACGGCATGGAGTCGTCGGAGCTAAAGAATCGCCTCTAGCCCGTGCTGCGTTTGAGGTCACAGTGAAGACTTTGGTAGAAGCAGCGGTGAGGGGAGAAGAGGAGCAGTTTAGAGGAGTTGTCGAAAATATAATCGCCGGTAAATACGTCCCTATAGGCACTGGCATTGTTAAGCTTCTAATGCAGTTCTAGACGAAATCCTGTTTTTTAGACGACGACTGGAGTATTTTGAGCTAATGCGTCTCTGGACGATAGAGACGAGGCAGCTACCGTGCCTCTCGCAGATACTTGTCGCGTCTGCTCGAGGCGTTTACGTGACCGATAGGTCGGCGTTGTAAACTTTATAAACAATTCTTTCATCTGCGCAACGTGGTCGATATAGGCAGGGAGCTCCAAGTTGCCATGAATACTGGGAGGGTTGTCATCGGCTTTGAGGAGACAAAGAAGGCAGTATTGGCGGGGACTCCGAAGATGGTGATACTGGCGGCGAATGCCCCTAGGTGGGCTCGTGACGACATAGAGTATTACGCCCGGTTGGCTGGCATTCCTGTCTTTATATTTCCTGGCTCAAGCATTGAGCTAGGGGCTGCTGCAAAGAGACCTCATCGCATTATGGCAATCGCCGTAATCGACCCAGGCCAGAGCGAGATTTTAAAACTCGTGGAACATGCCTGATATACGACTTACAGAAGAAGAAATTAGGTACGCAACGCTTTTTGAGAGTATCACTGGCGTGACGCCGATTGATGTAGTTATAGATAATGAATATTCAAGGCTGATTTTCGTTGTTCAGAAGAATCAAGCCGCCTTGGCGGTAGGTAAAGGGGGTTCCAACGTGAAGATACTTAGGAACATCGTGGGTAAGGACGTAGAAATTGTGGAGTCTGGCGAAAGCCCTGAGGAGCTTATAAAGAATAGTCTCTATCCAGCTAAGGTGATAATGGTAAAGGTGACTAAGTCGCCCTCGGGCTCGAAAGTCGCCATCACCACTGTGGCGCCTGAAGACAAGGGCATAGCCATTGGTAAAAACGGACGTAATATCGCAAGGGCGAAGATCTTAGCTAAGCGTTATTTCGACATAGAGAAGATAATATTGGTGTAGTTTCGTCTCTACGCCGGGCTATAAAGTTTATTAAGACTTCGTTATAAAGGGGCGTGCCCGGTAAAAAATCGCCGTACGGATTATTCGCAGGTGGAAAGTTGAAGAGAAAGAGGCAGAAATTTAGGTGGAACGACGTCACGTACAAGCGGAAAATGTTGGGCCTCGTGGAGAAGTACGACCCTCTAGAAGGCGCTCCAATGGCACGTGGAATAGTCCTTGAGAAAGTCGGAGTTGAGGCAAGAAAACCAAATGCGGCGGTGCGTAAATGTGTAAGAGTACAACTTGTGAAAAACGGCAAAGTGGTGACTGCGTTCGTCCCCTTAGACGGTAGTTTGAACTACATAAATGAACACGATGAGGTAGTTATTGAACGTATAGGTGGTCCAGAGGGGCGGTCTCTCGGCGATATTCCCGGCGTGAGGTTTAAAGTGATTAAGGTGAACGGTGTTTCACTTTGGGCTATTTGGCGTGGCAAGAAGCAAAAGCCGACTAGGTAATGCCCCGGGGGAGAGTTGTTGAGAAATCTCCGCTGTTTTTAAAGGCCATCATAGAAGGAGCTTACCCCTCTCTTGTTAACTCCCTTAGAAGGATTTTAATCTCTGAGTTACCCGTTATGGCCGTCGACTCTGTAGTGGTGGTGAACAACACCTCTGTGATGTACGACGAAATGTTGGCCCATAGACTCGGGCTTATTCCATTGACTACGCCGCTTCAGTCCCTTCCATCTCTTGAAGACTGCGAGTCAGGTCTTGCTGATCCCTCGGAGTGCATGACTAGACTTACGTTACAAGTAACCGCCGAGAGTGAAACGACTGTGTACTCCGGCGACTTGGTGTCTGAACGACCAGACGTCTCGCCTGTATATAAGGATATTCCAATTGTGAAACTTGTAAAAGGTCAGAACATAACAATTGAGGCATATGCGAAGCTAGGCCGGGCGAGAGACCACGCGAAATGGCAAGCCGCAGTTGCAAGTTACTACTACTACCCCAGGGTCGAGGTGAAAGATGAAAAATGCCGGGAGATGTGTCGGGAGGTTTGTAAAAACCTCGAAGATCCGTTGGAATGCACCTTCAACAAGGCGTGGACATGTAAAGATCTATGTGGCGAGGGACTGACGGTTGAGTGGGATCGACATAAGTATGTCTTCTGGGTGGAGTCTTTTGGAAACTATGACGTAGAGACTGCTTTGCGGGAGGCCTTTAAGATATTAAGGAGGAAGATGACCATCTTTATAGAGTCTTTAACTCAAAAAGCCGCCGCACTTCAACAAACTGCTTAGTTCCGGGAGTAGTTTTCATAGTCTCTTGAGTGGAGATTCCATCTCTATTCCAGCCTCTTATCCTGTAGTAATGTTGAATCGCTATTTCTAACCTGTCGTCTGCTTCTCAGCCTTGCCTACGACAGCCACGGCATCTACGCCAGCCCATCTCATCACCGCTCCTAGAGCGTTGCGACAGCCTAAAATCCCGGTAAGAGGTGAGCGGAATACCGCATAGGCCCTGGTGGTCATGGGGATTTTCGTACCGCCGAGAGGCCCAGAGGCTATTATCAAGGGGTTCTCCGGCGAGAAAGGCTCCACGGAGTAGCCGCCGAGTTTGTAAAAAAGCCACGACCCTACTCCTCTTCCACCCAGGAAGCTTTTGATCTTCACCTCTTCAACTTGCCAATCTTAGAATCCTAACGACTCTAACAGTTCTAGAAAAACGCCGTCACTTAATAAGCATATGTGGAACGTTTAGGGACTTGCTAAAATGCATAAACTTTAAATACTGATGATGTTGCGTTGGCGGTATGCCTCCTAATCCGACTGGGCCGACCAATAGACAGTTAAGGATGTTAGTGAGGTTTCTGAGGAAGGCGGCTGTGGCAAACTCTGCAAATATTTGGAGAGAGGTTGCGGAATATATCGAGAAGCCGAGAAAACAGAGAGTAGTTGTTAATGTCGGAAAGCTTAACCGTGTAGCAGACGAAGGAGATGTTATGGTGGTGCCAGGTAAGCTGTTGGGCGGGGGGAAGCTTTCTAAGAGGGTTGTTGTGGCTGCTGTGAATGCGTCGCCTAAGGCTGTTCAGAAGGTTGTAGAGGCAGGTGGCGAGGTTTTGACAATTCCAGATCTTGTAAGGAGGTTTCCAAGGGGGAGCAGGGTTAAGATAGTAATATGAACACGATAAGGCGTTCGTTAATTGACATCTCGCAGTTGCCTGAGAGGGGGGAGATAATTATCGACGCAGAGGGCCACGTGGCCGGTAGACTTGCCACGTATGTCGCAAAGGCCTTACTCGAAAAACCAGAACTACGGGTCGTTGTGGTAAATGTAGAGAAGTTAGCAATAACAGGAGACGAAAAGATGGTTATTGAATGGATCAAGAGAAAGATAAGTGAGTGGCGTACGCATTACAACCCAGAGAAGGCAGGGCCGAAGGTGCCGAGAAGGCCAGACCGCATTTTCAAGAGAATTGTTAGAGGGATGTTGCCAAAAAAGACAGAGACTGGTCGTACGGCATTAAAGAGGCTTAGGGTCTATATGTCTATTCCTATAGAGTTTATTCAGAGAAAGAAGTTAATTCTCTACGAGGTGCCGAAGGCAAAACTTAGGCTGAGGCCTTTGCTTGATTACGTAACGCTAGAGGAGGTCTGGCGTAATATAGACCCGGCCGCGTGGACGCGGTGGAAGAAGGCTAGGGATTTATGGGAAAAAAGATAAAACAGCAGAATACTGAGTAGCCATGGACCTCAGAACCCCTGGCGCGTTTACACTGCAGGAGGCTCCACGCGTGGTTATCTCTATGGGTAAGAAGAAGACCGCCGTGGCTAGAGCCGTTATAAGACCTGGAATTGGCCGAGTCAGGATAAATGGATACCCGCTTGAGCTTTGGCCTATTGAAATGGCTCGTATAAAAATCGCCGAGCCTCTAATCTTAGCTGGAGAACTTGCAAAGAAGGTAGATATCGACGTTAACGTATCGGGCGGCGGCTACATGGGCCAAGCAATTGCCACAAGAATCGCCATAGCTAGAGGACTTGTGGCTTATTTCCAAAGCCAGGAGCTTAAAGAACTCTACGAGCGATATGACCCCTACATGTTGAAGGGCGACCCTAGGCGGACGGAGCCTAAAAAGCCAGGTATTAAACATGCAAGGAGTAAGAGACAGAAGGCGTATAGATGATTATACCAGTTAGGTGCTTTACTTGCGGCAAGCCTCTTGGCCACTTCTATTATACGTTTAAACGTAGAGTCCTTGCTGGAGAGTCGCCTGCACAAGTACTGGATTCGCTAGGTGTCGTGCGGTACTGTTGCCGCAGGACGTTGATGGCACATGTGGAGTGGATAGACGACGTTCTTCTCTACGAAAGGCGGAGCTAGGAGATAATTTTATATATCGCTAAATACTGGCGTTTCTATGTCGAAAGCCTCGCCGCAGGTAAAGTTGCCTTCTCCAATTAAGGTATTGACTAAGATGTTGAATAAAGAGGTGGTGGCTAGGCTTAAGGGTGGGGTAGCCGTCAAAGGCGTCTTGACGGCGTACGACGGCTGTATGAACTTAGTGCTTGACAATGCCGCAGAACTTGACAAATCTGGTGAGCCGCTTACGCGATACGGCAGAATAGTAGTAAGAGGGTCTCAGGTGATTTATATATCTGCTGTTGAAGCGGCGCCATGATCGTCGTAGAGAAGGTAGACAAGACCCCAGTTGCCAAACGGCTAGTTGAAATTGTGGAGAGGAAGGGGCAGGGGCATCCAGATTATATTGCTGACGGCATTTCCGAGTGGGTGAGTAGGTATTTGTCTAGGTATTACTTAGAGACGTTTGGCGTAATTCTTCATCACAACGTCGACAAGACTTTAGTCGTCGGGGGCCAAGCCGCCCCGCGGTTTGGAGGCGGCGAGGTCTTACAGCCAATTTATATACTTGTCTCCGGCAGGGCGACCTATGAGGTAAGGACTAAAGACGGCATTGTCAAAATACCGCTCGGCCCCTTGGTAGTGCAGGCGGCCAGAGACTGGATAAAGCAACACTTCCGTTATCTCGACCCTGACCTACATACGGTGATTGACTACAGAATCGGCCAGGGCTCTGCCGACTTAGTCGGCATATATGACCTCGGCGTTAAGAGTGTGCCGCTTGCAAACGACACGTCTGTTGGCGTGGGCTACGCGCCTTTTACGCCGCTTGAGGAGCTTGTCTACAAGACAGAGAGACTTCTCAACTCGCGGGACTTTAAGGCTAAGTATCCCGAGGTTGGGGAGGATGTAAAAGTGATGGGGGTTAGAGCTGGAAAGGACGTCAAATTAACTGTGGCGGTTGCCATGATAAGCAGATTAACAAAAGATAAGAGCCACTATCTCTCCGTTAAGGAGGACGTAAAGAGGGCCGTAGAAGACCTTGCCGCCAAAGTCGCCCCGGAGTACAACGTGGAGGTCACGGTAAACGCCGCCGACAAGCCGGAGCACGGCATATTTTACCTCACTGTCACAGGCACCTCAGCCGAGCACGGCGATGACGGAATGACGGGGAGGGGTAACAGAGCCAATGGACTTATCACTCCCATGAGGTCTATGTCGCTAGAGGCCGCCGCTGGGAAGAACCCAGTTAGTCATGTGGGTAAGATATACAACGTAGTTGCGCAACGAATCGCTGATAAGATCTACAAACAAGTTAACGGCATCACCGAGGTCTACGTCGAGATCGTGTCTCAGATCGGAAAGCCGATAAACGAGCCGAAGATTCTTAATATAGAAATTATTAAAGACGGTGAACTCACTGGCGAGGTTAGGAACGAGGTAGATGCAATTGCCAAGGAGGAGCTCAGCAGAATCACACACGTCACCGAGCTTATACTAAGAGGAGAGGTTTCACTATACTAAAACCTTTGGCGGCTTTAGGGTCGTTTCCGGGAACTCGACACCTCTCTCCCTAAAGTACTTACCCACGCCCTGGCCCGCTCCAGGTTCCCAGCTCCGGCCTTCCGCAGAAGCTCATCCACTGGGTCGGGCGTCTTAACCGCCGGCCTAGGCGGCTCCTTAAGTCTCTCACCTCGCGCCTGTAGTCTTCGACAACGCGTTCGTCTCATTCCTCTGCGGAGCGGCAGTGGGGTTGATGCGGCTTTACGCCAAACCACGCCGGTACTGCTCCACTAACTTCCGTAGATCTATTTCTTTCTTCTCGTCGAGTTTCTGCCTAATCTGATTTACAAGTTCCCTTAGGGCGTCTAGATCTACGACGTAGAATTCTCCTATCTCAAGTTTTGTGACTTGTCTAAGCGGTACTCCTAGAGTTTTTCTGGCAACTGCTTCTTCTACGGTTTGTAGATTTCTACAGATTGTGCCCATGGGCTCGTCGCCTTTACACTCGGCGGTTTCTGATATGTGTATAAGTCGATATCTGGACCCGTAGTTGGTTAAGATCTCTATGAAGGTTTTTTTCAGCTGTTCTATCTCTGCTTCTTTTTTCGCAAGCTCTTCCGTAAGCGTCTCTAACCTATTCTGCATTTCTCTGTATTTGGCGTCGCGCCACCTTTCGTCCTCGACGTATCTACGTAGCTGGGCGTATTCACGTCTTAAAGCGTCGAGCTCCTTCTGTAGTTGCTGATTTTCATATTCAAGAGCTTTAATCCGCGTGTTTAGCGTCTCGTCTCTGGCGGCGCATGGCTTCTCAACTGTGACGTACACCACTTTCGTCTCCTTCTCCTCGCGTCTTTTCAACGCTTCAGACACCGCCTGGGCTATGGAGTAGCCGCGGATCACCAAGGCCTTGGCGTCTTCCAACTGGTCAGACTTCAAGATGTCGCCGAATTCTTTCTCTATCTTTTCGAACTTCGGCTTGTACTCCATATATGCCCTGTAGGCTGCAGCTAAGGCATCTCGCTCGTGGCTGGTCTTGGCTTGCCATTTCAATTTGTCAAGTATCTGTGTCTTTTCCTCAGAGGAGAGGTCGCGGCTAGGCGTATACAACACGGCTCCGCTCATGGCGGCTAGGCGTCTCACAAATTCAGGTGGATCCGCTACGTCTGTGGCGACAATCACCGGCGTTCCCCACTGCTGGACGTACCTCATCACATCTCCTCTCGAGAAGCCTCTACGGGCCACCGTGTCCAGCACCTCGCCGTCTAGCGTAAGTATTGCCAAACCTGTCACAACCCCAGGATCGACGCCCAGAATCAAAAGACGGCCACGCGCGGCAACGCCCCCTCTTTTGACAGGCGCCGAATATATCGCAATCGCCACGTCTATACTCCGCATGGGCTTTACATATCTCCGTACAACTTCTCTCTTGGCATATACCACAAACTTGGCGGAGGCAACCTCTCCAGACTCCTCTCTAATAAATAAATCGTAATCAAGCCGCGCCTCCTTAAGCTTAGCCTCGATTTTAGACGCCAGCGACTTGATCCTATGGGTGACGTTTCTCATAAAGCGGTTTCTGCTCATCCCGCCAGGCGCCGTTGAGATTCTCCTGTAAATCAGTATGACCGTCTCCTCCTCGAAGAGTTTGACCGAAGTCCCCGTGCCCATGTTTGCGAGAACTGCTAAATACTCCGCAGTCTCGAGAGGCTCCAATCTGCCCCTCACGACGGCGAACCGCTCACGCACGAGATCCTCAACCTTCCTATAGCCCTCGGGGCCTCTGGTAACCTCCACCACATCTACTGTATAGGGCAACTTCCCCAACAACCTCACCACCATCCTGCCGTATTGAAACAACTCGCCTACGTTGTCCACAGCCAAAATTTCAACCTTATAACGCTTAAAGAGGTGCGCCAACCCACGTGCGTCCAAGACCCCCTTTTCCACCACAGATCCGCCCTCCAGTACGGCGTAGGCGAAAGAGCCGCCGGGTGCGACGTCTATGCCCAGAATAGCCACATTATAGTAAAGACCTTTTTAAATATTCGAGAAAACGTCTGCCGCTACTGTCGTCCCCTTTGGCGGCTTTAAGTAGTTCATCTCCGGGGAACTCGACGCCTCTCTCCCTAAAGTACTTAGCAATGTTAGAGACGTCACGTCTGAGGTAAGTCTCGGCGCTGGGATGCCCCAAGGGGATCCACTGAGGCCAGTCAATCACATACGTCCTCTTGCCGACTATGACGTTGTATGGTGAAAGGTCGCCGTGGACAATGCCGAGACGCAGAGCCACGTGAAGAGTTTCCAAGAGGTCTTGAACCACCTGCTCAAGGTCGCCTGAGTCAAGTCGGTAAAGCTCGACTCCGTCTATGAACCGCATGACCACCACATGTCTGTTATACGCCAACGGCTCGGGCACAAGTCCACCTGCTTCGAACACCTTCTCCAAGGCGTAGAATTCTGCCAAGGCGGAAAGTCTCGTCTCGTAAACCTGACGTAGATGTTGGTATCTCCTGACCTTGGCGCTAAACGCCTCTTCGTATCTAAACACAGACACGCCGCCTCTATGGAACTTCACAGCAACTTTAAAGCCAGAAGGAGATTCACCGGCATATACCACGGACTCTTTGCCTACTCCCACGGGCGTCGGCGACAGCTTCGCAACCTTCTTCCTTATACGTAACGTGTGTAAGGCCAACACGTCGTAGCCCGCCGCAGTGATTTTCCAGCCAAGATAAGGCGAGAGATTTCGCCTAAG
>Ga0326760_1000708_pt1 | contig 16470 bp, 10 predicted proteins | sample GCREP_S_FD_207668 | JGI IMG/M metagenome (GOLD analysis project Ga0326760, IMG submission 207668) | Hot spring sediment microbial communities from Geyser Creek Basin, Yellowstone National Park, WY, United States - GCR.EP_S | ecosystem: Environmental > Aquatic > Thermal springs > Near-boiling... | reverse complement strand
CTTTTGTCTGAGTCTAAACACCAAGCCTTTTGGAATAACATTATATCACTGTGGAATAATGTTATAAAGACCTTGAAAAGTAAGAAACCTGAGTTTGCAGCTTGGATAGAATCTAACATAGATAATCCTGAAAACCTCAAGATATTTGTAGAGAACACTATAGAGCTTAGTAACTATTACTATGCCTTAAGGTATTACACTTACTTAGTACATGACAAGCTACAAAGTTCACACTCATACAATGATATGATAGATTTAGATGAGGTTTACATTTACATATACCCAATTAAAAATATTATTGATGAATTCAGAGAATGTTCAGTAAGTGTTGACTTACGGCGATGTTTAAAAAGACTTGAAAGATTCTACTTAGATTTTTATATAGACGCTTTCAGGGTCGTACCTGTTCTTAAAATTGAGGGTGAGGTGAATAGAAGTGTGAAAGCAGATAGCAGACTTCAAGACCTCTCAATACTTCTGCTGCCAATAAACTATGCAGCAAAGTACATGGAGAGACTCTCAAAGTACATTTTAGATAAATTGGTAGAGATGTGTAGTCAAAAGCCATTAGAAGAGTGCAATGTTAATGTTGAAGACTTTTTAAAAAGTGTTAAAGATGTAATGGAGTACCCTCTAGCACTCATAGTTTTTAAGACTAAAGATAAAAATAAAGCGTATCAAGCAATGAGTGAGGTATTTGAGGCTCTAGATAAGCATTTCAAAGAAGCAGTATTTAAACTATTGACAAAATCAAGTCAATAAATTAGTTAAAATCATAAATATAGTTTTAACAGGACTGTAAACTTTTAGGACTTCCTCAATATGACTTCTTAGCTTCTCTATGTTCTAACTCAAAACCTCTTAACCTCATTACTTAACAAATACTCTTAGGAGCATTCACATGAGAGGGTGCTGCTATAGAGGGTTTAGAGCTGTGAGGATTTAATAGCTTCTTCAACGCACTGCTTAATTATTTCTAGTAGCTTATGGAAATCAGCGCTCTTGTTGCTTTCCTCTTTAACTGCTTATGCTATGTTGCTTACTGTTTTAACTTTAGCAGTTCTCTTCTTGGTACTGTTTATTGATTCTAGGAGTTTCTGAAGATATCCTATCTCATGGTCAAACCACTTGTTGAAGAAATCACACCATGTTTTCAAAACTTTGCGCAGTACCTAGGCTTCATACTATATATCATAGTATATGTACTTAGCGTAGATCCGTGCCTTGCCTTATATGAAAGGCTTGGAAGATACCCTGGGAGGTTTCCAGAAACCCTCGAGACTCTTAATGCGAGTATTCAGGAAGCGATATGTAGAGATATTCAAGGCTTAGAGGGCCTCGTAAGGGAGGTAGAGTATGTGGTCAACGAAGTTAGGAAATCTGTGGAGGGTTTCCCCGAGGCGATCACTTGTAAATAGCTGTAGTTAGTTGTGAATATTTTGTTTTTGCCTCGGGGTTCCCTGCATTGGGTCGGGTTCTCACACCCTCATTTGCAGGGCTATCAGGGCTCAACTTAACCCTTGAGCCCCTCATCCGCTTTAATCCCCTTGCCACATATTGGGGGTAGCCAGGGTGTTGCCAAACTCTCATCAATACGGGTTCACAGGGGTTTTGAGAGTGTTAGGTGTTTAACATGGTTATAAGTTTTAGGGGTTGGCGGAAGTGCTGAACTAGGCCAACGTGTTTACAGCTATTCACAGGTATATGCAGCTAATGCAGACTCAGCTACGGCTTAAGCACAGGAGAGTATATTGAGAGGTTTAGGGGTCTTAGGTGGAAGGAGGTTCATGTCAAGTACAAGAACGGGAAGCTGTTTATGAGCATAGTTTTTGAGTTCACGTACAAGCCATATATGCCAAAAGGGGTTATAACCCCAGACATCAATCTAAGAACAATTACAGCATATGATGGTTCTAAGACTAGGAGATATAAGTCAAGGAGACTGGGATCAGAAGCAGAGCAGACAATTATGGAAAAATTATTGTTGAGGTATGAAGCCAGTAACATAAAAGCATGAGTAATCCCCTCAATCATTTAATGGTTAAATAAATGAATTTCAAGCTCTCTTCATCTCGTAGAAACAATTAATCTATAAAGTATTTAAAGTAGAGACTACAGAAAGTATATAGCAGGTAATATATGATGCATGGTTGGTAGTATGAAATTTTCCACTGAATCCCGCCACACCATAGCCTTAATCCTGATAGCAATTTTAATCCCAAGCATCACACCTATTCAACTACCATCAACAACACTAATAGCACAGAGGCAAACAAGCACACCAAGCAACGACATCTACCTAGTTAACAACGCTACAACGAAAGTGCTAAGAGTGCCGTACCTCCACCAAGATGGTGTAGGACATTGCTGGCTATACGCACTAGGCATGATAATAGCATACTACACAGGAAGCTTCAACCCAGACATAATACTAAACAAAATGGGAAAAGGCTTTGATGTTGGATTGAATCCCTTCTTGGAATTAGAAAAGCTACGTAGGGTTGTGAAAGAATTGTATGGAATAGAATTCTCTAGCATAAAGAATGTAAATAAAAGTGAATCGACAGAATTGATAAAAATAATTAAAAATGAAATTACTAATGGTAGACCAATATATCTTTTTGGTAGTGTTTGGGTGTGGAAGCCACTCTATATAGTTAATCATGTCATAGTAATCACTGGATTCCACGAAAACATCACCGGATTTTATATCGTTGTAAACGATCCTTCGGGCTATTTCACAAATGACGTATGGAAGGCGACGGCAAGAATAGATGGCAGTACTTTAGGTATTGATAGTCGAGGTTTCTATGAATATGGGGTCTTAGTAAGCATTGATAGAGTTGTTAAAACCTTGTGGTATTCGGGCATTTTAACTATAGTAAATGCGCCAAACCCCAAGCCCCCCGAAGCAACAGTTCACGCCTATACATGGCAACCGTCGGCGAGCTATTATCTCTATGACTCAGAATGGAAAAGGCTCCAGCTCAATTCTACTAGATTCTATCATAATAATTATCTTAATAAATCCCTATGGTATCCAATACCAATAGTGAGTAGTAAAGAAAGCTATGTGGATTTCTACATATTCATATATCCAAATATACTCCAGCAGAGGGAGTTTATTTTAGAGGTCAACGTGACCAAGATAAATTTAAACGGAAAAGTTGTTAGTTACTTGGATAAATTAAATGTTTTAGTTTACAACTATTCTTATGCACAGATAAGTAGTGATGGTTTGACACCTTTCAGTTATATTCCATATATGAAAAACTCTATATTATTCTCTCTCAACCCCCACGGAGCCTCGACCATTCAAGTCAGCTTTAAACTCACAGCGAAAAACGCGACAAGGGATCTTATCTGCAAGTGGGGACCCGTGGAAATATATGTGTATCACGATGTAGCTCTATTGGTGATTAAAAGACCTGGCATTAAATTGATTTTCGTTGGAGGAGTAATATATGAGCAAGAAAAGGGTTTACAAATAGTTGACCTATACGTTAGTTCTACTGTTGATAGCATATTATTTGGTATAATCAAGAAAGCTTACTTCGCCATGATTAAACCATGTAAGTACGTGTTTATCGATACGATACCTAGTAGTGAAAAAGGCGGCTATTATTACGTTTGCAGGCTTATGTTGCCAATGAATCAAAGCTCCATAGAGATTAGCGGTAGAATATCGTGGATTTGGAATCAGTGCTATGAAATTAATAAGGTGTTAAATCTACCTTCCACAGGTTTCAGGAAAGAAGGCGAGGTCTATCTTTATGAGGCTGTTTTTGACAGGGGGCTTGCTAATCTAAAGATGTATTACTCTGTCTTCCAGCCAACAGGTAAAAGCCACTTAATTAAAATTAATGTTAACAATAGTCAATATACTCTCAACGTGGGTAGTCAATCCTCTGGGAATGTATCCTACAGTATTATAGACCCTGGTTTTGATTGGACAAGTGTTCGCGTAGTGTTGCAGGATAGTAGTGGGAGAGAAATTGACTCGTTAAACGCGACTATACTTAGTCCATTTATAGTGTCTCTCTCAGATCTACAATTACCCTCAGGTGTTCTAGGCGACTCGTATGTTATTATTAGGTATAATTTGTCTATTCCGCAGAGAGCCTTAATGAATGCTGGGCTGAAAGTATTTGATATAACTCCAAGTGCCGCTCTCTATCTAAATAATTCACACGTTAACTCCACTACTTGGGTTGACGATGTCTTTCTTCAGGATACTAGTCTAGTGTTCTCGATGAAGACTGCTACGAGAGTTCCATCTTGTGGCGGAGCTGGAGATGAATGTGTGTATGAGTTTACATTGGTTCCTAAACTAGGATTTAGGTATAGGGGCGAAGACATAGTTTATGTGTATTCTCCACAGGTCAACAAGTCCGCAATGGTGAGGGTTTACAAGTCTAGTGAAACAATTGAGAGAGTTGCGGTAGTGTTGGTTATTGATAAGTCTGGATCCATGGATGACCGGTTCCAGGGTATGACAAAGCTGGGCTGGGCTAAGAAAGCAGCTATAAAATTAGTCAACTTGACTTTCGACGGCGATTATCTTGGATTAATAACATTCAGTGACTTTCCAAAGCTCACTCAAGACATTGTCATTGTTAACTCAACTACAAGAGACATTATTGTAAACAAGATCCATTCCATTACAGCAAAGGGGTCAACAAACATTGGTGACTCACTGAAACTAGCAGTAGATATGCTCAATAAGCCGGAGTTTAAAGGACTGAAGAGGGCAATAATACTCCTAACAGATGGTAAACATAATACTGGTACTCACCCTATTAATGTATTGGACTATATTAAGAGCTCTGGTGTATTAGTGTATACTATCGGACTAGGAGACCCCAATGTTGGTGAGGGAATAGACGAGGATCTTCTCCAAAAAATCGCAAGAGAAACCGGTGGGAGATACTACCATGCACCAACACCCGATAAGCTCGCAGAGATATTTGACAATATAAGGGGTGTTGTTAGCAGGGTTAACTTAATTGACTCTTCAATCATTACTTTGCAGGCTGGGAAATCAGCCTGGATGATATATCCACTTGATCCGTCAAGAGACTTCATAGCCGAGATATCTTGGGACACGGGTTCTGAGCCGCTTGTGGTTTTAAATGTTATGGACATCACCGTGGATCAATACAATGCTTCATCCCTTGGTATCGAGGTTTCATATCCTGCATCCAACACTCTGAGGATTAGGATACCTAGTGGTGGAAACATATCGGTACCTATAATAGGTCAAGCGTTCACATTGATCCCGGTAAACATGACTATTATTAACAGGGGGAATGACCAGGCGAGAATTGAAACAAAGGTTTTCGGTGGAAGAGAGCAACTACTTGAGTTAATGCTGGATAATCCCGTAGCTAGGTATGCAAAGGGACAATACTTGTACTATAGAGTTTCAGCAGAGGTAAACAAGAAAGTATTAGTGACTTTCACTGATAGTAGAGGCTCAATACTATACAGCAATGTGCACACTGTGGAATCCACGGGTCCATTTAGTGGGTTAGCAACGGGATATTTAAAACTACCAGATACCCCGGGAACATACTATTTAAAGGCCTCATTAATAGACGTGTATCAATTAAAGAGCCAGATTATACCTATACAAGTTGTAGATACGCCATACAGCGATCCCTTAACAGTGAATATCACTAGGAGGGTCGAGGGTTACGGATTACTTAAATTACCACTTAGCATCTTCATTAAAGACCAAAGCCTCATGGGTAGTCTACTAATCATCCAAACAAGACTAGAACCCAGAAATCCATATGCACCAATAGTGTCAATTCAAAGTGACTTATTAACAATAAACAGTAGTAGAGTAAATAACTACTTGGTCGTAAACATACCTCCATATGCACAACCCGGATACTACAATATATCCCTAATTCTGTATGTTATAGGTCGCTCAGTTATAGCAATCGATAATGCTGTTGAAATACACGTCCCCGAGTTAAAAGTAAATGTTATTGGCTTTACAGACACTGTTATTGGTTTCAAAGGCGATCAAATTACTCAATCATTATTAGCTAGTGTTTCTGGAGAGATCAGCACACCAATAGATCTAGAAATAAAGCCAGTATTTCTAGACGATAAAACCCTTATAAACGGATCTACAGTTTATTATTCTAAAGTAACTCCAAACACAACACTAAACCTCGTATTATCATACGATACAGCCAGAATAGGGGTTTTCCCAGGATACCTAAAACTACTCTTCAACAATACACCAGTCAAAAGCCTACTACAAGTTCTCGTGGTATTACCAAGGGAAACAGACACCAATAAAACTATATGGGGCTATGGCTACAACGAAGTTACGATAGGTCCTGATCCAGACAAGGACATTAAGGCTCAATTAAGGCTCAGCTGGAAGGGTGTGGTCTCAGGCATAATTGCAACACCATTAAATCCAAAGTCACAATTAGACTACTTAGCGTACGCCTACTCATCTGAGCCGGGTGCAAAAGGCATCTTAACCATTATTATTCCAAACGAATATAGGAGACAGGGATACTTCCTTAGGGTTGAAAGGGAGAGCGTATTAATTAGTAATATTGATTTATCCAGTCAAAGTAGTTTATTGCAATTAGAGCTAGAGCCAGGGTTTGTTTATAGGCTATGGGTAGAGTACAGCGGAGAAACAAATACAACAACAACTACCACCATCTCATGGACAACTATTACAAAACCCTTAATTATAGGTGGAGGTGGAAGAGAGCCCATAACAACTAGCCTAGTGCAACTCGTAGAGACCTCACCGACTAGGCTGTACAATTTACTAGCAATAATAATTATAATCCTAGCATTTGAATTAGCCACCATCTATGTGCTTTACCGTAAAAAGAAATAAGGTTTTTAAAGGCCAAAAACTACCTCTTCTCTCATCATCTTCTTAAACATAATCAATAGTACACTTAACAGGCCTATAGAGACTATAGACAAGGCTAGAACCACTACTTCTATTAGTCTCAGGTGCGTTATATTATTGTTAGTCTGAGATGCTATTTTACTTATGTTATTTAAGGTGGTGTTTATATACTGGAAGTTGCTGGAGCACACGGTTAGTAGCACGAGTCTATATTCACTATTATTGCCTGAAGTACTTTTAACAGTTATATTAAACAATGCCGGCTCACAAATAAATCCCTCACGACTCTCTTCCTTCTTCCTTTGAATTGTTCCATTTATTACTATTACATACTCAGCTCCCTGCTTGAAACTACTAGTGTTGTATTTGAATTCATAATGCGAATACTTAGCTACAGTATCTATAATAGTTATATTAGAAGTTGCTCTTATGACGATCACACTACGTGTATTTACCGAGTACACGTTTTGCGTGATTATTTCTTTAATTAAAGTATTTGATTCGCAATGGACTTGTATGGTTATTAATTGAGAAATAATAATGGCTACAAAGAGTATTTTCATCAATGGCTTTACACGCATATCCCTACACCTAGACTAGTGCGTCTTAATTAGTGAACGGATATTTAAGAATAATGAAGATAAAAATTTATATTCTAAGTTTTGTATACTAAAGGTGTAGAGATATATAATGTAAGGTTGTAGATATGAATACTTATAAATTAGTTCTAATAGCATTGTCTCTATATACACTATTATTACTAGTAGCACCATTAGTAATGGCTCAGCCTCAAGCTGTAGATCTGGATGCTAGAGGGGGCTACTATAGTGGCTCTATCTCTCTATCCCCTGGAGTTGTTCAGTCTTTTATCTTTTATACTAGAATATATGATACTGTGACCTTGACAATTACTCCCACGACGGTTTCAACTGTAGATATAACTATTAAAAACCCCGATGGAGGAATAGTTAAGACGATGAAGATCAGTGAGAAGACGTCTATTCCTATAAACATAGATATTAAAGGTGCTTGGGCAGTTGAATTGGCATCGAAGGTACAGCAAATAGTTCATATAGAACTAGTTGGACATGTATCTCCACCTCCATCCCCAACCCCATTACCAACACCCACTCCACCAATTTCGCTGGAGCATATTATTCTCATAATTGGCGGGGGAGCAATAGTTGTTATAGCACTTGTTGCTGTATTTGCATTGAGGAAGAGACCTGCTCCTCCACCAACACCCCCAGCCCCTGTTCAACCACCACCAACAGCTCCACCTTTAAAGCCTGGTGGGGAAGAAACGGTTGTTCTTGAGAAAAAGCTCCCCGTAGCAGCCAAGGAAACAGAGATGATGATTGCGGCACTGGAATTACCCAGTGGTGGTGTTATACCAGTTACTTCTCCAAGACAGGTGTTTGGTAGGGCTGACTTTGAGCAGTACGTAGATCCCTCTCTCTTAAGCTACATCTCACGGAGACACTTTATGATAACCCTCGAGCCGGGCGGATTCTTCATCGAGGACTTAGGGAGCGTGAATGGCACAACTTTAAATGATGCTGATATTAGAGGAAAGGGCAAAGTCCCATTGAAGTCTGGAGACACTATAGGTGTTGGAGGGGTCTTAAAGCTTAGGTTCAGAGTTGCTGGGTAGTATACATGAGTTTATTTTACAGATTTTTTACATTTATTAACCTCTTACCTCTTAAAATTATTATATCTTGTCTTAAGGGGTATTGGATAAATGAAATACCAGTCACTCATTAAAGTAGCGCTTACGATAACTTATATATCACTAAGTATTCTAGCGTTTGCTCTACTATCTCTGAACATACTATCGCTTATAAATACTAAGGTAACGGTAGCACATGAAATGCTCGTACATGAGCTCATATTTTTATTCATACTGTTATTAATAATAGTCATTGTTAATATAACACATTCTGGCAGTAGGCTTGATTCCCTAGAATATATAGAAAGTATTAGAATGGGTTTACTAATAGTGTATCTCTACATTATTGCATCAATATTAATTTGTAGTGTTATAGGACCAACAGCCATAAATCTACTCTCTTATTTTATACCACCTCATTCAGCACTCTACTTATTCATAATAACAACAATAATTGTAGCTTCATTCTTAACACGTGAAAAATACCTGGAGAGCGAAGAGAAAATCATCACTTTTATTATTGGATCAATGTTTGAATTAGTCGGCATTATTGTTGGACTTGTGATCATAGGCACTATAATAGCAGCTTTCACTGGTCTACGCCTAGTCGCCACGATAACAGCACTTATAACGTATGCATGGCTAAGAATAGAGAACATAATTGTTAGAATAAAAGGATCATATACCTACGGTGTTTTCTACAGTATGATCTATAGGAGGGTAACAACAGCAATTCTATGTATTATCCTGGCGTTGGTTGCACTATATCATAGCGGACTATATCTCTCTATGGGATTGCACTATAATTGGACATTTAGGAGTGTTGAAGAGACATTTCTACTTTTTATATGCTTATCTCTAGCTCTAGTAGTTGCCGGTAATGCTATAGGTATTGTAGGTATATCACTGTTTCTCTTTTCAGAGCATGGCTTACGTGGTTTGACACTTATAGCGCGTCATAAGCTTAGTGGTGGAAGCGTGGAGGAGTTGCTAAAATCTCTCAGTATTATCCAGCCATCTCTAAAACCCGTAATTCAGCCTCCTCAACCACAGCAACCTACAACTCCAGAGGTTTCGCCGGAGACTCAAGTATCAATGGGTACTAGAGTTGTAAAGAAATGTAGTTATTGTGATAAAGAGGTTCCTCCCGAGGCAAAATTCTGCCCATACTGTGGCGCACTCTTAGAAGGTGATGAAGGAACAAGATTGTATACTACACCAACAGAGAAGAAATAAGAAACTCAGGCTGAACCAAACGAAGGTGGCTAAAGAGTGGGCATTGCAAAGACCACTGTATCGAGCCTTGAGTGTACTAGCGATATTGGTGCTTTAGCTATTAATGCTGTTGGTTCTATTGAGGGATACAATTTTTCATTTTGTGGTTTAATGCTTCCCCACTCACCTAGATTTATTAGCGAATCTCTGAGGACAGTATTTAAATTAGTGACATTGAGGAATGTGGAAGGATCGGGTGATCTAAATAGAGAGGTATCCATGGTCTATAGGCTAAACAAGGATGTGGGTGTAATTGGAAGTGGACTTACCTATGTCAAGTCACCTTTTAGAAATGGGATGGCTTACAACGTATATATTACTGATGGATTTACACGTGTTGGAAGCATATACGTTGACGTAGAAACTCTGATTTCACCCTTTATAGGGTATGCTGGAAGCATAAAGGGTTTTAGGGCGAGTAAAATAGCAAATGATGACTCTATTCTACTTATGGGTATTAGTTATTGCTATGGAAGTAGAGTTTACCGTCTTTTACTTGGTGAAGTAGCAGATGGTGTATCCAGCCTAAGTAGGGGGTACTACGCGAGCTCAGAGGCTATAAAATCCTTCGCTGAAGGCATTATCAAATACATTTACTTAGAGAGTGAGTTAACGCCAGAGACAGTATATAAGATTTATAGAGAAACCGCTGAGTATGTATTAAAGCTAAATTTAGCCAATAATTCACTTACAGCTACTACATTTACAGCTATAGTATACCCTGTGATGGGTAAAGCCATATTTGTTCATGTAGGCGATACTAGAATATACTACTTCTCGGGTAGTGAACTAAGGAGATTAACAGAGGATGATAGAGTGGAGGGGACAAGTGCTCTCACCAAGGCTATTGGAATTAGAGTGGATGAACCAGCCATGGGCTCTATCAACTTCAATGTGGGGGATACTTTCGTGCTTTTAAGTGATGGTGTATACAATGTTGTCGGCGAAAATGAAATAAGAGGTATTTTGAGTAAGATTAAAAACCCATATATTGCAGTCAAGAGAATACTCTCTCTGTGTGAAGAGCGGAGAGTAAAGGATGACGCATCTATAGGAGTTGTAAAAAGGCTAATGTAGGTGGTAATAACTGACAACTAGTAATTTAGAGGATGTAAAGAAGAAGCTTGAAGTTGATGTTGAGAAAAGCACTTCACTATTTCAACTATTCCTAATACTTGAAGGGTATGTTGGAAGCCTTGAAATCAATGGTGTAAGCTCAAGTGAAATAGAAAAACTCCTAAGAAATACTAGTTCTCTACCACGCGCACTCATGAAACTCGCCTCTTGTAGAGTTGACTTAATTGAAAAAGCTCTAAGAAAAGATCCGAGAATAAAGAGGTTAATGGGCTATACACGTGTAATAATGGAGATCTTTCAAAAAGAATGCGGTGTTCAAACTACTTCCTCCATACCCATCATCACAATTGAAAAACCTGTCGAGACAGTACATAGGATGCATACTACACTACTTGGAAACAAATATGAATTGCAGAGAATTATTGGAGAAGGTGGAATGGGCATTATCTGGTTAGCGAGAGATACTGAGGCTAATAGAATAGTCGCTATTAAATCCCCTAAGATAACTGGTGACCCGGTAAAAGATGACTTAAATATTAAAAAGATATTGATTGAGGCAGAGGTATTGAAAAACATTGATCACCCATACATTGTAAAGTACTATGATTTCCTTATAGAGTTGCAGAGACCATACTTAGTGATGGAGTACGTGGATGGGGAACACTTAGAGAAAAGAATTAAAAACCCTAGTGAAGCATTCAGCGAGAAGGAGGCAATTGAGTTTATTATTAAGCTTGCTGATGCAGTTGAATATATACATAGTAAGAACATAGTACACCGTGATCTAAAGCCGAAAAACGTATTTATAGTAACCGGTAAAGAGTCTAAGATAAAAGTCATTGATTTTGGAACCGCTAAGTACTATCATTCACAAATCGAATATGGGGAAGGAATATTTTCTCCAGGTGGATATACGGCACCAGAGCAAATTAGGTTCATGTATAGTCCGCAGAGCGACATATGGTCTCTTGGCGGGATACTTTTCTACATTCTAACGGGGAGGCATCCTATTGAAGTCCTCCCCGGATATCCACACGTAATACAGCCCCCGCTACTTGAGATGATACCACGCTTCAAGGACTTTGACCCAAGGATTGCTAATGCTATTAGAAAAGCAATGGATCCAGACCCCGTTAAGAGGTATTTGAGAGCTACTGATATGATTAAGGATTTAACTGGCCAAAAAGACCTGTCAGAAGCTACAGTGAAACCAAAATTGATAATCCTAGGGAGAGAGATAGAGATTGAAGCTGAGAGGGTGGTTATTGGCAGATTAATACCGTCAATCGCTGAAACTACTGCGAACCCCATAGACAAGGTCTTAACTATAGTGGAAGGAAATAGCCTATATATATACATAGCAGATGAGAAGTCCTATATAAGTAGACTACACGCAGAGCTCATTAGAAAGGAGAACGAATGGTACATAAGGGACCTAGGATCGCTAAATAAAACAGCCATTTTAGAGGGTGGAGAGTGGAGAATAGTCTACAACCAATACAAGGTACCATCAATACTGCATAAACTAGACAAGAGAACCCTCATCAGCTTAGGATACGATGTGAAACTAGGGCCATATCTAGTAATAACATTTATATCAGCACAGCAATCCCAAAACCCTTCTAACAATTAAACACGTACTATTGTGAGACCCCTATGCACATGGCAAGAACCCAGTAGTATAAAAATAAGTGGAATTATGTGGAATTACACAACTCGCCAAGATAATGTTTATAGATAAGAGAGGATACAAGATAAAGGGGTTAAACTTGAAGTTCACACATTTAATCTCTTCTCTACTTCTATTCCTCATAGTGACCTCTATATACGCCTCTATCAACACTATTAATGGTCAAGTAACACAGGCTCTTCCATATAAACCAGGAGACTATTTGATATATGAATGTAGGGCGTTTATTACATTTAATTTCTCGAACTACTGTAATATGAAGCTAAAGATAAGCGTAATAATAACTGATATTGAGTATCCATGGGTAAGATTCAACATCACGATGAGTGACCCAGAAATAGATGGGCAGTGTCACCCCGACGTTCAAAAATACGCTGAAATGTACCTGCCAACCACAGAAATGGGAAGAGCAAGAGTAGATGTAGGGCCTGAAACCGCATTTATCCGTGGTCTACCAATGTTATTTGTAGATCCATCCTATACGGGTGAATACCGCTACTCTTCACCGCTTTATGTAGTAGGTGCCATTTTAAATACAACCATTGTTTTTAATTATGTGAGTGGAGTCCTTATTAATATGTTTGTAAGAACCGAGTTTACTAATATCACTACAAATTTCATATCTACCATTATCGTAGAGTTAATCAATACAAGTATACAGGGTTTACCAAGACCATCGCCTATCCAAGGCTGTGTCATATTGGGGGCTATAATTACAAGTAACGAAACAAAGATCAATAAAAATACATACCCAATGTTTAAACTTACTCTTAAGACCCTGGGTAATTGTGGAGACAATATTAAGGTAGTTAAAACCAACCCTGATAGAGACCCTATGAATAAACATCCTGTTCTCACATGTAATTATATAGGTAGAACGACTAGTAATGGAGTAAATAACGATATGTATCAGTGCATAGCGTCTTGGAACTACGTTGCAGAGACAAATGAACTTAAAACAGTATTAGAAGTTATTATTAAACTTTTTCTCGCAACGCTTCCAGACATAGCGAAACTTTTAGATAATATTAATAAAATATTCATTGAGCTATTGAGTAAAAATGCTATTCTGCTTAATGTAACGTATACTATTCAATTAGATAATTCTAATATATTTGATCTCACGGTTTCCGCACCCAGTAGTAAGGTTCACGCAATACAGGTGTACATAACCTTAAGAATACTAAGGCTAGCTTCTACTATAGTATCAGTGATTTTTACTGGTATTTGCATTTTGGGATCTATAGCGACAAAAGGAGTTCTCGCAATAATATGTGCACCAAAGGTTGCAACACTAACAACGGCGCTTTCGATAGCATTAACAACGCATGAGCGGGCTGCTCAATTAGTGGCATTTGATCCAACTAACGAAGAATACTACGTCATCACAGAGGTTCCAGAGCCTTCGGAGAAAATAAGAGATTTGGCTAGAAAATACGGCAACATTATCTACGATCTATACTATTATGTAGCATATGTTAATGCGAGTATGATTTCAATTGAAAAGGCATTTACTGCTAATGAGATGGGTGACTATGGTTGGTATTTAAGACAACTAGCAATAGCTAAGGAGTACTCTGGCAAAGCATCAGTATACTTCGAGAAAATAAGGGACTACCTCAAAGAAGCGTTGAAAGACATAGACATAACTATAAATGAGACTATATTTTATCAAGGTCTAAGTTATTTAGAGGAATACGGATTACCAAGTGATACAATTGAAATACTGGAAGCCCTTGGATTATTAGACTTCGCTGAGTTTAAAGAAAACATTGAGGCTTTAAAGACAATTGGATATGTAGAAGTAAATATAACTGAGTTGTTGGATAAAGTTCCAAGTCCTAGTCAAGTAATAAGTAAATACATTGAATTACTTCAAAATGAAACCCTGCACCCCACTCCAACTAAGCCACTAGTCCCAGTAGGTGGTAGTAGAGGAGGTGGCAGTCAATATCAAATCAGCACATCCACTGCTTCCACAACGACTACACCCAGTCTAATATGGGTCATGGTTGAGTTAATTGTAATAATTATTTCTATCGAATCAGTGATAGTGATATACCTCTTGAAAACAAGGAGACATCATTAAATCATTACGCATCACATATAGAAAATTTTGCCGCAGAATCTGATCCTCTCATACGATAAATAATTTTACAATAGAAATCTAGGGTTCAGAAAACCCGGAATCTGATCTGGTAGCCACACGGAAAGCACTATAATAATGCATACCTCAATAACGCTATACCAATAATAACTACCGTTCAATAGTATTCGAGCTTAACTAATGCACCACCCTCAAACCTTAGAGTCTACTATATTAATACTGAATACTGATAAGCTCTCACTAACACCAGTGAATACTGGGGTAGCTTCTAATGCTACGAGTAGCTTATAGTTCTATGTTATTTTAACTAGACACTTACCCGACAACCCATAGGTGGCTTCACCTATATGCGCCACGGTCGCTACTGGGAACACCAGCTTCAAGCAGGCTACTTCCACGTATAATTATAGACCTCTCATCGTTGAAGACAATACCGTACGTGATAAAGCCAATGTGAGTGCTGGTAGACCTCTTCTTACTATACGCGTCTCTGAAAATGTATCTTCATAAAGTAGCAGCCTTACTCATATACTTAGCCACCGATAAGAGAATTCTCTTAACAGCTCTCTATTACCTAAACTCAGCCACTATCTACACCTCAAGCATATACGGAATGTTTGACCCAATGGCAACAGCACTGCTCTTGACAGCTCTGATAATGTTTGAGAAGATTCTTTGAATCAGGATTTTTCACACCATTTGCACTCTTAACAAAGCAGACAGCACTCTTCCCATCCATAGCCCTTCTGCTAGTGCTTCACTTTCGCAAATACTTCAAAGCCTTTACAATAGGCTTTGCAACTGGAGCACTACTACTGCTAGCCCCTATACTCGTGGCATGCTCAATGTCTTTCACAGGGCTTAGAGATGCGGAGTGCATGCTGAAGCCTCGCTACACCACCCCCTTAATGTACTCATTCAACGGCGTTTCCTCGCTAGCCACCCTTATACACAGGGTTTGGGATGCTGAGACTATGTGGGCTATAGAGCGCTGGTACATATTTACAGCTGCTCTAGCGGCATTCCCCACGCTATACGCTGTGAAGAAAGGTGAGCTGTACACAACCGCTATGCTCTACTACCTCTTATTCACAGCAACGTACTGGGGTATAAACTACCAGTACCTCACAACACTCATAACACTCCTCGCCACAGCAATAGCAAAGGAAGAGAAGAGGCTACTCAAAGCACTGTACACAGCCCTAGCAATATACATAGCCCTATGGCTCTTCATATTCCCAGTTGAGTGGCGGTTTAGAGCACACATAGAAAAGCCAAATGTAGCCCTACTAGGAGCTGTTAAGAGCTTTTCACTAAACATATACGCAGATGAGTGTTACGCTTATTACAGCTTAGCACTAACAATGCTTGAGTACATAGTCATAGCAATGGTGCTAGCAGAACCTGGCATACACTGCAGGTTGTTTAAGCGAAAGGTATTTTAAGCCCCTGCAACACGTAAACTACGTTTGTGCAGGGATTGATATGAGCCAATGGTAGATATACCCAAACGGTTTCTAGATGAAATTCTACCTAGCTATAGAAATTCTTAGGAAGTCTCTTCAAGATCCCTACCTGAAGAGCCTTTTACTCAGATTTGTTGCTGAGCATTTTCGTGAGGATCTGAGAAAGTTGCTGAGCATTTCTGTCTACGGCATTAGGCTGCAGTGGAGCGAGGATTTCGAGGCCTTCCTCAGGGAGCGCAAGAAGCGCAGAAAGGTTTCTACAGATGAAATGGTGAGGAAGTATAG
>Ga0326760_1000707_pt1 | contig 16481 bp, 15 predicted proteins | sample GCREP_S_FD_207668 | JGI IMG/M metagenome (GOLD analysis project Ga0326760, IMG submission 207668) | Hot spring sediment microbial communities from Geyser Creek Basin, Yellowstone National Park, WY, United States - GCR.EP_S | ecosystem: Environmental > Aquatic > Thermal springs > Near-boiling... | reverse complement strand
CTCCCCATGTTTTCTCATGTGGTGGCGTTGGTGGAGGTTTTACGTTATGATATTGTTGTTTTAGGTTCTGGGCTGGCTGGGTTGCGCGCTGCTCTAGAGGCTTCTCTCATCTCCGGTGGGAGGCTTAGAATTGCTGTTGTTAGTAAGCTTCACGCTATGAGGAGTCATAGTGTTGCTGCTGAGGGTGGTATTAGTGGTGTTCTCTATCCTGGGGAGGCTGGCGATAGTTTTGATTTGCACGCCTATGATACTATTAAGGGTTCTGATTTCCTAGCTGATCAGGATGCCGTTGAGGTTCTGGTTAGGCTCGCCCCTGAGGAGATTAGGTTGTTCGACCACCTTGGGACCCCTTGGAGTAGGCTTCCCGATGGTAGGATTGCTCAAAGGGCTTTTGGTGGTATGAGCATACCTAGGACTGCTTATGCTGCTGATAAAACCGGGTTCTTCATGATGAGCACTCTCTATAGTAACCTACAGAGGTTTGATAATGTGGAGTTTTTCCATGAGAACTTCGCTACATCAATACTCTTGGAGGACGGTCTCTTCAAAGGTGTCACCTCCGTGGATCTCGAGTCAGGCGAGATGAGGGTTTTCATGGGGAAAGCCGGGATAATAGCTACGGGTGGTGCTGGTAGAGTTTATAGTTTCGCTACTGTATCCCAGGCTAGTACGGGGGATGGGATAGCAATAGCTTATAGAGCTGGTATACCTATAAAGGATATGGAGTTCGTGCAATTCCACCCTACGGGCTTGGTGCCTAGTGGTGTTCTCATAACTGAGGCTGCTCGTGGTGAGGGTGGATACCTGTTGAACAGTAAGGGTGAGAGGTTTATGGCTCGCTATGCTCCTCAGAGGATGGAGTTAGCTCCAAGGGATATAGTTTCAAGGGCTATGATGACAGAGATTATGGAGGGTAGGGGTTTCGTGGATGAGGAGTCGGGTTTAGGGTATCTACACCTGGATCTAAGGCATCTCGGGGATAGGGTGTTTAGGGAGAAGCTTCCAATGGTTAGGGAGATTACCAGGAAGTTGATTAACGTGGACCCGGTTGAGGAGCCCATACCTGTGAGGCCTGCAACCCACTATACTATGGGTGGTGTGCACGTTGACACCTACGGCCAGGTTCTCTTGAACGATGGGAGCCCTATACCAAACCTATGGGCTGCAGGTGAGGTTGCAGCTGTTAGTGTCCACGGAGCTAACAGGCTTGGGAGTAATGCTCTTAGCGAGTGCGTTGTATGGGGTAGGCTTACTGGTGCTGCCGCAGCCAGCTATGCTATGAAAGCCTCTGATACAATTCTTGAAATGTCTGGAAGCCTAGCTGGGAGGGTTAAGGTAGAGGAGTCTAGGGTTTTCGATAGGCTTATCCACAGTGAGAGGGGTTCAGAGAACCCATACGAGGTTAGGAGGGAGCTCCAGAAGATGATGGACGAGAGGGTAGGTATATTCAGGCACGGATCAACACTATCAGAGGCTTGGTCTCAGCTTAAGAGGCTTAAGGAGAGGTTTAGCAATGTAAGGTTAGAGTACACCGGGAGAATGTATAATAACAACCTGAGGGATGTACTCGAGATAGCTAGCATGCTCGACGTAGCTGAGATTATAATAGTTGGAGCTATAGCTAGGACTGAGAGTCGTGGAGCTCACTACAGGCTCGACTACCCGAAGAGAGACGATGTAAACTGGCTTAAGCATACGCTGGTGAACTACAGGGTTGGAGAGGAGCCTGTAATATCGTACACACTGGTGCGTATAACAAGGTGGGCTCCGGAGGAGAGAAGGTACTAGGAGGTGTTGGGAGGTGGAGAGGCCTAGACTTAAACCTGAGCTTAGGAGATACCATTTCGAAGGCTGGATCCACGTTACATCATACAGGGTGGCCATAGCGTACTCCATGGTGGTAGCTCTTATAGCCTTACTCTACCTTCTCAGCATAGCTAGCTGGGCTATTGTAAAGTTATCGCTAGTAGTGTACTGGCTCATACTAACACCGCTATTCTACTTTGTCGTTAAAGGTACTCTACTAGCTCTAAGTAAGGGCGTTATATCAAGCTCCCTGGCTGAGACAGCCTTGGAGATGTTGAGGGAGAGGTATAGGTTTAGGTATATAGGCATGCTAGCTCTATTCTACATACTCCTCATACTATGGGTGTTAGGCTTCCTAGCATTCCTCCTAGCGGGGTGATGGGTTTGAGGGATTCAATGATTGCTATGACCCACTATACAGGTTACTTTGGAACCCTGCTGGTGCTATGGGTCTTCATGGTTTTAACAGCTCTAGGTGTTGGAGGCTCGTTGAGGGAGCTCCTGCTACTACTCCTAGCCTTGCTATCCCTCCTCTTCGGCATCATAGGCCTCGTCTACGTTGTGGGAGGTGTTGGTTTTACTAGGAGAGGCTAGGGTTAGGGTTAGGAGGTATGAGCCTGGTAAGAGCTTTTACTATAGGGAGTATAGGGTTAAGGTTGGGAAGTACACCACGGTCTTAGACACGCTATTGAGGATTATAGAGGAGCAGGATTCAACACTAGCTGTTAGGTATAGCTGTAAAATGGGTATATGCGGTAGCTGTGGTATGGTTATAAATGGTGCACCTAGACTTGCATGTGAAACAACATTTAGATCCCTTGGAACCACGGAGGTTGAGGTAGAGCCGCTATACAACTTCCCATTAGTAAGAGATCTCGTAACGAGGTTTAACGAGCTCCTATTCAACAACCATAGGAGGGTTAAACCATATCTTATAAGAAAGGATGTGAAGGAGCAGTTCAACCCAGTAGCAGAGTATAGGCAGACACCACTAGAGCTAGCAGAATTCCTAGCATACAGCTACTGCATAATGTGCGGGCTATGCGTAGCAGCATGCCCCGTTGTATACGAGAAACCAAGCTTCATAGGACCACAGGCTCTAGCACAAGCACTAAGATGGACCGTAGACTCGAGAGATGAAGGAGGGGAGGAAAGGCTAGACGCTGTTGATAGAGGAGATGGAGTCTGGGCATGCGAGTACGTAGGAGCATGCAGCAAGGTATGCCCAAAGGGCGTAGACCCAGCAGGAGCAATACAAAGGCTTAAGATAATGCTAGCAACCAGGACACCAAGGAAAATCCTAAAACTAACATAGAGACATAGAAACAAGCACACGGGCAACCCGATACAGAGGTGCTACTAGAACCAGGGGATTCACTATGCAAAGAACTCCCTTAAATAACAGGGCTTCAGGGGGTTCCAAGCAATCAATCCCAGGAGCCCTTAGGAAAGCAAATACTTCAAAGCTATACATTATTATTGCTTCGATCCTAGGGTGACTTTAATGACTCATGGCTACGTGGTTTACCAAGTTTAAATAACCCTTAATACCCTCCTTGTAGCTCTCGGACCCTCCCTCGTGAAAACCACGCCCCATAGATCTATCTCATGTCTACCTACTATCATATCCTCTATTAAATCCTCTGCTACATAAAGTAAGGCTAGTGGAACCCTCTCACCCTGAAACATTATCCTCGATGGTATACAGTAGCCTACAATTCTAACCGTAACCCCCTTCTTAGCTGTTTCCACCTCCTCAACCTCTTCTAGCTCGATCAGACATCCAAGCTTCTCAGCTAACCTTCTCGATATAATGCTGACATCAGCTCCGGTATCAACAATAGCGGTTACGTTAACAGCCTCTACACCTTTAACAAGGGTAACCTTAGCTAAAACCTCCTCATCACGCATGCATACAAACCCAATAGAACATTTAACCTCTAAAACTTATAGGTTATCGTAAAGTTATAAAGCCGGCGTTCAGCTGCCGGAGCTCTAGTAGCTTAAGGGGGAAACGTTATATCTAGGTTCCTATGACTTGTTTGGTAGAGTGCCTTCGATGCCATCCATTTCGAGCTTTAAAGCTTCTTTCTCAACATTATTGCATAGACTATCACGTTGGCTTACTTATAGGTTGTACTTTTCCTGATTGATTTTAAATACATATTTATTTAAATTTTTGGATATATACAGTTTAGTTGGTGTGTAGCTTGTCTGGGGTTGAGAGTGTAGAGCACGATGTTGTTATTGTTGGTTCTGGGATTGCAGGTCTTAGGGCTGCTGTTGAGATTAAACGGGTTTACGGTGAGAAGGTTAGTGTTGGTGTTATTAGTAAGGTTCAGCTTATGAGGAGTCATAGTGTTGCTGCTGAGGGTGGTACTGCTGCTGTTCTCTACAGGGAGGAGGGTGATAGCTTCTCCCTACACGCTTGGGATACTGTTAAGGGCTCGGACTTCCTTGCTGACCAGGATGTTGTATGGCTTATGGTTAAACTTGCCCCCGAGGAGATGAGGCTCCTAGAGCACTGGGGTATTCCGTGGAGTAGGAGGCCTGATGGTAGGATTGCTCAGAGGGCTTTTGGAGGCCATAGCTTCAATAGGGCCCTCTATGCAGCTGATAAAACAGGGTTCTACGAGATGCAGACATTGTACAACAAGCTACTAGAGTACGATGGCTGGGAGAGGTATGATGAGTGGTTTGTAACCAATATAAACATTGAGGAGGGGGAGTTTAGAGGTCTCTACGCTCTAAACCCAAGGGATGGAAACATCTACCTCTTCAAAGCTAAAGCGGCCATAATAGCTACTGGTGGTGCTGGTAGGATATACAATTTCACGACATACTCCCACAGTGTAACAGGGGATGGGCTGGCGATGGCGTTTAGAGCCGGGCTCCCACTGAAGGATATGGAGTTCGTGCAGTTCCACCCTACGGGCTTGGTGCCTAGTGGAATCTTGATATCGGAGGCTGCTCGTGGTGAGGGTGGATACCTGTTGAACAGTAAGGGTGAGAGGTTTATGGCCCGGTATGCTCCTCAGAGGATGGAGTTAGCTCCAAGGGATATAGTTTCAAGGGCTATGATGACAGAGATTATGGAGGGTAGGGGTTTCAAGGATCCTGTCTCAGGCCTGGAATACGTGCTCCTAGACCTAAGGCACCTGGGGGAGGATAAGATAAATGAGAAGCTCCCAGCTATAAGGGAGATAGCTCTTAAACATGCGGGAATAGACCCTGTTGAGGAGCCTATACCTGTTAGGCCTGTAGCACACTATACCATGGGTGGTATACATACTGATACCTACTATAGGGCTCTCGACGTGGAGGGTAGGTGGATTAAAGGGTTATTCGTAGCAGGTGAGGCTGCAGCTGCAAGTATTCACGGAGCTAACAGGCTTGGATCTAATAGTACGACGGAGTGCCTAGTATCAGGGCGTATAGCTGGGATGCTAGCTGCAGAGTACGCTTTAAGGGTTAAAGAGGCTAGAGGCCCGTCTAGGGAGAGGAGTTTAGCTGAGGAGGATTGGGTTTACAAGCTTGTAAGAAGAGAGTCTGGGACGCCAAGCTACCAGATTAGAAGGGAGCTCCAGGAGACTATGGATACGAGATTCTACGTGTTCAGAGAAGGGGATTCGATGAGGGGCGGAGCTCTTAAGATTATAAAGCTTAGGGAGGCGATGAGGAGGGAGGGTTACGTGGAGGATAAGAGCAGGGTTTACAACACAGATTTAATCCTAGCTATAGAGACCCTAAACATGCTAGATGTAGCGCTTGTTGTAACTAAAAGCGCTATAGCTAGAACTGAGAGTCGTGGGGCACACTATAGGTTCGACTACCCAAGGAGGGATGACTCTAGCTGGCTTAAACACACTCTAGCCATAAGATATGGGGAGGACGATGTAAGCCTATCATATGAGCCTGTGAGGATAACAACTTGGAAGCCTACGGAGAGGAAGTACTAGGGGGTGTTGTGATGTGGAGAGGGGTAAGTTTAGATTTGCAAGCAACAGGCTTGGCGTAATGGCGAGCTTCTACCCATGGATAATTGATATTAAGGGTAACCCTGAGAGGGTGGCTTTCACACTACACAGGTTAACGGGGGTTATACTAGTAGGCTTCATAGCCTTACACATAGTATCAACAAATACACCGGCTAGGGCTGGGTGGGAGGCCTGGGTGGAGGAGGTTCAAAGACTATCAGGCGTCAACCTGGTATCGATACTATTCTTCATAGCTATGGGAGCCCTTGTATTCCACTCTCTCAACGGGATTAGACTTCTATTAGTGGAGCTCCTAGCACTAGGTATTGGGAGGCCTGAGAAGCCTAAGCCACCCTACATACCACCATCTCTTAAAGGTTACCAGAGGACGTTAATCTACGTTGTCTTCATCCTCTCACTAGTAATATGGGCTCTAATGGGCTACGTAATATTCCTTATGTGAGGTGGTTTGATATGAAGGCTGGCACTATAGCCTTGATACAGTATGTGACGGCTATCCTCATGATACTCCTAGTATCATGGCATGTAGCTGATAGAATCCCATGGCTCCACGGTGTAGAGAATCTCCCGTCTACCATGAGCCCTGAGATCATCTATGATGAGGTGGAGAGGTTCTGGCCTCTACTAATCCTACTATCAATAGCTGTTGTAATCCACGGTGTTAACGGGCTTAGGGGCATGCTCCTGGAATGGGCTGGTTCAAACGAGAGGTTAAGGTTTGCTGTAAACATCCTATCAATCCTAGCTATCATAGCGTTGCTCCTAGTAGCGATTCACACAATAGTAGGGCTTCCGGAGCTTGGGTGAGGCATCCATGGTCTTCGACTTAAAAGCTGCTACTAGGACACCACCTAAGGTTGTTAAGGTTAGAGTTAGAAGGTATAACCCTGAGACTGGGAGCTCCTGGTGGCAGGAGTACGAGGTTGAAACATATAGGGGTATGACTGTTCTAGATGCGCTCTTGAGGGTTAAGGCTGAGAGGGATCACAGCCTGGTCTTCAGGTATAGCTGTAGAATGGGGGTTTGCGGTAGTTGTGGTTTAGTGGTTAATAGGAGGCCTAGGCTAGCATGCCAGACCCAGATTGCTGAGGTAGCCTCTGAGGGGAGGCCTGTTGTTGAGCTAGAACCATTATACAACTTCAGAGTGCTCAGGGATCTGGTAACAGATTTCACAGAGTTCTTCGGGAAGCATAGGGCTGTGAAACCATACATAATGAGGCGTGATGTGAGGGAGAGGGAGGAGCCAACCCTAGAATACTCCCAGACACTAGATGAGCTAGCGGAGTACTACGAGTACAGCCTATGCATATCATGTGGCCTCTGCGACGCAGCATGCCCAGTGTACGCCTCAGACCCCAACTTCCTAGGACCACAAGCACTAACACAAGCCTATAGGTACGTAGCTGATACAAGAGATGAGCTTTGGGAGGAGAGACTAAGATTCCTAGACGTTGAAGGAAGCATATTCAAATGCCACTTCGCAGCCTCATGTAGCGCGGTATGCCCTAAGATGGTTGACCCAGCAGGGGCAATACAAAGGCTTAGAAGCACACTACTAAAATACAAGATTAGATTGTATAGGAAAACCAGGATAGCAAAGGTAGTACCACCAATGGAGAAAAGAGAACCACCAAAACCACTACCACCGGAAGCCACACTAGTAGAGGGGGTGGACCTCAAGCTAATAGAGGAGGAGAAACCAGTAATACCTGTAGAAAAACTCCTAACCACATAATAACCCCTTCTAAAACTTTTTCCCTAGTATTTCATAGGCTCTATTGAACGTTCAATAACGCATAACTACCTAGAACCTAATACCATGTAGTGGTGATAGTGTTGAAGCTCGTAGATTCATACGTGTTCCTCGAGAGGTTGCGCGAGCTCATATACGAGCTCTTAGAGTTTAGGGATAGGATTAGGGAGGCGGGAGGGGAGGTTTTACCCATTAGGACTGGCACTCCCCTAGTTAAATACGGTTTTATATCGATGTTTAAGGGAGGTGTTATAATGGATGTTACTAATGAGAAGCAGGCTGAGATTGCTGAGGAGGCTGGTGCTGTTGGGGTTATGGTGTTGGATAAGCTCCCCTATGATGTGAGGATGGCTGGTGGTGTAGCTAGGACAGCCGATCTTAACGTTATAACTGGCGTTATGAACGTTATAACCATACCGGTTTCGGCTAAGTGTAGGATAGGTCATGTGGAGGAGGCGAGGCTCCTTGAGGAGATAGGTGTTGATCTTATAGATGAAAGTGAGGTTTTAACCCCTGTTGATGAGAAATCACATATTAATAAGTGGGTGTTCAAGGTACCCTTTGTTAACGGTGCTAGGAGCTTACAGGAGGCTCTTAGGAGGATCTATGAGGGGGCCTCGATGATTAGAACTAAAGGTGAACCTGGGACAGGGAATGTGGCTGAGGCGGTTAGGCATATGAAGATTGTGAATAGGGATATAGCGATGCTTAGAGGCTATTATCTAAGTGGTGATCTTGAAGCTATATGGCTTTACGCTAAGGAGAATAAAGTCGCCTACGAGCTAGCATTGCTGACTGCTAGGCTGGGGAGACTCCCTGTGGTTAACTTTGCTGCCGGTGGTATAGCTACACCTGCGGATGCAGCCTTGATGATGTGGCTTGGCTCTGACGGTGTCTTCGTGGGCTCCGGAATCTTCAAGAGCTCCGATCCAGAGAGCAGGGCTAGAGCTATAGTGCTGGCAACAACGTATTATGATGATCCTGAGGTTGTAGTTGAGGCTCAGAGAATGGTCTCAGAGAAGGCTTCTATGATGGGTATAGATGTGAGGACGCTTAAACCAGAGCAGCTCATGCAGGTTAGAGGTGAGTAGCAGTGGTTAAGGTTGGCGTTCTAGCGCTACAAGGCGATTTCCTAGAGCATATCCAAATACTACGTGAGATAGAGGGTGTAGAACCTGTAGCAGTTAAGAGGATAGATGATCTAAAAGGTGTAGATGCCCTAGTAATACCGGGTGGAGAGTCTACAACGATAGGGTTACTTCTAAGTAGTCGAGGCTTAGACACTAAGGTTGTTGAGCTAGCGGAGAAAGGGCTACCAATAATGGGCACATGTGCTGGAGCAATACTACTAGCCGCAAAGGTTGCAGACAGGGTTGTAGGTGAAACAAACCAGTTCACATTAAAGCTAATGAACATAGAGGTTGTAAGAAACATCTTTGGGAGACAGAGGGATTCATTCATATCAACGGTGAGGGTAGAGAACATAGGGTTGGTTAAAGGAGCCTTCATCAGAGCTCCAGGTATAAAGAGTGCATGGCCTCCAGCAAGGGTAACCGGTTACATAAACCATCCATCCATAGGCGAGATAGGGGTTGCAGCGGAGCAAAACAACATGTTAGCACTAACATTCCACCCTGAGATAACCGGGGAGAAGGGGGTCTACAAATACTTCTTATCCTTCATAAAGAGGTAGCATTAAAATAGGCTATGGTTACAATAACATGGACTCCCTAAACTTCAACTTCAAATGCACGGTCTGTGGAAGTATTGTAAGCAGACCTCTACCCACATGCCCTTACTGTAGTGGGCTCGTAACAGTAGAGTACAAAGAGTACGCCTATAGAATTGATAGGTCCAAGCCTGGTATATGGAGGTACTCCTCACTCCTACCAAGATTCAATGAAATGATATCCCGTGGTGAGGGTCTAACACCGGTCAGTAAGGTGGAGGGGGTTCTAGTTAAGAATGAGAGGAAGAACCCAACAGGATCCTATGCTGACAGAGCATCAGCCGTCATCGCATCGTATATTAGAGACGCTAACCTAGAGTACGTTACTACAAGTTACGTTGATGATTTCACCTACTCCCTCACATTCTATCTCAAGGACACAGTTAAGATCGAGATACTCATTGAGGATCTCCATCAAGCGAGTTTCGATGACCTGCTTAAGTTCATAGGTAATGAGGGTGTAGAGCTAGCCTTAAGACGTGGTATGAGTGTACGGGATGACACTATCGAGTACGTGAATCCCCTAACAATAGAGGGTTTAAAAACTATAATCTTCGAGATCTACGAGAGAGGGTTAAATGTTGAAAACATAGTTGTCCCCATGGAGACAGGGGTTCTAGCGTACTCCCTAGCTAAGGGTATCGAGGATCTTAGGAGGTCTGGTTTAGATGTGAACTATAACGTTGTAGCGGCAATGATAGGGGATTCAAGAGGACAGGTAGTGGTGAGTAGACCTGAGATTAGGATCTTCCATGTTGAGGGGTATGAGGTGTTAAAGGTGTTGAGTAAGCTTGCAAAGAGGGGTTTCATAACAAAACCCATATCCGCAGCGAGCTACGCTGTAGCAGAAAACCTTGGGAGCTCCATAGCGGTTATAACCATGGGCTTTAAACCCTACAAGGTTACCTTGAGGGAGAGGCGTTTAAAAGATGTCATCTTCAAGGTATTAAGTGAGAGAGGACCTCTAACAGCTTATGGGGTGTGGAGGGAGAATCCTAGATACACCCTTAGAGGCTACTATAAAGCTCTTAAAAGCATGGAGTTGAGAGGAGATGTTTGTAGTGAGGTAGTGTTGAAGGGTGCTAGGAGGGTTAAGCTTTATAAGTTGTGTTAGTATACGTATATGGCTGGTTTGCCCGGTAGTGCTATGTGTCTTCTAGGTGATGTACTCTCCTCCTCTACGTCCACCTCTACTGTGACTCCTAGCTCTCTTGATAGGAAGTCTTCTGACTCTTTCAGGACTTCGAGCTCCAGGCTTCTGGGTATTAGTGTGTTGAGTACCTCAGGGTTCTTCATTATAGCTTGTACTACTTGTGCTACACGCTCTCTATCCTTGGATTCCCTAATGACTTTCCTAGTTGCATCGCTTATCGTTAGGCCTTTGGAGAGCTCCTCTCTAACCTTGAATGCTACATCGTACTTCCACTCTGCCGCTACTGTGATCTTCACCCTCTGGGCTTGCTTAACTAACCTTAACACCTCCCTTGCATCATCTAGGAGTCTTCTCACCACCTCCTCCGCCATGTCTAGCTCTGGTTTGATCTTAGACTCGTCGTAGGACGGCCACGGGCTTATTGAGGCGTAGCCCTCCTTACCTATACCCTCCCAAACCTCATCAGCTACATGTGGTGCTATTGGGGCTATTAGTAGTGTTTGGATTTCTATGAACTTCTTTAGGAGCTCCCTGTTAGGTGCTCCAGCTCTCCTAAGGTACCATCTGAACTTTGATTGGAGGTTGTAGTAGCCCTCTACCAGGGCGCTCTTGTACATTGTTGTCTCCATGAGCTCCGAGACCCTCTTCACAGTCTGGTTTAACGTGCTCTCAAACCACTCATCTATCTTAAGCCAGCTATCCCTACCCCTCCCATAGTTCTCTCTAGCAAAGTCAATCCATCTGTTAAGCTCTTCCACAGCGCTATCAGCTACACGTGGGTCGAAGTTTGGATCCTCTAGTGTGGAGTCGGCCCCTGCCATAACCTCAGCCCACCTTGTTGCATCAGCACCCCACCATTCGAGAGCCTCTCTTAGGAGTATGAAGTTACCCTTACTCTTACTCATCTTCTCACCAGCAACCATTATGTACCCGTTAACAGCTATACCGCGTGGCCACAGCTCCCTAGGGAATATGGCTACATGGTGTAGTATGTAGAATACGAGGTGGTTATACATTAGATCCTTACCGCTAATCCTTAAATCCACAGGGTACCAGTATAAGAACTCTCTCCTCATAGCCTCTACTAGCTCCACGGGGATCCCGGTGGATTTCGAGACGCTAACGGGATCGCCTAATCCTAGGAGTACGTAGTCGAAGAACTCCTCTTTAAGCTGATCAGGCTTAATACCGTACTCTTTCGGGTGTTGGAGGTATTTAGCTAGAGTGTAGTAGGCCATGTATATTGTTGAATCGCTCAGACTCTCTATAACCCACTCAGGATCCCAAGGTAGCCTTGTGCCAAGCTCACCTTTATGAGTGAAAGCCCAATCCCTAAACCTCTCTATAACCCTCCTCATCTCCTCTCTAGCCTCCCTCGGGTAGACGTTCATAGACTCTAGTGCTTCGAAAGCTAACTTCTTCCACTCAGGCTTACTGTAGAGGAGGAACCATTGATCCCTAACCCTCCTAACATGTGTTCTAGAACCACACCTACAGTAAACTCTCTGAGGTAGAGTGTAGATTCTAACAGCGATACCCATTGAGGCGAGCCAGTCTACAATAGCATCCTTAACCTCGCTAACAACCTTACCAGCCCATACACCGGTATTCTCCAGGAGGACCCCCTCATAGTACTCTCTAGAATAGACCTCCTTCGTAGCATCATCAAGCTTGTCTCTCTCAACCTGACTCCTAATACCGCGAGCTTCAACAGCGTCCTTGGCCGGTGTTATAGAGTAGCCTGGGGTTTTGATTAAAGGTATTGGTTTCAGATCTCTAACTATACCTACATCTAAACCATACCTCTCCAGGAGCTCCACTCTACTTTGAAGCTCAGCTAACGCTATGTAATCGTAGGGGGCGTGTGCTGGAACGCTCATTACAATACCTGTTCCAAGCTCCGGGTCTACAAACCACGCTGGTAGGATTGGAATCTTTAAACCTGTAACGGTGTTTAGAACGATCTTGCCTAGGAGCTCCACCCCTCTAATCTTACCCTTTAATCCTACCTTGAAACCCTGGTCTTCCAGCTCTCTTAAAATATAGTTATTGACAACCCAGAGCTCCCCATCGACCTCAGCTATGTTGTACACTGCTTCAGGGTGAACCCAGATATTAGTTACTCCGAAGACCGTTTCAGGTCTATACGTTAGCGTTGGTATTACATAGCCTTCCATCGACTTGAACTTCATTATGGTGGCCTCCACAGGCCCTATACCAGCATACTCATCAGGTCTATCGTGATCTCCCACAACCTTCCCCTCCTTAGGACACCATACTACAGGGTGCTCCCCTATGCCCACAAGCCCTTTCTCCCTAAGCTTGAGATATTGCCATTCAATAAACTTGTTGTAGTAGGGGTTAAGGTATGTTGTGTAGAACTCCCTCCTCCAATCAATACTCATACCGTAGGCTATTAGATCCCTCTTCCACCCCATACTGAAGAAATCAACCCAATTCCTTGGATCAGCAAACTTACCCACCTCATCCCCGGTGATCCCCATAAGTTTAAGATCTGATATGATCTTAGGATCTCCCTCCCTAACCCTGAGAGCAGCCGAGACTATAGGGCCGCCTGTAGCATGCCATCCCTGGGCGAACAGCACATTGTAGCCCTTCATCCTCTTAAACCTAGCAGTTATATCAACCCTTAGAATAGTGAACGCCCCTCCAAGATGAGGGTATCCGTTGACGTAGGGGTATGGGAATGTAACGAAGAACTTAGGCTTAGAGGGGTCAGGGTCAGCTTCAAAAAGCCTACTAGAAGACCATCGAGCCCTCCACTTAGCCTCTATAGACTTAAGCCTCTCAACAAGCCTCACATCGACCTTAGGCCCGTATAGTTCAAACCTAGACATCTCAATTCCAATACAACCACCACGCCTGAAGAGCAACCTCTAACGTATGAGTACCAGTAAACCTTAAATAGCTCTAAACCTAGAAGCTATGATCGCCTCCATAGAGTTTAATTAGGCTTAGACTTAGAACTAGGTAGCGGTGCTCTTGTAATGAGTGAAAGGGAGAAGGGAGTATCCAGGGTTTACGAGGGGTCAGCACGTGTTGGGAGGATAGTGAAGAACTTCGCCACTGTAACCCTTAAACCTGAGGATTTCAGCAGCCCCGTAGCGTTCCAGATGGCCATATCAAGGATATACGAGTCTATGATAAAGATGTTCGAATCAGGAGGGCCTAAACCCACGTATGTAGCTGAGGTTAGGTTTACCGATGACCTGGGTAATAGTGTGGCATTCGCAGTAGACCTAGGCTCAACGACACCCCCATTCTCAGGTGAGAAGGTTAAGGCTAGGATCTATGTTGAGATATACGAGGAGGAGTAGCTAGAGTTTAGAAAACCTCCTTGGAGGTGTTGCTAACGCCTCCTCCTCCTAGCCTTCTCAACCTCCTCCTCAGATTCAACTACGTTAACCTCAACTCCTATGAGCTTCTCCATTACATCGTTTAGGAATCTAATGTAGGAGCCTTTTTGACCTAGCATTGGCCCCATGTGGCCTCGGGCTACTGTTAGCTTTAGGCTGTTTCCTGCGAAGTCGAAGTCTACTATGTGCTTGTGTATCCACGCTACTGGGTGTACGGCTCTTATGAATTCTTTGAGGTCTAGTGTTAGTTGTATCGCTCTAAGTTTTAACCCAACCTCCTTCTCTATACTCTGTATCCTCTCACCCCCAACTCCTATGATCCTGCCTAGGTGGCCTTCCTTAACAACTATCAGAACGTCTGGTGCGTGCTCGCTTGTAATCTCCCATCTCTTCTTAGCCTCTGTTAGGTTAGCCACAGTTATTATATCGGCATCGGCAGCGTAAACCTTAGCTGTATCCTTAACCTTCTTCTCCACCTCATCTAAAACCCTTTTCCTCATCTGAAGCTCTAACAGGAGTTTAACACCTCTCCTAGCTCCAGGTCTAACGATATCCTTTACGCCTAGATCTACCACCACAGCTGTCTCCTCTCCAAAGAGTATTTCTCTAGCTAGTGTAGCTCCATCCCTTCCAAGCTCGGCTGTCCTCTGGAATATGGGGTCTCCCGCTATTATCAACCTACTATTCCTACCCATCCTCGTTACAATCTCAACAATGGTTTCAGCTGGGACGCTCTGAGCATCATCTAGTACTATCACAGAGTCGTCGAAGGTCCTACCTCTGAGGAAGTGTGGATCTGCTAGGATAAGCTTACCGGAAGATATGGCATCCTCTAAGGCTTTAACATCGGCAAACCCAGCTAGTATATCCCTAAGGTACTCCGAGGCGTGCTTGAAATATGTTTCAGGCTCGCTGAACAAAGTTATCTCCCTCCCACTCACAACATCTATTATGGGCCTTGATAGGACGAGCCTCCTATACTTACCCCTATAGACAGCTGTTAAACCATAGGCTATGGCGAATAAACTCTTACCAGTACCGGTAGGGCCGAACACGCCCACCAGATCCTTGTCTGAGAGTAGAGCTTTCTTAAGCTCCTCCTGACCCGGGCTTTTAGGCGCAATCTTGTCAAAAAGCTCCTCCAAAGCCACTCTAGAGCACCCTACTATGCTATGAACCATGCCTAACGCTTAAAAACGTGGGTTTGAGGTTTAAGCTAGTGGTGTATCAACCCTCTTAACCCTGTCACCTCTCCTATGAAGGTGCCGAATAAATATGATGCTACTGTAACCCCAAATAGTATTAATAGGTTCTCTGCAACCTCCCCTTTAATATCCCTATCATTTATAACACTACTGTATATGGTGAATGAAACTGTTAGAGTGATAGCTAGGATTAGGGATGCTGTGAAAGCTAGTAGCATTGACTCTGTAAGGAAGTATGGTAGGGCTAGTAACACTACAGCTAAGAAGTATGAGGTGCCCGTAGCGGTAGCGGAGGCACCCGGTCTAAGCCCCTCCCCAACCCCACCATGCTTAGCTTGTAGGTATGCAGCACCAGCCATCGCTATAGCTGCTGAGAGCCCAACTATAAGCCCTGCAACCCCCGCTGCTAGGGTTGTAGCAGTAGCTCCGAGGAACCCTGCGTGTACACCGGTAATCTCCACTATGGAGTCAGCTAGACCTAATGCTATGAATCCTAGGTACCTCACCAGACTCTCCATCTCAGCAAGTCTATCCAGGAAACTCCTCTCATGCTCAACCTCATCCCTTATAATCCTCTCAAGCTCCCCCCTTGCAGGCCCCTCTAGCTTCTCCAGGTAAGCTTTATACTCCTCAACAACACTACTCTCATGCCTTTCAAGGAACTTAAGGGTGAATGTGAGGCCTAGAAGCCTCCTAGCCAGAACGTACAATCTAACCTTCAGCATGCTAACACTACCACAACCACCAGCTAGACTCTTCCAGAACTCATAATGTCTTCTCTCATGCTCAGCAAACCTTTCTAGAACAGATTTAAGCTTCGGATCCCTCTCTATTGAAGCTAGCTCCCTGTATACCAGGTGGTCGAAGAGCTCATCACTACAAAACTCAGCCTCCCTACTCAAATCTCATACCACCTGGAATTAATTCTAGAAAGAAAACCTTTTAAACTAGATGCCATCTCAAGCAGGTGGGGGAGGTCATCTCTTATATCCGATCTTCCTTAGGAACTCCCTCCTCTCCCTTATATCCTCCTCGCTCTCAACACCAAGAGGTTTAAACCCATCAGCAACCCCTAGTAGGGCCCTCTGCTCGCCTAGATCAGCAACTATAACCTTAACAGGGTTCGCTGTGGCAACCTCAAGTGATACAACCTCCTGCACATGCTTTAAATCATTCAGAACATTTATAGGCCACCCACCCCTCATGTATATGACGAAGACATGGCCTGCACCAATCTTAAGACAAGCCTCTATAGCCAGCTTCCTGAGCTCCTCATCATTACCATCATGCCTAACAAGCCTCTTCCCGGAAGCCTCGCACATACAGAGACCAAACCTTATATTAGGGTGGCTTGTAACCATAGCCTCGTAGAGATCCTCAACCGTCTTGATGAAATGAGTCCTACCAATAATAACATTAGTACCCTCAGGAACGGGGATATCGACGACCTCAAGCCTAAC
>Ga0326760_1000706_pt1 | contig 16503 bp, 12 predicted proteins | sample GCREP_S_FD_207668 | JGI IMG/M metagenome (GOLD analysis project Ga0326760, IMG submission 207668) | Hot spring sediment microbial communities from Geyser Creek Basin, Yellowstone National Park, WY, United States - GCR.EP_S | ecosystem: Environmental > Aquatic > Thermal springs > Near-boiling... | reverse complement strand
CGAGGGCGCTTCGGTGTAGCTTTCTCCTATTTTACAAAACACCCCGAACTGTAAAATCATTTCGCCTTAGGGCCCGAAAGATGAAAGCATGCGCTGACCTAGGAGAGAGCGGTCTGTGGGGGGCGCGTGTTAAAAGAGCCGGTTGCGGAGCATTCTGTTTTCTGCTTCACAAAGGAACTTAAATTCATCAGAGTGACGCCTCGTCACCTGTCAGCAATGCCAACGTTCGTCACCAATTCTTCCTGTTGTCTAGGTATTTAAATCCGAAAAAGGTTTTACTTGGTTGACCAGATCTTCACGTAGGTGTAGATGGCGTCTGTGCCGGGGTCGTGGAAGCCCCAGGCGATGAGGGCGCGCCATGTGTCGAGGGGTATCTGGAATATGCCTGCGCCGCCTCCCCTCTTGTCCCGCCGGCCGTACTTGTAGTACCTAGCCGGAGACAGCAGGGAGGAGCCGCCGCCGAGGGGGATCTCGACGAAATAGTCCCCAGGCGGCGTCTCCAGCAGTTTGTATAGGAACGTGCCGTAGATGCGCACGTAGCCGCTGAAAATCACCTCCGCAAAGGGGGTCTCCAGTCTTCGATCTTGACCACGTAGTCGTGGATTACGGTCTTCCCTTCGGGGTTGCTTGCGTCAATCTTCCTGCCTGCAAACGCCGCAAGAGACACGGCGGCGTCCCACGGCAGTCTTATCTCTAGATAATTTCGCCGGGCCTTACTTATCGTGCCAGCAACGCGGAGCACAGCGCTGTCCCCGGCCCGTCTAAACAGCAACACAACTGTTCCGGCTTCAGCCGGAACCCCCGCCTTTATCACCAGGAGCGCGCGCTTGTGCCTGCCGGTGTACAGCGTCAGCTTGCTGGGGAACCATACGTCTATAGGTGGCGGCGCCTCCATGGAGGTGGTTCGGCACATCTTTAAAAACTTATCGACGCAGTAGGAGGCACACCTGCAACCCACAGACGCAACTGCAGAACGCAGAGACGGCGACAGCCGCATTTGCGGCACGGATATAATACTATTTATTAATCTACTACCAACCGCCGGCGCAGAGGAAAAAAATGGGGGTTTGCCGGTGAGAGGCAAGCGTCAGAGTTTAGGCACTGCGTCCGTCTGCAACTCCGCAGTTACCAGCCAGTACGACAGATCCTCCGGCATGAGCAACAAGCAGGGGTGCGGCCTGCGTCTAAGAGTGGCTACCAGCAGTATGTCGCCGGGGGTGTATTTGTATGTGGAGTAGTTGAGCTCCTGCGGGAGCTCGGCGAATTCTGTGCGCAGAACTTTAAGCGTCCTCTTGTGCTTTATGTGATGCGCCCAGATGATGTTTTCCGCGCCGATTTCCTGCAGGTACTTGCTGAGCATGGCCCTCAGTTCGGACAGCGACGAAGCCGGCGTCATCTTTACCACATAGGGCCCGATCGGGGGGAACATCCTGGGCGACAGAGTATCTAGACCCACCACGCGGACAGTGCGCACTTTAGCCGTCTGCTGAGATACCACAGCCGCCGCGTTTATCATCTCCTTTTGCGAAACCGCTCTTTGCATTGCACGTATCTGCGCCCATGTATAAAAGCTTTCAGCGGCAGACAGGGTAACACTTGCTCCGAACAAGGAGCAATAGCTTAAATACGGCCGCGCACATTTTGACATGTCTACTAAATCGCGCGTAACTGCGTTGGATCCGACGTATTTAGAGCAGTCCGGCCTAGACCCACAGCAGTTGCAGAAGGAGATCGACGCCGCCGTTAAGCAGGCAACGGCTCAGACGCAGATCGCGCCGCCTCCGTCCACCTCTTCATCTCCAGCCGCCCCCTCCCCGCCTACCTCTTCGCCTTCGGCCGCGCCGAGCTACAGCTACAACGCGCCGCCAGACGCGGCGCCGCCTCCGCAGACGTCTGACAAACCAGCTCCGCAGAAGCCGGAGCCCTGGAAGCTGGATCCGACCTACCTGGAGCAGTCCGGCCTAGACCCGCAACAGCTGGTGAAGCGGATCGAGGCGGCGGTTAGGAGCGTCATGCCGCCTGCCCCGCCGCCGACGTCTAAATCCCAACAGACAAGCGCCGGCCGCAGGCCGTCTATACTAGACATCATCTCTAAGCTCGACCCAACCACGGCCGACCCGTCGACTGTGCAGAACGTCTTAGACGTGTCGAAGATGTTGCAACTAACCCTGTGGACGTCCGGCGGCCAGCCGACGGGCGGCTCAGACCGCGACTACACCAAGGGGTGGGGGTTGTTGGGTTCTCCGCAGTCTGTTGGACAGCAGAGTAACGTCGGCGGCGCGCGTGTTGGGGCAGTCCCGGCTGACTACCTGCTTGACCAGAGAAACCCTGTGAATGTTGTGAGCCGGCTGTCTGATGCGTATGCCAGCCTCAAGGAGGAGCTGGAGAAGACCGTCTCTAAATTCAGCGACGTGCTTCAGTTCAGCGGAGGCGGGATAGACGTGTCGAAGGAGCTGAAGGAGAAGACGGACAGGTACAGCAGGGCGCTTGATGAGCTGAAGAGCCTCCCAGACGTGGAGAAGGCCTTGAGGGACAAGTTCGGGGGCTACGTGGCGGTGTCCGGCGGCCAGGTGGATCTGGCGCCGGAGCTCAAGAAGTCGGTGCAGAGACTGGGCGAGTTCTCCTCCGCCTACGACAGCATAATGTATGAATACAAGGCGGCGGTGGACGACATCATAAAGCGGTACGGCCTGCAGAGGGATAAAGACGGCAGGCTGGTTGTGCCGCCGGACGTGTACGGCCAGGTCAAGGCGGAGCTGGAGGCTGTGGACAAGAAGTACGGCGAGGCGCTGGATAAACTGTACGCCGGCTACGGCGACTTGTTCAACAGGCGGGTTGTAGACGGGAGGGTGGTGTATGAGCTGAAGCCGGAGGTGCAGGCCGCCTTGGTGCTCCAGGGCCAGGTGGCTGAGGCTGTGAAAGACCTCGCCGCGGCTCAGCAGAAGGCACTGCAGGACGTGCTTAATAAATACAGCGACGTCTTGACCTACGACCCGAAGACCGGCAGGGTGGCGCCGTCTAGGGAGCTGGAGGAGATGCTGAACCGCCACGCCCAGGCGGCGCAGGAGGTGGGCAAGCTCATCGGCGCCATGAGCACAGTTGCCGGCATGATCCCGACCTTCGCGCAACAACTGCCCGTGATCACGGTCAAGTTCCAGACCTACGACAAGACGCAGAACAAGTGGGTCGAGACCGGCGGCGAGACGCCTATCTACGTCAGAGACGAGAAGATGAGAGAGGAGATCAGGAGGTGGATGGAGCAGAACAAGGACAAGGTGAAGGTCGCCGCGTTTTACGACGCCAACAGGCCTGTGGTGTACGTCTACAACGACAGAGATGAGGGGTACATAATCAACCCCGCCACGGGCGAGGCCAGGCGGGCGAAGGGGGTTAGCGGGATGGTTGACGACACGGCGAAGGCCCTGTGGTACAAGTCCCTCACCGACGAGGAGAAGAAGGAGCTTGAGCAGTACTACAAACTGCAGTGGGAGAAGGAGCAGACCAAGCAGACGCTTCAGAGCCTGCCGCCTGTGGTTAGGGAGATCTACGGCGCCTTGATCACCGCCGGGCAGTACGCGCCCATCAGCTCGTCGGCTGACATAATCATCAGGGCCGTCCTAGGCCAAGAAAACCCCCTAGCCGGCGCCAAGAAGATCCATGCCCAGGCAGAGGCGGTGAAGGAGGTGTCGCCGCTTGCATACGACGTGGGGACTGGGGTCGGCCTCGGCGGCATGGTGGGGCTCGCCGCGGAGTCCATCCTCGCCAGAGGCGCGGCGAAGCTGGCGGCGCAGGGGGCCAAAAACGTGGTGGAGGACATCTCCAAGTTCGCCCTGGTGAAGAAGCCGGAGTTCCCAGTCACAAGCCCAATCCAGCACGTCCAGCAGACGGCGAAAATACCGGCGGCTCTTCAGACCGCCGTTGCTGGGCTCAGAGAAGCCGCGGTGCCGATGGCCGTGAGCGGGGCGGCGTTCGGCGGCTTGGAGGGGGTCAAGTCGTACCTCGAAACGGGCAAGGTCGACGCGTCCAGAGTTATTGAAGCCGCCGCCTTCGGCTCGCTGATGGGCGCGCTCCCGCTCACCAAGACCCAGGCCCTCGCGGCGCTGGGCGCAGGCGCCGGCGCAGTTGCGGGATCCAGCCTCATACGCGGCTACGACCTGCCGACGTCGCTGGCAGTGGGCGAGTCGGCGGGCCTGCTGGCGCTGGTCGGAGGCGGGCTGAAGGAGCTCTCCGGCACAAAAACTCCTGGCGCCAAGGCGCCTGAGGTGAAGATTACGGACTTCGCCGCCGTGGTTGAGCCTAGGGAGAGACCGGCGCCGAGGGTTGACTTGTCTGCTGTGGATCTGTCTAAGAAGCTGAGCTCTGCGGTGGGGAACGTGGTGGCTGACGTGGTCTCTGGCAGGGTCTCGGTGGAGGAGGCGAATCTGCGGCTTGGCGCCTTTAGGGACGCGGTGCCGGACAAGGCGCTGTTCGACAAGATACTGCAGAGCTACAAGTCGGCCGAGCTTCCTAAGGCTCCGGCGCTTGACTTCGTCTCTGCGGCGAAGAAGGCGGCTGAGGTGGCGTCGGCGGCTGAGTCTGGGAAACTGCCGGAGTACAGGGCGTTCGTCGAGCTGGCTGACCTGCGCGCCTCCGTCGCAGACAAGGCGAGGTTCGACAGACTGTTCGGCGCGAAGCTGAGGGAGTACGGGGAGCAGTACGTCAACTGGCTCCTAAACAGCGGCTTGGACAAGCCGTCGGCTGTGCTGAACCTGCGCGTGTATGAAGCCGTGCTGGGGAGACGGCTCATCGAGAGGTACGTGCCGGACTACGGCAAGGTGCTGGCCGAAATCGAGGCCAAGCTGTCGCAACTGCGCCCAGTCAGCCCGAGGGAGGCGCCTGCAGTTAGGCTGACGCCTGAGGAGGTCTCCGCCAGGGTGAAGTCGCTTTTCGACGACGTGGTGGAGGGGAGGATGGATTGGTTCAAGGCGTCTGAGGAGCTGTATAAGATGTGGCGCGACGCGCCTCCGGAGGTGCGGGCCGACCTTGAGGCCGCGCTGAACCAGCTGAACAGGGTGTACGGCGAGAAGTACGGCGTGACGCTTGAGCCCTGGAGGCCGTCGCTACTTGAATCTGCACTGCGGAGGGCTGAGCTGTTTGCGGCGGACGTTAGGGCGGCTGTTGAAAACGTTTTGAGGAGCTTCAGGCAGAGGCTGGAGAGGGGGGAGGCCGCCCGGCTCTACGAAGAGGCCATCGACGCCGTCAACAAGTTCAGAGCCGGCGAAATAGGGCTGGAGGAGGCCAGGAGGAGGCTTCTGGATCTTGCGAAGAAGGCTGAGAGAGTGGACAAGGAGCTGGGCGAGACGTTTAAGAAGAAGGCAGATGAGCTGGGAAGAGCTGAGGAGAAGCCGCCTGAAAAGCCGCCGCAGAAACAGCCGGAGTTGCGCCTGCCAGACGAGAGGGAGGCGGAGTGGATCAGGCGGGCGGAGGAGGACTGGAGGAGGCGCATGGAGAGGCGGAAGGAGGAGGGGAGCGGCCGCGGCCAGCAACAGCTGTTGCTCCTCGAAAAAGAGAGGCCTGAGGCGAGGATGCGCGCCAAGCAGATGCGGCGCGGGTGGACGCCGCTGGAGAGGCCTACACGGGTTGCTAAACAGGGCACGCAGATGTCGGAATATGGCAGGAGGTCTGTGCTGGAGTTAAGTAAGGAGAGGCCCACCGCCAGCGAAACTGTGTTGCAGATGGGCGACCGCCAGGGATTGGTGCAGGGAGTTAAGGAGGGGGTCGAGACAGAGGCGGCGTTGGCATCCGATGTGCGGCAAAGTGTAGAGACGGCTCTGCGCCAAGTATTGACGCCTGAGGTTAGGAGCTCGCTTGTGAGGGCGCTGGAGGTTAGGGCCAATGCGATCCCGGAGGCCGCGCTGGCGCCTGAGATACGGCATGCACTCAGACAAGCGCAAGAGTTCGGGCGGAGGCTGGCAGAGCTGGACGCGTTGCTCAAGTCGCCGCGTGTAGTCCAGCTGTTGCTGAGGAAAGAGCCGCCCGAGGAGGAGCGGAGAACGGCCATACCGCTAATGCGGCCAACGTTGCAGGCCGAAACGCCGCCGCAATACACCGAACCGCCCACCTATACTCCAAAGACGCCAGAGTATGTATTACAATACGAACCTACGCCAGTTCCAACATCTACTACGCCGACTACGGCGGAGGTTGCTACGCCTACCTACACGCCCGTTACTGTGCCTAAGATAAGCGAAGTGCCTGCGGTAGATGTGCCGACGGTGCCTACCTACGAGACAACTCCAGTGCCGCAACCGGAGCCGCTTCCGCCTGGGTGGTGGCGTCTCCTGCCGCCTAGCTTGTTTACAGAAGACGCCAAGGAGGGCGCATACAAGGTGCAGGCTGGCAAGAGGCAGATTTTAGCCCTCGCGTAACGAAATAAAGATTCTTTTTTCTATATTATATATGGGCCGTCTAGCAGTCCTAATCGTGCTTCTGTCCGCAGGACTGCTGTCTGCATTCATCGTTGTGCCGCCTGTGCGTGGCGACTTCAGCATAGCGCGCTGGAGCGCAGAGGGGTCTGGATTCGTGGCGGCGGTGGGGATAGACGACGCCCCACGCAACATTACGCTGTTCACAGAAGAAGGCTTCAACCTGTGGATGAAGAAGAATCCCGGTACAGCGGTCTACAACGGAGTGTTGAGGAGGGGCGATGTGCTGATCATCGAGACGCCGCCCGGCAGATACGTCTTGGCAGTCTACCCGTTGCCGTTTCCCCGTGGAAAGACGCAGACGTATGCCAGCTCATACAGTGGGTGGGCTCCTGTAGGCGTTATGTCTCTGCCCAGGGAGCCAACTGCGTTCGGCGCCGCCGCCGGGTACTTTGAGGTGAAAAGCATCAGGGCGCGGAGCGATGGTAAAGTAAAAGACGGCGTCTCGATACAGCTAAACGCCATAGTCGTTCTTGAGCTGGCAGACGGCGCTAGGCAGTACTACTTTGTGCAGAACGTCCTGGATCTCTACACAGACGCAAGGAAGTACAGGTTCGTAGCCGCCGTTTTCAACCACACCATGTCCGGCGGCTTCACGGGATTGGTGAAGGGGAGCGGAAGGCTCTACTGGCACGTCTCCGCCCCCTCGTACTACGCCTATGCAACGCGCGAGGAGCGGTACAGCCTGCCGCTTGCGGGCTTCCTCCTCATCAACGTCACGGCAGTCGGCGGCGTCGCGCGGATCGACTTAGGCTACAACGTGGGGAGCGGCGTTGTGTGGTACGACTCCGTCGCCATTAAACCGTATGCCCCAGCTGAGGGGGCATACATCTTGGCGGGGCCCGCCGTCACGTCTTCTAGACCCCCCAACGTCCCAATTACTCCATTCTCCAATCCTGTCGGCACCATCGCCTCTTTGGAGCTCGTCCTCTGCGGATTAGATGCAGATTCGCCACGGGCAGAGCTGGAGGACGTCGACGTGAGGCTGGCTCTGCTTGTGTGGGACGGCGGGAGGTGGCGGCCGGCGCCTAGGCTGTACAACTTCGGCTTCAACACGGCCGAAGCGGTCTCGCTTAACGTGGAGGCCCGGCTGGCCAACGGCACAGTGCACATCACTAGGGGCGTCTTCAAGCCCCAGCTCCTCGCCGAGGAGCCCCCCGAGCCGGACGTGCCGCCTCCGTACGCCCACTACGCCGCGCCTAAGCCGCAGGCAGACCACTGGATCTACCTGGCCGCCCTCGTATTTGCCGCAAGTGCAGTGTGGATGATCCGCCGCGGCAGGTGAGGCGCGTCCGCCGGCTTCTGTTAGGTCTTAAATGTGTCCAACTATTAGACACATTTGAAGCAGTTGGCAAGAGGCACCCTCCGTCCGCCGGGAAAATAACGGCGAGAGAAATTTTGTTTTTTCAATGGGGAAATGGGCTAGCTAATTTCTCTAAAATTTTGAATTTTCTGACGCGGCGTCTTCGATGGCGATGTGCAGTTTCTTTTTGACTACGGCTTTTTTCCTGCCGGCAACCTCCACGACTCCTTTTCCCCGCTCTAAAAACTCCTTAAGCATCTTGTAGTCGTCGGGACCGAGGGCTTCGGCTACGGCGCTGGGGATCCGGCACCCCTTCTTTTCCGCCGCCAATGCGGCCATCACGAGGAACGGCCACCTCGCCGGCCATTTGTACTTGGCGGAGGCCTCCGCCACGTAGGCCGCCAGCTCTGCGAGGATTCGGCAGGGCAGGCTGGGCCAGTTCACCAGGATCCAGAAGAATTCGACGGCCCGCCAGTATGCGTCTACAGGAGCCTCCGAATCCCTGTAGAAGCTCCAAGCCCGTTCCATCGCATATTGAATTCCTCTGAGTATGAAGGCTTTGAAGGTCGGAGACTTGAAGCATTTGCGGGCGTATCTTTTTAACAGGTTCCGAAGCAACTCCAGCTCCGCCTCCTCCCCATCTGGCGCCTCTAGAAACTGCCAGGGGGTGCAGTTCATACCACAATTCCGATATATCTCCCGTCTTTTACCAAGGCGACCTTCCTGCCTGCCACTTCCACCACGCCTTCGCCCTGCTCTAGGAAGGCTTCGAGCCTGCCGTATTCATCGGGGCCGAGGGCCTCCGCCACGGAGTCGGGCAGTCCGCAACCCTTCTCTTCGGCGGCGGCCGCAAGCATGGCGAGGAACGGCCACTTGGGCCAGCTGTATCTGGACACTGTCTCGGCGACGAAAACAGCAACGTCGACGAGGGGGCCGCACTGCATTTCAAACCACCGCCAAAGCCGCCAGATCATTTCGACCGCCTGGCCGTAGGCAACTGCGGCGTCCCTCCCGGCGATTAATGCGCCTCTGTAGAAAGCCCAGGCCCGCGAGGCGGTGATTTGGACGGCTCTCCTCGCGATGGCCCTCCCGGCTTCTCGGGCGAACGCCTCGCCACACTTGTTCACAAGCTTATTCAATAAATCCCAATCCAGCATGTCCCGATCCAGCTCTTTTGTGAACTTCTGAAGCAGTTCGCGGCACGTCATAGTGTATGTTCTTCACACTTTATCACCTGTATTGCCTTGCCGCCGAACCACGTGTACACCCTAACGAGCAACTTAGCTACAGCATATGCGGCGCGCTCTGCACAAGTCTTGACCTTTAGCCAGCCGCCGCTCCACTCCAGCTCGGCCTTGCAGAGACAAGCCTGCAAGCCGCAGACATACCCCACCAAGCCGCCCTCTAAACGACTCATCGCATACGCCACAGCCGCTTCCAGCGCCTCGCGGCTGTCGGCCTCAACGTAAAAAACAGCAATATACTTAAGGGGCGTTATCATAGCAACTTCGCCTGCATGCAGTTGCCGAACACGTTTTTCAAGGCTGTGTAGGTGTTCGCCGCGGTGCGGTACACAACCTCCACGTCGCTAACGGGCATATGCGTCCCCACGATCTTGGCCTCCACAGGTTTGCCTTTCTCATCTTTCATCAGCTCAACGCCGGAAACGTCGACCCGCATGAACCTGCCTTGGGTGTAGACCACCAAAGATGCGTGCTTTACTCCGCGGGCGAGGAATAGATAGCGGACGTCGACCAACCCCCTGGCGCCCCTCTTCAAAGTATACACCGACCCGCCCGACTCGGCGAGGAGCTTAGCCAGCACAGGGAGCCTCTTGCGGTAGTCGATTACCTTTAGATCCTCCCCCTTCGACGCTGTGAAGAAGTCTGCCAGATCCATGGACTCTTCAAGCATAACGTCTTCAGGCGGCAGATGTCTCAGCTCCTCAAGCCAGCACTTCCTCCCTTCTGCGAACTCCACCAAGAGGCGACGCCAGTCGCCGTACTTCCAGCCGGCGGGGAGGCCGCTCGGCTTAAACACCTGCCCCTTAGCCTCAATCTTCTCGCTGTTCCACTTCAGGTAGTTCTTCTTCTCGTAGATAAAGACGTCCCATATACCCTCCAGCTTGAGGCGGAAGTGGCCCCCACCGTACAACAGTTTATCGCCCCACAGCCCCCTGGCGATTTCCTGCGCGATGGCGGTGACTTCGCCGTCGGGGTAGGGGTCGCCCGTCAGAGGCACGTAGACAGAATCTGTGTCGCCGTAGATCCCCCTCAGCCTGTCCACAAGCCTCTCGAACAAGAGCTTCGTTTCGTTGAAGATCACGGCGGAAACATGTTCGTTGAGGCCGTACCCCGACGGCTTGGCCAAGACGCCGTATGCCGAGTTTGCAATGATCTTAACGGCTTGATCTAGGGCCTTGTCCCCCATTTTCTTTGTAATTTCCCGGGCCTTATACACCTTCGCCAGGTAGCGGTACGCGTCCCCCTGCCTGAAGCAGACAGTCCGCCCCACGCCCCTGAAGCCGCCTTGGCACTCGTACGCCTCGACGGGGTCGGCCCCGAACTCGTAGTAGGCGGTGGGGTAAAGCATGTGGAAGTCGTACTCGGCGACGCGCCTGAAGAGACCCGTCTTGCGGAGCACTACTTTGCTACCAGAGAAGCCGCCTTCACTCCGCGCTCTGTCCTCAAGGATGTAACCATTCAAAACTGTTAACCTAGCTAGCATTGCTTCGTGCAAACCTCCGGGCGACCCGGAGGCTCCGTAGACCCAGAGGAGGTGAAGCGGAACTCCAGCTAGCGACGACACCGCCGTCAAGGTGGGGAGCCAAGCCTTGGCGAGGTGGAGCGTCGCCCTGACATCCCACGTCAAATAGCGCCTGAGCTCCGTGCCGGCCAGCTGGCCCCGCCGCATCTTTGCCTTAACCCATTCAGCTACGTCGACGTCCGGCGGGGCGCTTACCTGCCGCACTACCTCGTGCAGGGTATATGCTTCTTCCCCCACGCCTAAGGACGACCTCCAGCCACCCTTAGCAAAGCTAAGCAAGTCGATGATGCCCGCCGGCCGCCCCGCGTCTATGTACAGCCTCGTTGCGTCTAGGTACTCGTAGTCGAAGTTTGAAATATTGTAGCCAATTAAGTAGTCGACGCCATCTAAGTCGTCGTACAGGTCGGAGACGTCGCTTGAGATCTTAACATCGCCGTCGGGGAGCGCCCAACCGAACAAGACATCGGAGCCGTGCACCTCCACGTCTACAACGGCGAACTTCACCTCCTGTCTCTTGATCGATGAGGCCAGCTCCACCTCAGACCTGGCGAAGACGAGGGGCGGCCTGCCCCAGTCCACCGAAAACCTCAGCACGAAGGGGATGCCAGCCTGTGCCACCTTCCCGTACTTCCTGTACTCCTCCCTCAGCTTTCTGACCTCGGCCGGGTGGCCGGCGTACACCCTGTACACCCTCCCACGGCAATCCTGGTACCCCACGCCGTCCCAGCACTTCGCGTTTAAGTCAGTCCTCTCTGCGTCCGGAACCCTCTCCGTCGATATGACATAGAAGTAGGGCTCGAACCTCTCCACGCGGCCGTCCACCCAGAACTTAGTCCCTCCGAGGTATATTACGGGCCTCATGGCCCCAACTTCCGCCTTGCGAACTCCAAGGCGTATTCCAGACAGCGGCTAAACAGCTCGCCGCGCCTTTCAATTTCGGCGTTGATTGCCGCCTTCTTCTCCTCTTTAGGTACCCTGAGCCGCTTCCAGAGACACGCTATAAGCTTGTTCATACAGATCGGAATCGCCAAGCAGGTCTCCGCAGAGTCCAACCCGCGGCTTTCAGCTGTCTCGGCAGGTGGAGAAACTTCAACTTTTTTATCTATATTACACATTTGAGCTGGGGTTAGTGATGGTGTAGTGGTTAGTCCCCTTTGTTCTTGACTTACACTTATACTAGTCGCCGGGGCAGTTTCGATATTTGCCACATGTTCTCTGGATTCGATTAAAGAGCTTGGCGGATTAACCACCTCAGTAGTCGGCGTGTGGGGTTCGGTGGTTAGTTCGCTTTGTTCTTTACCTACTAACAAGGCGGCTTCAACTTCTTCTTTCCGCCCTTCTATCTGTGTCAAAGGCTTCTGGGGACTAACCACTACGGAGACTCCAGCCGACTGCGGGCTAGCCGCCGCGCTTTCACTAACCACCGGTTGACCGCCCGCCGGAGGTGGTGAAGTGATTAATCCGCTTTGCCCTTGACTCGTATCAACATCAGCCGGCGCGGCAGTTTCAACATTTGCCGCCCGGTTTTCTAGATTCGTCAAGGGAGTCGGGGGACTAACCACATAACTATCACTAACCCCAGCATCCGGGTATATATTATGTTCTTCAGTTGTTTGTTGATCTCCGGCGATTAGTTGCCCGACGAAGACTTCGAAGAAGTCTAGCCACGTCAATTTGTAGTAGTGTTCGACAGTTCCGTCGGAGCGCCTTAGGGACGTCCTCGGGATCCTCCCCAGCATTTTGGTGTTCTTCGGCCAAAGCACGCTACCGGCCAAGACCGAAGGCGTATAGTCCTTCGCCGCGTAGTCAGTAAAGATCCTCCAAAGGGCTTCGCGGAGTTCCCTACTGATAATCAGGTTGAACAATGGAACTGACGCTGGGTTTTCGTACTTTTCCACTTCGGTGCTTACGAACTCGCCACAATCGTAATCTGGAACGTCTACGGCTTTTGCCAACGCCTTGCAGAAGTCCTCCCTTATTTTGTCTACCTCGTCGGCCCACCTCAGCCTCCTAAAGACTAAGCCGAGTTCAGTGGCGTATTCTACGACTTTCGACACAAACTTGGCAGGGCTTAAGTCTGTAACCTTGGCCACCTCGCGGAGATACGTCAAAGCGTTACGCCGCAATTCCTCCCATGCGGCCGCAACAGGGTCGCGGAGTTTGCTCCTCTCCCTGTTGTACTGAATCATTCGTTCTAACGCCTCAACCATCGCCCTTATCCCTTCCAGCCTGCCAAGTTTAGGCTCAAAATCCTCGACGATTTTACGCCACAAAGCGGTAACGAACTCAGGGAATCCCACTTGCAACATCAGTTCGTCGAAGTGTTTGTTAATCGTAACTTCAAACACTTTTAATATGCTATAGCGCGGCGTGTAAAGTGTTTTGAGCTTTGAGGCATCAAGTTTCACATCTTCCCAAGGTATTTCAAACATACGGCGGTCAATTGCGCCTTCGGCGCTTACAGCATCAGCTAACCCCGCCTTCTTCCATTCGTCCGGGGAATAATTCGTGACGATAGCGAAAGCCCGCAATCTGAAAAATTTATAACCGAAGCCTCCGCCATACCGCGCCGCGTGTTGCCCAATCCTGCGGCCCCACTCAGCCGTCGCCACTTGAAGCCAAAGCCTGCCGAAAATCTTCGCGGGCGCCCACGGACTGCGCGGATCCCCAGGCTTCTGCTCATCCAGAATCAACACTAAGGTGTTAGCATCGAGGTCGTTTCTCAACTGCTCCGAAGTGCTGTAAACAGTATCTTTGAGAACTTCTAAAGTTAGGTAATCATAAAGCATCTCGTCCGCAATGCGCCCACGCAGTTGCAGAAGCCTTGTCTTTAAGTCGACGCCGACAACGGCAGGCTCGACGACGCGGCGCATAAGTTCCGACTTGCCTAAGCCCGACGCGCCGTAGATAATGGGAAGCGGAACCTCTGCGTGGGGTTTGTGGAACCACCAAACTGGCGCGGCATTTAGGCCCAACACGTATCCCACAGAGGCCAAGGCGGCGTCTCTGTTTGCTTCCGGATATGCCTCCGCAACCGACCGCAAGGCCTTGTTCAGGTCGGCAACGGCGTCTTCTAGAGAAGGCCCGACGTCCAAGACGCCGAAGTCGTCAGCAAGGCTCGCCCCCTTCCTGGCGGGGAGGAGACCTACCGCAAGTGCAACCTCCTGCTTCTTGGCGACCTTTCTCAACATCGTTACAATTTCGTCTAAGTGCGACGTTTTTATGTAAGTATCAATTTGGGCCCCGGCGCGCTTCAGCTTTTCAACAACTTGTTCAATACTTGTGCCATACAAACCGCCGACTTCGTACATCCACAAACCGCGCACGACGTCGTAGACCAACCTCGGCCGAGGCCCTATATAGATGTAATCTCGATCTTGGTCTTCAACTAAGTCCTCCTCGCCGGTCTTTTTATCCTTCTTAAAGTAGAACGAAATTCTCATCTCAGCGATGACCAAACGCCCGTTCATTATCTCGGCAACAATATACTTCTTGCAGTGTCGAACTTGCTTTAGGTTGAGTTCTTCGTCAATATAGTCGTCGGCGCTCGTCGAGTGGTCGCCTAGGCACTCCCTCGCGAGCTCTCCGTCAACGTCAATATCTAAAAGTTTGAAAATTTCCTCCGCGGCGGCGTCATCTATCTTGCGCCACATATCAAATATCTTCTTCGGCGGCCTCAGCTTAGGCCCGCCATCTCCCGACGCCCTGTAGGCCCGCTCAACATGCGACAGCCGCTGGGACAGCGTCTGCGATTCGCCTCCTGCCGTACCGTAGACCCTTTTGGCAACCTCCTCAGCGTCCTCCTTAGGGACGCAGGCCAGCCTGCACAAAATGCCTAGGTCATAGAGCGCGTCGTGCCTGCTGTAGCCGGCGGCCTGCGCCGCCGAGTAGATCCGCGAAAACAGCTCAGTCAGCCTATCAAGGTCGACGCGACGCAAGGTTCTGCACTCCGGGAACTCCACCCCGCCGCGGCCGTAGTCGCCGAGGTACTCGGCGATCTTCTTCAGTTGCTCGAAGGAAACCTCTAAAAGCTCGCCGTCGACGAATTCGTATTCGGCGCCAGAGGGGTGTCTCCCAGCGATGTTGATCTCGCTTAGGCACTTCAGCTCAAAGCCCGGGGCGGAGAGGTTGCGCTTACAACCTTCTGGGATGTAAACCGGGATATGCAGTTTACGGGGGACGCTGTCCAGCACTTGGCCGTCTGGCGTCCTCCACCTGCCCTCAGGCGTAAGTACGGCGTCGACGGCGGGCCCAGACAAGATGTGCATATGCCGCTTAGGGTCAAACCCAAGCGATTCAGTCTCCTCCAGAGCCTCCTCCGAGTCGAAGTCGAGAATGCCGAAGTGTTCGTCGGTTTTTGCAGGAATAGTCGCCGCGGCGTTGGCGGACTTCCAGCACTCCGACGGCCTGCAGTTTGTAAGCGTCTCCTTGTCCCGCTTAGGTATTAATAAATCGAGGTGCGGGGAGTCTAGGCGGCCCGATAAGGCCTCCCTTGCGGCCCTAACGACCTCCCGAAACAGCGCGGCAACCTCGTCCTTACCAGGCCCTGACACAAGGCGGCGCGCCCACTTGACGTACTCGTCGATTTCGCCCGGGGTCAGCCCCGCCTTCTTCAACAGCTTGGTTACTTCTTTTGAGGTTAGGCTGGTGGTTTCGGGAATTAAATCAACGACGGAGCAGTCCTCCGCCCTCTTGACCTTTACCTCGTACTTCGCCCTACCGCGCACATCGCTCACTTTCCGTACCAACACTACAACAGAGCTAACGGCGAACGTCTCAGTGCCGTCTTCTATGCAGGGGACGCTCCGTCTCTCCATATGTCAGCAGTCGGCGTCGAAATTCAGGAGGTGAGCCCGCTCAAGCATGCGGGCCAGCTCAAGCACCTCCTCGACGTATATTGCTTTGGGGCAGAGGCCGTAGATCGGCCTGCCCTCACACAAGGCGTCCACTACCCCTGGCGGCGTTAACGAAGCTTTCTTCTCTAGATTTTTGCACAAAATTTTTATCTCGGCTCCATTTTTCGTTGGGGGGGACGGCGCCGAGGCCTCAACAAACAGGTTATTGAAGTCAGGCGCGGTCTCCATAGCCCCGCCTATATTTTTGGCATCAGTGAGTAGACAATAATTGGCAACGGAGTCCTGCTGTGCGGCTCAGCGGCACCTCGAAATGCTAGATATTTTTCGCGCAAGAGAACTTGATCCGAGCCTAGGGGATAGATGTGGTAGCGGCTTTGCTTGGCGTGTTTGTTTGTTTTCTTGTGGATTGAACCGACAATGACAATTTGGCGCCCTTCTACCTCAATTACCAACTCTACCTTGTTGATGCCCATGGCATAGATTTTTTCTAACATCTCCTCAAGCCTCTTTCCGCTAATTACTACGGAACCCCTATCATGCCGCTTGATTAGCGCCGGCAGTCCAGGCGTGTGGATAAATATTTGTTTTGGGTTGTTGTACTTTAGTGGATCCGTGACTGGGTTGGTCGAGGGAGGGTTTAGGCCCATAACTGACGGTATGATGATGATTTAAATAAGTTTCTAGCATTTTTCAACTACAAAAAGTAACCTTTTCAATACTTTCTATAAGTTTATAAAAAGGGTTTTTGTTTATAATGTGTTTCAAAACTGGCGTATCTTTCAAAACTGCGCCTTCAAGATACGTCGTAAAAACGCAGAATTTGCAGATGTTCGGCGGCACAATGAACGGCATACGCCGCAAGTGTGTAACAAGTACGCGGGATTGCGGCGGACTTTGAATTCGCAGAAGTTCTTTTGACTGCTGGCGTAGCGCTGTACAGCTTGCGGCGCTGTTTGAGGGCGAGAAGGCAACAATACACGATGTGAACTACAAATACCCGCCGAGGAGGTATATATTCACGGCGGAGAATAAAAGCGGAAAATGTACACACTGCGGGCGGAAAATTTCTCACGCTTTGGGCTTGCGGCGGGGGTGCAGTGTTTCTTCTTCATCT
>Ga0326760_1000705_pt1 | contig 16506 bp, 18 predicted proteins | sample GCREP_S_FD_207668 | JGI IMG/M metagenome (GOLD analysis project Ga0326760, IMG submission 207668) | Hot spring sediment microbial communities from Geyser Creek Basin, Yellowstone National Park, WY, United States - GCR.EP_S | ecosystem: Environmental > Aquatic > Thermal springs > Near-boiling... | reverse complement strand
CCCACAGCAGAAAGTCTCGTACATGCGGCCGTAGGTTGACGGCTGAACCGCGGCTGTCTATTATTGTGAAAGGGCCGACTCGTCTAAAGGGCGGGTAGAGAGAGGAGATGTCTAGGTGGTCCCACACCGTCCTGCCGAGGTCTAGGGCGATGAGCATATATCCACGTCGGTTCCACGTTTATAAACATCCACGTGATTAACGCTGTACTTAAGCCTGCTCAGATGTGGGCCGCCGAGCTCTGCAGAGGGCTGTATCACAAAGGCGCCGGAGACGTCTTGGTAGTATCTGCCGATGAGGTGCCGCCTGACGTCTCGCCCGCGGGACTCCTTACGCTTTTTTAAGTTTAGAGAGGGGGATGTGTAAGGGCTGAGCTATCGCCAGAGCCGCAAGATGGGGACTACGTATTAGAAGGCGCCTGCTCGGACTACCTAAAGATTTTGGAGGGGGAACTGCCGCCTTTCGCCGCCTTCGCGCTGGGGAAAATACGCCTAGTAAAAGGCTCCGTCTCAAAACTTGCCGACTATGCCCCTCGCCCTTGAGATAGTAAAAGCGGCGAGGAAAGCAGTGGGGTATATGTAAGAAGTAACACATAATTATACCCCCCTCTCTGGTGGCGTGTCTCACGAAATCCACCGTAGACAGGGCCCGAAAGTTGTCAGGTTTTACATAGTTACTGTCAGCACGTCGCGGTATAGAGAGAAGGCGGCGGGAGGAAGTCCATCGGACGAGTCAGGCGACACGGCGGAGAGGATGGTTAAAGAAGCGGGGCATGTGGTTGTTGGCCGAGACCTGTTGCCGGACGACGTCAACGCGATTAGGCGTAAATTGCTTGAGCTCGTTCAGCGAGACGACGTAGATGTCATAGTCTTCACGGGGGGCACCGGCCTCACGAGGACAGACGTCACCATAGAGGCTGTTCGGCCGCTTTTCGACAAAGAGATCGAGGGGTTCGGCGACGTGTTTAGACACTTCAGCATACAGGAGGTGGGAACTGCAGCTTCCCTGACGAGGGCCACCGGCGGCGTCGTCGGCGACAAGGTAGTCTTCCTCCTCCCAGGCTCTCCCAACGCGGTGAAGACGGGCATGAAAGTGATACTGGCAGAGGTCTCCCACCTCCTCCACCTAGTCAGGCAATGAAACAAATAGCCGTTGCACTACACAGCGGCCACGTCCCCGGCCTGGGGGAGAAGGCGAGGTTGTTTGTGGAGGCCCTTGCCAAGAGGTGTCCCGACGCTGTATTGCTCGTCGGCGGCTACTGGGGGCATATGGTAGACGTGGTAGACGCCGCCTTGGAAAGGGGGCTCAGAGTTGTGCTGTTTTTGCCGCTAGAGAGAGAAGACGTGAAGACGCCCCCAGGCGCCGTGGTGGTGAAGACCGGTTGCGAGTTCCGCTGTAGATCCGTCCTGATGATCAGGTCCGCCGATGTGGTGGCTGTGTTGGGCGGAGGCGTCGGCACGACGATAGAGACGCTTATGGCATACGCCATGGGGAAGCCGTTTTTCGTCTTGACTAACGTCGGCGCCGCTACTGACAGACTCCAGGCGGCGTATCCAGATTATTTCGACGAGAGGAAGGCCGTTAAGGCGGTGTATGAGGAGGACCCCGTTCGACTTGCCGAGTTGGTCTGCGCCGCGGAGAAGGGGGCGGTCACCAACTTCGGCTAAAATAATTGACGTACAACGCGGCCGCGTTCTGGAAGAAGTGAAGCATGATCGACGCGGGGAGGCCGTACTTGTGGTAGGCATAAGCTAGGCTTAGGGCTACGATGAAGATAGGCACAGCGCCTAGACCTGGGCGATGGAGCAAGGCGAAGACAAACGACGACGTGACGTAGGCCGCCGCCAGGCCCCACCGCCTTCTCACCTCTTCAAAGAGTATGCCTCTGAACAAGACCTCTTCTACCAACGGCGCCAGCACTAGCGCTTGAAATGCTGTAAGGAAGGCGCCTAGAGGACATCGGGAGGCCGCCTCGAAAAATTTGGCCTGCGCCTTACTCATCTCTACGTATTCTTGACCAATCTGGGGCACAGCCAAGGCCACAGCCCCGGCGGCCAGCAGAGTTAGGAAATACACGGGGAAGGCGAGCGGGAACCTCTTGTCCAGCCGCCAGCCGGCAAGCAGACCCGCTGGCGTGAAGAGGAGGTAGAGGGCGGTGCCTACGTAGAGGGCTGTGCACGGGGCTGGTCTATACAGGGCAAAGGCTATAACAACCGCGACGAAGGCAAACGGAAGCAGGACTCTGCGCCGTATCACCGATGAGGGTTAAAACAACCTTTTAATATGTTGTAGGGTTTTTTCGTGGCCTTCCGAGGCATAATATACTCGTACCCCATAAGAGTCGTTTTTAAAAAAGACGTAGATATACCCCTGCTGGGGATCTCGCATAAGGCGGGCACTGAGGTCGATATACCGTTGTACTTGGCGTTGAAGCTCGAGGAGATGGGGGCTGTCGAGATAGATGACAGAAACTTGATCCAGCCCAAGGAGGTGGCCTCTCTGAAATACGTCGAGCAGAGAGAGAGCTACCCCGCTCGGTTGCCCGAGGGGTTCTACCCCAGGGTGAAGCTCACGGTGTATATACTCAACAAGAGAGGCGACGTCAAAGCGGTAAGAGACGTGCTACAATACGTAAAAGAGCTTGTGGTCGAGCGGATAAGGAAAATAGCTGTGTTAGTGGCTACGCGCCCCGACATTGTAAACGACCAAAACTTCTTGGAGAGGCTGACCCCTGAGGAAAAAGCTCTCCTCCACTCTATGTACGTCTCTCTTTCATCCTTTGTTCTTTCCGTAACCTAGCCTAGTCTTTATGATGTTTGCCACCTCTCTTGCCACTACATCGGGGGGCCGTGACGCGTCGACGACAGGATACCCCTCCTCTTCGGCGCGCCTTAAATAAATTTCACGCACGCGTCTAAGAAACGACACGTGTTCGAACTTGGACGAGCTGGCCCCCGGCGTGGCGAGCCCCCAGACTCTGATCTACGCGCCGGAGATTAAGTACTACTCGGCGCGGCCCACCGTGGACAAAAACCTCATGACTACCGTCCCCGGCCTCTTCGTGGCGGGAGACGGAGCCGGCCTCTCCCGCGGCATAAACGTAGCCGCCGCCACCGGCGTCATTGCGGTGCGGGGCATCCTGAACTACCTGAGCCGGCAATAGTGACGACGAAGAAAAAGCTGGGCATCTCTCAACACGCCCTTCGTGACTATTGAGGATAATGGGAAGGGGAGCAGATATTTTCCCCACGGCGGGGATTCCGCCGAGGGTCTACGTGATGTACAGCAGAAGACCACTTCAATGACGGTAAAAAACAACAGAAGCCCTGGGAAAATACGCCGAAATCGCCGACGCCGTAAAGAGATGGGCGAGTTCGAAATAATCAACGCAAGAGATGCGCAACACGCGCCTACGGGACATTACATGACTCCAGACACCACCAGTTAAATACAGGTTGGTCATCTATGCATGCCCTTTGTTGCCATCGAGGGGATAGACGGCAGTGGAAAAAGCACTGTTATTTCCCACCTGGCGGGAATTCTGCCAAGGGTCTACGCGACCAGGGAGCCCAGCGGGGGGCCCATCGGCCGGCTGATAAGGGAGTGGGCCCTGCGGGGCGGCTCTGTCGACCCGCACGTGGACGCGCTTCTCTTCGCCGCGGACAGAATTGAACACTATAGACGGGAAATCGAGCCGAAAATCCGTGAGAACTTCCTCGTAATTACCGAACGCTATATAGAGTCCTCTATCGCGTATCAAGGCGCGGCAGGTGTGCCCATAGACTTCATCTTGTATATCAACTCGCTGGTGCCCAAGCCCGACCTCACAGTGATTTTAGACGTGGATCCCCAAATCGCGGTGGAGAGAATCGCGCGGCGGGGCGGGGGAGATAAGTTTGAAGACGTGGCCTTCCTGAGGCGGGTCCGTGAGATTTACCTGCGGCGGGCGGCTGAGGAGGGGTATCCCGTGGTGGACGCCTCAAGACCCCCCGAGGCCGTGGCGAGAAAGGTGGCGGAGATCATCAAGACTAGGTTAGAGATAGGGTAAAGGAGGAGATGGAGGTGTGCATAGAGAGGAGGAGCGCCTTCTCCTCTGGCGTTAGAGGTTAGAAAGGTTGCGATTCATCACGTCAGTGATACGCAAGAGGGCGGCGGTGCCATGATCCTCGCGGTGCCCCCCATCGAGCAGGAGTACATGGAGCTGAGCGAGGCACAGCGCAGGTTCTTCCAGACAGCGGCCGGGCGCTCCTCTCCGCCGTGTCGCCAGACTCGTCCGATGGACTTCCTCCCGCCGCCTTCTCTCTATACCGCGACGTGCTGACGGTCACTATGTAGAACCGCGCCGTCTTGGGCCCTTGCTTGCGGTGGAGTTCATGCGACATGCAACCCGAGAGGTCGGTATATTTATCGGTTGCTCCACTTCTCTATCGCCTCCCTCAACTCCTCGTACCGCGCAAGGGCGTCTATGTGCCTCCCAGATCCTTTGATCCTCGTCCTGCCGTCGGACATCTCCACGGCGATGGGTCTCTCGCCGGTCAAAACCTCGACGAGCTTGACAGCCCTCGCCACAGCTTCCTCACCCCTCACGTAAAACATAAGACGCCTCGCGCCGCTTCTCTCGCGGTAGAAGGTAATCTTGTACTCCCCCGCGGCGCCGTCCACCTCCGCCCTTAGCGTAATGTACAGCTTTTCGTCTTTCTCCTCGGTCTTTACGTCTAACAACTTGACGCCGTCTTTCTCCAGGCCCACTAGGCGCAACACTCCCCTACTCCTGCCCTCCTCCAACAGCGCCTCCAGCTTTCTAAGGACTTCTCCGCCCTTAGCCCTTGCCTTCGCTTCAAGGAATTTGAGAAACTCCGCGGCTCTCTGCCTCTGCCCCTCTTCGCCGTGTACGGAGACCCACGCGAGGCGCCTCACCCCCTCGGCCAGGAGGTACACGCGGCCCCTCCCCCCACTCCACCTCACAGTGAAGTGTACGTCCTCTTCAAGACCCATTGCCTTGAATTCTCTTACCACATCCTCCACCGACTCCCGGCTGGTGGAGCGGAAGCTCACCACCAACGCACCCTTCACAAGCCTCATTTCGAACTTCTTCCCCTCCCACGCCACCACTCCCCTCTCCAGCTTCTCCAGCCAGCGTCTGGCCTTTTTCTCATCCACCCGGCCCTTTTTGAGAGCCTCCTCTACGACTTTTCTTACGGCGTCCCTAAACTCTTTGCGCCCAGCCGCAAGCATGTCGGTGGTTGCCCAGACTTGCCACACGTCCTCGCTATCCACCTTCTTCACCTCTGCATTGACGCCTGCATGTCTTAACAAGCGCGCCGCGAGCTCTACGCGGCTACGGTCTGTCGAGCGGAATTGGAGCAGGATATCTCTACGCAGATATACGGTGTACTCGATCTCGATACCGCCCTCCGAAATTGTTAAGTCGGCGGTGACGAGACCGCCCTCGGTCCGCCTTATGTTGTCGACCCGCACCTCTACCTTGGCCTCCTCCACGAATTCATTGAACTTTTCGCTTAAATACTCTCCGCCGGCTGAGGGCGCAGATATGGCGAGGAGGTGCATAAAACCTGCCGCGTTCTTGCCGTAGGCGTCTATGAGGTAAGCGCCACTCTTCACGCATGTCCGTATGCCGAACTTCAGCTTGTTGGGCTGGAGTTGGTTGAGCAGATGCAACGTGGCTAGGCGTAGGAGCGCGGCTCCTCCGCCAAGCTCCCCACCGACGGCCAGCTCGACCTTATCCGGCCCCACGTGGCCGTCTCCCGCAACTGCAGTTGCGTACATCTCGCCGAAGCGGAGCAAAGCCTCCTCTCTGTCGAACTCGCTGTTCAGCGCCTTGTCCAGCATCATCAGCTCAATGGCGGGGGCGACAAACTTCCTAACCACCTCATCCCTAGCGCAGTCCCTAGCGAGACAGTACATATCGCGTAGGACGAATTCGACAATGCCCCTGACCTCTTTATTAGAGACGCCGGCCTCTCTAGCTAGGTTTTCGATGTGTCTCTCTGCCTCTTTCTTATGTCCCTCGGCGTAGAGGATAATTGCCTGGGCCAGCCCTTTGGCGTGATCGCCAGCTATCCTCCCACCGCTCAGCGCCTCTACCACCTTCGCTAGCCTCACGGCCCTCTCCTCGCGCCATCTGCTGTCGTCCATGCCTCTCCTGGCCTCGGCGAAGTGTGCGAGGAGAGCCAGCTCGCCCAGCATCCTCCTCACAGGCTCCTCCCTCTCCATGTCGCTCGTCCTCTCGGGGCCTATCCAAGGCTTCAGCTCGTCGACCAGCTTCCCAACCTTCTCCAAAACCCAGCTCCAGTCTATGGCTTCTACAAGCTCCCGCCAGCTCTCTACGCGCCGGCCCAGCAGAGACTCCAGCCACCTGCTCTCCCCCAGGATCTGGTCCTCCCTCTCGCGGGGCCAGCGCGCAGTGATAAGAAACTTGATGTCCTCCTTTGTGATGTCGGCTTTGCCGCTGAACGACTCCTCTTCGCCGAGGAGGGCGATGTACCACCTCAACTGCCAAGAATGGACGGTGGTGCCTACTATCAGCCCCCAACATGCCGATACGTCCGTGGCGCGCCACGCCACGTACTGCCGCGACCTGTCAAGCCCCGAGAGGTCTGGCGCCGCCCTCTTCGCCTCCTCCACACGACGCCTCAGCTCCTCCTCGCTGGCCTTGAAGTAAGCCGCCTTCCCTATCCACAGCTCGCCGACGGGGGCCTCGACGCCGCCGTAGGTCCTAAACACCTGGAACCCCCTCTCGACGCGTCTCTTCTCGCCGTCCTTCTTGACTTCCTTCTCGACGCGTCTAAACTTGAGATCCGCCTCCCCGTATCCAATCAAGAGCCGCAGAAGCACAGAGGCGGCCCTGTCCTCCCAGCTGGGCTGACCCACAGACCTCCCGCGCCGCCTTGAGTAAGACGGATCCACAGCCTCGCCGCGCCCTCTGGCGATCTCCTTAGCCTTCCAGTGCGCGGTTGCCGGCGTTGACATCACTATGTCTGCCAAAGCGCCCTCGCCCATAAGCAACATTGTAGCATGTCCGTATAACCCGCCTCTGGCGATCGAAAGAAGGGCGGCATAGGCTTTAGTCCCCATGTTAGCGTGAGAGTACTTGCTCAACTCGCCATGCCTTGCCTCCGCCAGCTCCTCCGCCTTCTTTACATCCACCTCCAGGTGGGGTCTGAGCTTTTCGTATAGGTCGCGGCTGTGCGATGCGTACAGCGTCAACACGGCGTTCAGCCCCCTCCTCACCTCCTCCGCCACCTCCACCAGTCTCCTCTGGGCCCCGCGGAGTCTCTCGATATCGCCAGCCGACACGGTGAACTCTTGTTTCTCAACCAGACTCCTCGCCCATTTATACACCTCAGCCCACTCCCCATAAACCCACGCGTTTTTCATCAGCGTCTTATACAAAACAAGTGCCGCGACCACTGCGGCGTCTTTCTCCGCCTCGTCTATCTTTGCCTTGTCTACGGCATCTTTCAGCGCCTTCCTCAGCTCCACGAGGGGCTTGGGCAGATTCTTTAAACTTGTCAACTTTGAAAACGGCCTCTCCTGAGGGGCGTTGACGACCTCGTTAATGACCTCTTTTATCTTCTGCTTCTCATTCTCATCCACCCTCCACCTATCAGCCACCGCTCTAAACCTCTCAGCCGCCTTTCCGCCAGCATCAGCCAGCCCAGCCACAAACGGCGCACCCACTGCCGCGTGGGCCAGCTTCTCCAGCTCCACAAGACCCCAAATGTTCAACGCGGCGGCCAGCGCAATTGCCCCAGCCGCCACGGCGGCCATCAAGAAGAGGTAGGCCTTGTGCTCATCCACCCAAGCCAACACCCGCGTCACAGCCTCCACAAACAGCTCAACGAGGCGCTGAGCCGTCACCTTCACCTTCTCGAACGCCTCTTTAGCCGCCTCGTACAGCGTCTTGGCGGCTTTCTGCACGTACTGCACCGCCTCCTTGAACTGTCCCACCTCCGCCAGCGCAACGGCAGAGGCCACCGACGAAAGCACGGCCTCCGAATAGAGGCCGCTGTATACAGAATACAGCGCCGCCGCTGAAAGCCCGGCGAAGGCGGTGGCCCTCAGCGCCTTTTCAACAGTCGAGACCGCCTTCAGCGCATCTCTCCTATACCGCTCCCCAGCCCTCGCCAAGATGTCGATTAGCTCAAGGACGAACTGCTTGATGCGGTACTCGGCGTCTGGGACGCCGGCCTCCTCCGCTTTCTTTACGGCTTCTCTGACAGTACGCTCGATACGCGCAAAGAGCAACTCGCCGTCTCTGGTCTGATAGCCCTCGAAGTAGTAGAACAAGGCGTCGTGGACATGCCTGGCGGCGTCGGGAGAGGCTAACAACCTACCAAAGGAGCTCAGCACGTGTTCAGCCACTTCAGCCAGCACGTGGGCGAATTCGGGCTCTTTTACAGCCGCCTTCTCCAGCCTGGCCTGCACCTTCGCAACGACGAAATCCCTCGCCCTAAAAGCCGCCTCTCTGTCCAAAACAACGCCGAACCTCCCCACTAAATACTCCACAGCCTCCGACACCCTCTCTGGAATGATATCAGCAATAGGCGCCTTAGGCCTCTCCTCACGTCTTAAACCACGCACCTCAACCGTCTCCATGGCAGACCTCGGAGTCTCAGGCCTAACGGCCTCAGACTTGGCGGCTTCACGTCTTAAACCACGTTCCTCAGACCTCTGAACCTCCACAGCCGGCCTCTCAGCCGGCTTAATCTCGGGCTCAGCCACCTCAGCCGGCTTGATCTCGGGTTTAGCCTCCGCTGGCTTAACCGCCTCAGGCTTCTGAGGCGGCGGTGGGAACAGCTCTTCGTATGTGAACTTGGCGCCGGTGAAGGCGTTGAAGAGCTCTATGGTTTTCCTAGCCACTGCCGGCTTCTTCGGCGTGTAGGGTTCTGCCATGCGCTCAAACCACATGTTTACGGCGGTGTACCACGCGGCTCTGAACTCAAACTCGCCCTCGGCATCGCCCACCAGCCTAAGCCAAAACAGCGGAGCTAAATCCACCGGAAGCCACGGCATAAACACCGCGCCGGCAACCTCCTCCTTAGTCTTAAACCCCCTCCCCACCCCGCTCTTCAGATACTCGGCGTATTCGTCAGTCAGCCTAAACGCCAGCCACGTCAGATACAGCTCGTCGTGCCGCTCCCACAGCCGGGTCTCAGACACGCCATACCTCTGCCTAAGATACTCCAACGCGGCGGCACGCTCCCGGTCAAACTCGTACACGATCTGCCAGAGGGTTCTGTTGAGCCGGGCCTCATACAGCTGACGCACCACCTTCCTCATCTCGTCGAAGTTCCTAGAGCGCAGAGCTTCGCCAAATTTAGACAAAGGCTCCTCGATGGAGAGCCTATCGATGGAGTAGGCTATGATTTGGTCGCCGTTTTTCACCGGCTGTCTGTCTTTCAACACAAACCACAGGTAGGCCTCAGGCACGGGCCACCCCACCACGCGGATCTGCGCAACGCCAGACTCAGCCCCATCCACCAGCTCCACAACCGCCCTCTCCACAGCCGAGAGGTCGAAGCCGAAGGGAGCGACGACGTAGGCAGTGCGCCACTCCTTGGGGACGCCCTCTTCAAACGAAACAGGCCTCTTGATCTGCCGCACCTCCCAACCAGCCTCATGGGCTTATGTCGATCTTAAGTCCCTCGCACGTATTGCCGCCTTTGTCTGTGAGTTGAAAGTTTTAAACTCTTCCCCCGCCTCCTCCATGGATTTTGATCTCAGGGGTTTGTTGCGGCGTGTGGCTGAGGAGGTGGAGGCCGAGATTAGGCAGGTTGAAAAAGAGCTGACTGAGGCTAGGCGCGTCGGCGCGCGGGTGGAAGAGCTGTCTGCCATTAGAGATATCCTGTATGAGGATAAGTGGTTTAGAATTGCGACGGCTGTCTACGCCCGTCTCAAGAGGCAGTTCGCCGAGGATGGAAAGGCGGGCGAGCTTCTTAAGGCGGCTAGAAGCCGTTTGTTCGGCCTTAGGCTTGAAGTTGTCGAAGCGCCTCTGCTGAAGATAGAAGCCGCAGTGGACCAGGAGGGGAAGGTGGCCGCCGTTAGGTGCAGAGCTGCCCTCGACGTGGGCGTAGAGGCGGTCTTTATGGGCGTGTTGCCGGGCTACAGGCTTGAAGAGGTGGCCCAGGCAAGCAAGACAGCAGACGCCGGCGGAGGAGAGGCGGCGGAGAAGACAACAACAGGCGTAGAAGCGGCGGTGGGCGTTGAGCGCAGAGGCGAAGAAGAGGGAAGCTGGGTGGAGCGTCTTTTGGAGGAGGTGAGAAGGGAGTTTTCCGGCCTGCCGGTGTACGTCGGCGTGGAGGAGGGCTACGTCTACGTGAAGAGGACGGCGCCTATGGACCAGAGGCAGTTCAAGAGGTATCTCGAAACATGCAAGAGGCTGGGCTTTAGGTTCGACCGGAGGGGGGAGAGGTGGGTTAAGCCGCTGGAGGAGCTACAGCCATCTCCAGCGATATAAACCGGCGTCCACTTTAACACAGCCACAGCAGGCCGGATACCTGCCGCTTCCGCCCGGCCCGCACGCCTCCTCTTCATGGACAGGCTGATAGAGGCGGTAGCAGAATACCTGTGCAGACACAGAAGCGTGGGGCTTCTCCGCCTCACCCTCGACCTTACGCGGCGCAGGCCGGAACTATTCGCCGAGATAGGCGCAGTGGAGGTCGCAATGGGCGTCGTGTCCCCGCCCACGCCAGCGACAGAGACGTGGTGGCGGGCCGCCGTCAGAGAGACGGTATATGTGTTGCGCGAGAGGGGGCTGGCCAAGGCGAGGCGGAGACCGTCAACTGGGCAGGCCTGTTGATAAACTCCACATACGCCCCACAAAGCCCAACCGCGAAGAATGGCGCACTCTCTCCGCCTTTTCTCTCTCTCTTTTCTTTCTTCGGGACGCCGAAGAATGGCGTCTCGATTTTACCCAATGCCGAATGAAATGAATGTAAAGCGAAGCTTCACACCGACCGCCGAACCTACAAAAAACCAAAGAAAAACTTAAAAACCCGCAAGAACTAAGAACACAAGCCCTAGAATCTCAAGAAGGGTTGAAACTACTGGGCAGAGTGAAGTGGCTGTGTTCCAGGCGTCGCGGAAGCTAGAATCTCAAGAAGGGTTGAAACTGGCCAGCTCCTTTAACGAAACCGGTATCACGTCTAGGTGTACATGTCTCTTGGGCAAGCTGTTCACTAGAATCTCAAGAAGGGTTGAAACTGAGACGTAATCCACTCTACGAACCACAGCGGGTATTTTACCACCTAGAATCTCAAGAAGGGTTGAAACGTTATAAACATAGTACCTGGCGGCTCAGACGCCGCCATCTTCCTAGAATCTCAAGAAGGGTTGAAACTTCACGGCCTGCGTCAGGGGGCCCTCCGCCACCCTTATCCCCGACTAGAATCTCAAGAAGGGTTGAAACAAGTTGTTCTTAATCTTGGCAATAGCGAGGTATTTCTTTACTTCGGCTAGAATCTCAAGAAGGGTTGAAACAGGAACAACTTGTTGATGTTCTTGATGGGCGCGACGATGTTAAACTAGAATCCCAAGAAGGGTTGAAACTTGGCGCCGACGCGCTGGGCGTGCTCCTTCAACTGAATAGCTAGAATCTCAAGAAGGGTTGAAACTTCCACTTAAGCGGCTCGTCCATGCGCCACTTCTCAAGCGCCTCCTAGAATCTCAAGAAGGGTCGAAACATCGTCCGATAGGCTGTGCTCTATGTAGATCTCCATTACGCCTAGAATCTCAAGAAGGGTTGAAACATGAAAAAGCTGTAAAGCCGCAGATGACATTAGATGAATTCATTCCTAGGAATCTCAAGAAGGGTTGAAACATTGGCGGCGGGAAGGAGGCGATCTAACACCTCTAGCATGTCAGTCAGAATCTCACGAGGCTACATATCCACCGTCGATTCGCTGAGGGTACGTAGAGTGGCAAAGGATAACGCCGTAAGCGGCGTTGGTGGAGTCTCGTAGGCGCGGCGCCTGTTGTCTTCGGCCTGGGCGTCTAGTCCGCTGTTACACGTTTTTATGTTTGTAAATGGTTTCTGACATGTTTATGCCGCAGGCCCCGCCGTCCAGCCTCCGTCAGCCGCCTCCGTTTTCGCAACCGCTCTTTACATTCATCTATACATAATTTTTTATTGCTGTGCGATTCGGCGGTTATGTTTAGGGAGTTGAAGCTCGTCCGGGGGAGGCGGGTGGAGGTTGGGGAGGAGCTGAAGACGGGGAAAGCCGCCTCGGGCGGAGGCTTTGCTCCACAAGACGGCCGCCTAGAAAAACCGCCGGCGTAGGCCACGTACCTCTACGTAGGGAGGGTTCGGGTGGGTCCGCTCTCCGGCTACCTCTGGCTCCTCGGCAGTAGGCTCTACCTTAAGCTGGGTTGGCGGCCTCGCGACACGTACTTTTTGGGCAACCTCTCCGACCCCTCTCCCTAGCCGCCAGGCTCAAAAGGCTGATCCCGCGCCCAGTAGACGTCAGAAGGGCCGCCGCCGCGCTGGCAAGAGCGCTGGCGGCATCGCTCTACGTGGCGAGACGATGCAGAGACAGCCCAAGGTGGAGGATCCGCGTCTGGGAGGCCGAAGCGATGATTCTAGACGCCGCGTCTGCGCTGGCCTGGGTATGGCCCACTGCGCATAAAGCGCTTAGGAGAGAGCTAAAGAGGCTGGGAGAAGAGGCGCCGGTGTAGACCGACGCCACATACGGCAATCCAGCGTCGGCGAGGACTCCGCCGGCTTGCGGTCACAACTGCAGATATCGACGGGCGCGACGCCGAGATGACCAGCTCCGCCAGAGACACCATCGCCTGTCCGCGGCTCCGCGGTGAGGGCCTCTCGAGATTTGACGGAAACCTGTACTTACAGTTTCAACACCTCTTGAGATTCTACGCCAGAGTGCCCCCGCCACAGCATCGGGATGAGGAGGTACAACGTTTCAACCCTTCTTGAGATTCTACATATATAGCTGAGTTTTGGGATTGTGATGACTATAGCTTGCGGTTGTTTCAACCCTTCTTGAGATTCTACCTTTGTCGCAAAGATCGACAAACAGTTGGCGCAGGAAATAGTGTTTCAACCCTTCTTGAGATTCTACGACACAACTGGCCCCAAACACGAACAGCTAGCGACAGATACACATCCCGGTTTCAACCCTTCTTGAGATTCTACTGCTCATGTGTTTGGTTGTTGTGGGTTTTTAAGTTTTTCTTTGGTTTTTTGTTGTCTCGGCGGTCGGCTTGAAGTTTCGCTTTACATTCATTTCACACGGCGTTGGGTAAAATCGAGACGCCATTCTTCGGCGCTCCGTGAAAGCGAAGACGAGAAAAAAGGCGGAAAGGTGCGCCATTCTTCGCAGTTGGCGGTTTTGTAGGGGGCGGGTTTGTCAGCAGGGCGGGCCCGTCCAGCTGACCACTTCCGCCTCCTTCACGTACTGGACCAGCCCTCTCTCGCGGAGCGTATATACCGCCTCTCTGACGGCGGCTCGCCACCAGGTGTCTGTGCCGGGCGTGGGTGGGGCCGCGGCGCCATTCACCACCTCCACGGCGCCTACCTCGGCGAAGAGGTCAAGCCTACGCCGCGTAAGGTCGAGGGTAAGGCGTAAAAACCCCACGCTCCTGTGCCGGCAGAGGTACTCAGCTACCGCCTCTATCAGCCTGTCCATAAAGAAGAGGTGTGTGGGCCGGGTGGAGGTGCGGTTCGGGTGGAGGCGTCGGCGGGTGTCCGGCCTGTGGTGGTCCGTGCTAGAGTTTGTGCCTGTTTATATTTCTAACGCTTAAGACTGCGGCGGGTGGGGATGCCGCACGGCGCCTAGCATCTAGAGACTCAGCTGAAGCAACAGCCGTAACCACCAGAGGCGGTATTTCGGCGTTGTAAACTAATTTGTCAAGTTGAAAATTCGGCGTCTTAAACTGCGTATTTTTGCATTATTTGATTAATTTATCGCTTTTCTCCTTTATCATTATATCGATTTTGTGAAAACTTTTTAAAGTCGTGTTTTTCTCCAGGTCATGGCTGGGTGTCCAGCCTGTGGTGGTCCCCTAGTAACCGACCGGGAGAGGTGGTGTGTGCGCAGTGCGGCTTGGTGGTGGCTGAAACGATAGACACCGGGCCGGAGTGGCGCGTCTTTGACGAGAAGAGGCGGGTTAGGACTGCGCCTCTCAAACTTGTTATTAAGACGGATATGGCCGTTAAGCCTGAGCATGGGGCGGAGTGACGCAGGCTGGCGAGGCTCCACAGAGAGACGCTTCACGGCTACGAGAGTAGGCTGGTTGAAATTGGGGCTGAGCTGAAGCGTGTTAGGGAGTGCGCTGGTTTGCCGCAGAGCGTGGTGGAGGAGGCTGAGGCGCTGGTGAAGCGGTTTTTCGACCTTGTGGCCGGCTTTCCGCCGGAGGTGGTAGCTGTGGCTGTGTTGTGGACTGCCGCTAAGGCGGCCGGCGTGCCTAGGCCGCTGGAGGACTTCCTCAAATGTAGCAAGGCGAGTGAGCGTCGGGTGAGGAGGGTGGCGTGGAGGCTGAAGGAGGAGATGAAGCTGGGTGGTAAGCCGTCTATTGAAGACTACGTGAAGACGCTGGCGGCTAGAGTCAACCTGCCGGCGTCTATTGTCAAAGCCGCGGTTGACATCTTGAAGAGGAATAGGAGGGTTTTGGCTGGCAAAAACCCGTGGGTTTCTGCGGCCGCCGCCTTATGGCTGGCGTCGTTTAAGAAGCTGGGCCTCTTGAAGGCGCTGGCTGAGGCGGCGGGCACGACGGCGGCGAGTATCAGAAACGCGGCTAATAGGATGAGGGTATGAAGGTCTGGAAGATAAAGCAGTACCTCCCAGCACTGCTTTTATACGTGCAGAGGCGGCTGGAGGGTGAGAGGGGCTTCTTGTTTTCCGTAAGGACGCGAGATGTGTGTGGGGTGGATAGGCGGTGTGGTAGGGTTGTGCACAGCCTCATGATGAGCTTGGCTGAGAAAGGCCTGGCGAGGCGGTACAAGAAGGGGGTCTACCTAATCGAGAGGAGGGCTGTGGAGGAGGTCTTAACAGCCTTGAAGAAGTGGATATGACGACGACGGCTAAAAAGATCAAAACCACAGCCGCCGTTTTTGAACTGCCTCAGAGGCTGGGTGTCCTTCAGTATGTGGAGTATGAGCCTCCGCCCAGGTAGTGGTGCGCGGAGGATGGGTGCCTCTACGAAGGGGTGTTGTCTGCGGAGGGTTGCCGCAGAGACATATGCATAAAGTATCGGGTGTGGGTGCATTCGAGGGATAGGAGGCGGTGGGATGCGAAGGAGAAATGGAGAAGAAGGAGGGATGAGGATGTGGGTGGCTGTATTAGGCAACAGGTGGCGGACGCCTTGTGGGAGTTGTCGGGGAAGTACGACGTCGGGGTGTGGTATGAGTATGTAAGGGTGGGTGTTGGGGGTTAAGCAATACGACGTCTTCTGTGGCCCCGTCGTGAATGGGGTGAAGCTGTACCAGCCCTATTGCCGCGCAGTGGAGGACTGTGTCAGGCAGATTCTTGAGGACTACAATAGGGAGGTGGAGAAGATGAAGGAGCCGCCACAGCCGGCTTTAATTATCAAGACAGACCCCGTGGAGGAGCTCCTTAGGGAGTGGCCGGAGCTAAGCGCCTTCGGCGTGGAGTGGGTTAGGGCGTGGGCTCCCCACGCCAAAGAGGAGCTTGTGAAGATAGCCAAGATTATGCGCAGATACCCGTGGATGGTTGAGGTGGTGAGGCAGAGGCCTGTGTCTAACCCCCACCCCTACTTAATAGAGGTCTACGTGGCGAGAGACGGGTCGGAGATCTGCCTCACGTTGAACCAGCTGAAGACGTTCTGTGCGCGGGACGGAGCCGTGAAGGAGGTCAAGCTAGAGCTGGAGTTCAGCCGGTACGAGGTATACGAAGACAAGATTAGAGGAGTACACCGCCCCAAGGGCCTGCTAGCCTTTGCCGCGGCGGCTAAGGAGTACATAAGAATCCTCTAAAAACCCCTTTTCCCTCTATTTCCCACTTCTCCCGCAACAGATCTCCCACGCGTTTAGCCGCCTCCCGATACCCTTATCAGCCGGCCGATGGGCCCGCCGCTGGGCTCCCTAGTGACGTATACCCTAGGCAACATCTCAGCCAGAAGCCCTATCACAGTCGACTTACCGCTGCCGTCTATTCCCTCTACCGCCACTAAGGCCATGTCTGTAAATCTGCGTAATTTAACTATGGTTTAGATAGCGCAGGATGCCGCGTGCCGCCAAGACGCCGGTGGCGGCGGCTACGTTTATGCCGCGGGAGAGGCCGGCTCCGTCTCCCGCCACGAAGAGGCCGGGGACGGTAGTCATGAGGTTTTTGTCCACGGTGGGCCGCGCCGAGTAGTACTTAATCTCCGGCGCGTAGATCAGAGTCTGGGGGCTCGCCACGCCGGGGGCCAGCTCGTCCAGCTTCTTGAGGCCCTCGATTATGTCCTCAACGACGCGGTGGGGGAGGGCCAATGATATGTCGCCTGGGGTGACGTCCTTGAGGGTGGGG
>Ga0326760_1000704_pt1 | contig 16556 bp, 18 predicted proteins | sample GCREP_S_FD_207668 | JGI IMG/M metagenome (GOLD analysis project Ga0326760, IMG submission 207668) | Hot spring sediment microbial communities from Geyser Creek Basin, Yellowstone National Park, WY, United States - GCR.EP_S | ecosystem: Environmental > Aquatic > Thermal springs > Near-boiling... | reverse complement strand
TTAGTGGGTTGTATGTGAATACTGAGGCATATACAAAGCTTGTTAGCATGGATACCAGTATAAGTATCAATGTTTTATGGTGGATTTTCAAACCCTATCCCCATTTAAATTTTTAACCTAAATCATTAACATAAAAGACTTACTACTCGAATTATACAAGTTTAATTAAAAACATAGGGAAGGAAAAGATATTTAATTTAGATTTTAATGTTTCCATGTAAATAATTCTCCCAACATTATACAATTGTATTGGAATACTTTTATAAAAAGTTCTCTATTATAAATATTTAATTTTCATACTATTCATTTTTAAATTTTAAATAATTACCTTTGTTGCTTCGATAATTCTTTGTTTCGTTGCATTGAAAGCTATTGACAATCCAGCTTTCTCAAAAACTGGAGTATCGTTAACATAATCTCCAACATAAACACATGGATCTAATTTAACTTTGTGCCAATCTTATCTTCCAATCAGTTGCAAACAAACGCCAGTATTTGAAAAACTAGTCTTTTCATTAAATTCTAGTTTGCAATGAGCCAGAATTTAGGCATAATTTAAAAAAATGTGGAGGAGGAAGGTATGTTTAATTTGGAATTTTTGGTGGTTTCATGTAAATGATTTCCCCAACGCTATAGTCACTGGTCCCATGTACTGCTATTATTCTGGCAATTAAGTATCCATCTCTATATCCGATTACTTCGAATTCAAATCCAGTGTATCCTTCAGGCCATGGACCTCTCCCATTAATACCCAACCTCTCAATTATCTCTCTAATTTCGTCTTCTTTTTGGTGGTTTTGGTTTGTGGGTGAGGATAGTGTTGGGTTTATGGTGGATATTGCTACTATAATTGTAATCAACAGCACCAGCATTATACCCATAATTTTCAGATAATTCATTTTTCCCATAGAGTCACCATTAAAATATTCGTTGAAAAGACTCTAAAAGATTCCTTGAAAACATTTTCATTCATAACATGAAAACGTTTCTCAGCACACTTAAATAACATTTTAATTTACTGCATTTTCACGATGCACTTATATATGATATTCAACATTAACATAATGTGATGAGCGTAGATTTAAAGAAGGAATTCCTAAATTTACTGGAAAGGGATGTTGAATTCCGCTATATGGTGGCAGGCTACCTAGGATTCTCAGAGATAATTAAAAAGATAGACGGAATATACGTGGAGCTTAAAAATCTAAGGGAAGAACAGAATAAGCTTTGGAGAGAAATTAAAGAATTGAGGGAAGAGCAGAGGAAGTTATGGGAGAATCAAAATAAACTTTGAGAAAACCAGAATAGGTTTTGGGAGGAAGTTAAAGCATTGAGGGAGGGGTAGAACAAATTGTGGGAGAATCAAAATAGATTATGGGAAGAAGTTAAGGCTTTAAGGGAAGGGCAAAACAAGCTTTGGGAAAGTCAGAATAGACTTTGGGAGGAAGTTAGGGCTTTAAGGTTGGGGCAAGAGAGATTGTGGGATGAAGTGCGAAGTATTAAAGTGACATTGGATAGACTTGTTGTTAGTGAAGAGGAGGAGGCTTGGGAAGTTGTGGGTTATAGGTTGAGGGAACTTGGGATCAATGTGAAGCTGGATAAAGTCTTCATCGACAATGTGGAAGTTAGGATTTACGGCGTTAGTGATGATACATGCATTTTTGGAGAAATAACTGTTAGACTTGAATCCTCGTTGATTTATGAATTAGAAGAGAAGATTAAATTAGCAAGGGAGAAGAAACCCACCCTATTAAGGCCGAAGCTAATTAAAGTGATATATGCATTGGTGGTAACGCCTCAAGTCATAGAACTCGCAAGGGAGCATGGCATATGGGTATTGAGTGTAAGACAAGAATACACCCCCCTAATTATACACAGCCTCTAACCTTCAATAGAGATTAAACATAACAATTACCTTTATTCAATTCCATAAACTATGGATTTCAATGCAGTGGTATAAGTTTTCCATTCATTGGAAACATTATTTCAAAGTATTCCTTATCTTATACTTTATGTTAAATTTATTTGGTGATTTTGTGTGAGGAGGGTTTACTCATCCATCATAGTGTTGCTAATGCTACTCCCAATGCTATTCCCCACTCTAGCTATCTCAGCAACTCCAATAAACCCTGAGGCCAAACGTGTTGAGAACATGCTGAACGTTGCCTACAAATCTAGAAATAGGGTTGAAGCCTTGGTGAATAATGTTAAGGCAAATCAGACGCTTATGAATCTAATTTCAGCTGCTGGATTGATGGATGCATTTAATGGTAATTTAACACTCCTAAAGAATGGTGAAAACTTACTGAAAACAGCTAATGAAACATATTCTGCTGGAAATTACATTATGGCTTTGAATTATACCTTCCAGGCACTCGACATATTTAGGGATGTGTTTAGGAACATTCATGTGATAGTGGGTAAGGCTGGTGGATGCTTGGAGAAAGAGAGTGTAATTGTGGCTGAAGGTTTGATTGTGGCTGCAAATCGCACATTGGAGCGCATTAAGAGTATACGTGAACTTGGCAACATTCCTTCAGAGGCTGATGAGAAACTATCTGAAGCGGAAGCTCTTCTAAATACAGCTGAACTTAGAAGTCTCCTCACTAAGGGTAATGTGAGTGAAGCGGCCCATAGGATTGCTGATGCTGAAAAGCTGGTTGCAGATGCTCTTAAGATCATTAAGTCTAAGGCTGAGGAGAAGTGTGCTGAAAGAATGGATAAATTCATTGCTAAGGTTAATGAAACCTTTGATAAGATTGTTGAGAAAGCCAGATCTCTTGGAGTTAATGCCAGTGAAGTTTTGAAGATGTTTGGATTCAAAAACTTAAGTGAAATTCAAGAAATGAAGAATAACCTTATTGGAAAGGTGAGGAGTTCTATTAAGTTTGGAAATATAACTCAAGCTATAAAAGAGATAGATAAGGCTATGGAGAAGATTAGGAATATGAATATAGAGATGGAGAGGGTTCGCTACATAGCCCAATACCACTTCAATGCTAAACTTGAAGTTAAGGTTGAGAAGAGTGTTAAGAAGCCCTTCATAATACTCGATATAACAATAACCAATACTGGGAATGCTACGTTAATATTTCCGAATTCAGCGTTCGGATTAACCATTGAGAGGAGTGTTGATGGCTCTTGGAAGCCAGTTTATACGCCTATATCTGCTCAAGTTCTAATGATGCTTAGACCTGGAGAATCTAGGCATATAACGGTGAAGGTTGAGCTTCCCGCAGGCAAATATAGGGTTGCAGTTCATGCAATGTGTGAGAAGATTTTCACTCCCATTACTGCCTATGCTGAATTTACGATACCATAGAAGGTTAATGTAGAATAAAATAACCTTAACTTTTTTATTTTAGTTCTATCATGTTTTGTAATCCAACCTTTTTAACTTTCACAATACCCTTACTTTCCAGTCTTCTCACCATGCGCCATAATGTTGTTCTTGGTATGTTTGGGAATCTCTCCCTAAGCTCCACTTCCAAAGCTTTTCCACCTCTCTCCTTTAGGAATTTAATTATTTCAGCCTCCTCCTCAGTTAGCCCCCCCATTTTCCCTTTGCTCCTGAGGCTTTTTATTGGGTATTTCCATATTAGGTAAGCTGCTATTACGATGATTCCTATAGCTACAGCTATCGTTATTGGCGGTATTATTGGTGCTGGAGCTCTATATTCCCTTACTGTTAACGTGTATGGTATAGTTTTTGTTATGCCTCCACCTTTTGCTATTATTGTTATTGTGTATATTCCTGGTGGTGTGTCTCGTGAAACCTTTATGCTCATTACACTATTGAATGGCGGTATCCCCATGGGTGGGTTGAAGGATATTTCTACGCCTGGAGGTTGCCCTATTGCTGATAATGTTATTTGACTTGCAACTCCGGAGGTTAGGGTTATGGTTATGGTTGATGATATGCTTTCACCTTGAATTATGGTTGCAGATGATTGCACTAATGTTATTGTGTAATCCATTGGTGGTGAGATTGCTACTTCATAGCTTATTTCACAGTATCCAGCTGGCATTGCAACCTTAATCCTTCCATCTATGGTTGATATTTGTGTTGGTGGTGTGTTAATGTAGATTATTGTGGAATTCTCCGGTAGTATTATGTTTATTTGGAATGGTGAGTTTAATGTGAGAGTCCATAGCCCAGCCGTTTTTGATGTTAACTCTGTGGTGTCGTATTCTATGGTTGTGAAGGTTGCTCCAAGCGTGTATACCATTATGTTTGTATTGTTTATTTCATAGTTTAGTGGAGTCTTATTTTCATCGTATGTTAATATGTTTTTCACGTTCCTTGAGAGTAGTGGCATGGTTATTAGTGGTGTTGTTTCATTGACGTTTACGCTTATTTTCACATGTACTAAGCCATCCTTATACACGGTTAGGGTTGCATCCTTAATGCTATATGTTTGTTGTGCAATGGTTTTCGATGTTAGAGTTATTGTGAAAAGCATTAAAATTAAGAGTATTGCTGTACTCTTCCTCATCGTAATCCCTCTTGCAGTATAAACTATTATCCAAGTTTGAAATTTAAGTATTTTTTATTCCTTTCTTGTTTCAATGTATGATAGTATTGAGAAGGATATGTATGCTAATCCTGATATTATGAATGCTGCATCATACCCCAATATTTCCACTATTAATCCAAATATTATGAGTGCTGTGGATTCAAATATCCTCATTGGGATGTGTAGTACACCTATATCTACTGATATGGTTTCATGCCTATTCCTAGTGGCTTTCACTATTATTGCTTCATAGAATTTTGCTCCTAAACCATCTGCAAATGCCATTACGATCATTAGTATTGGTAGTAGGTTTGTATATTTGGCTATTCCTATGCATGCTATGAAGTATACTGTGCTTTGCGTTATTGCCCTGGCAACGTTTAATGGTTTATTGAGGGTTAAATATATTGTTAGTGATGATGTGATATTGTAAATTGCAGTCATAAATCCTATCCCCATATAATCGTATCCAAGAATTTTAGCCATGTATACTGGCAGTATCATGTTGAATAATGGGTATCTTGATAGGCTGTTTATGGCCATTATTATTGATGTATACCAGAATTTTAGGTTCCTCCCCCTCAAATCCAATGCTTTCAGCGCCTTCAATATGTTTAATCTTCCACTTTTCAATCCAGTTTTCCATAATAGTATTGTTGGGTATAATTGGATCGTCGATATTGCTGTCAGTATTGGGAAGGCTGCATCCACATTTATCATGTTCATTAAAAGTCCAGTTGTTGCTCCACCTATAGCTCCACCTATGGATACTGTTGCTATAACTCTTGTGGCTTCACTGGTCTCCCTCCCTGGGGATAGCTCGTATGTTGCTGTTCTACTTACAGCCCAGTATGCTGACATTGTTATTCCTTCAAATATTTTTCCAATGGCGAATTCCAGTGGGGATTTTGCAATACTATATATAATTGTGGCTGTGGTCATGCTTATTGTGTTTACTAGGAATATTGGAGACCAACCTATCTGGTCTGCTATTGCCGCAAATATTACCCTAACAACTAGGAATATTGCTGGCATTATTGAGAGTATTGCTCCAATCTCCACTAAACTTACCCCTCTATTCAGTAGGGCTAGTGGTACTGCTATTACAATTCCACCGTATATGAAGTTTGTTATGAATGATATTGCCAATACCCTCTTCAATTAAGTTCACTTGGTGCTTTTGATGATTATGTGTTATGGTTATAAATTGTTTTCCATGAATTCCATTGGGTTTAATTCAAGCTCCTTAATCATTTCGTATAATGTGTTTATTGGGAGGCCAACTACATTGTAGTAGTCTCCATTAATCCATTCTATGAATAACCCTCCAAAACCCTGTATTTTGTATCCTCCAGCTGCATCCATGGGTTCCCCCGTTGATATATACCATTCCACCTCTTCCTCCGATAGCTCTTTGAATTTCACTTCAGTTTCAACGTGTCTAAAAGCTTCAACTCTCCTAACGTTGTCATATATGTATATTCCACTAATCACTTTATGCCTTCTCCCAGAAAGCTTCCTCAATATTTCACGTGCATCCTCCAAATTTTTCGGTTTCCCTATTATCTTGCCATCAATGTACACTATGGTATCTACTCCAACATATAATCCCAATAGATCTGCATTTAAATTGTCTAGAACCTTCCTCCTCGCATTCCTCTTAACTACTTCTATTGGGTCACCCTCAGATTCCTCCTCTACTCTTGGCGTTATTGTTTTGTATTTGAATTTGAACTTTTTGAGTATCTCACTCCTTCTTGGGGATGAACTTACTAGGATTATGATCTTCCCATCCATTATTCCTCATTAAATTATCTTTCTAGCCACCTTTATTAGTATATATATTGTTGTGGCTGTTGCGGCTATTGTTCCGCTTGTTGGTAGATTTAGTGTTAGGGATATTAGTAGTCCAGTTATCCCTGATGTTAGTGATATTGTGAATGTGTATATGAAGATTTTTGATGTGCTGTTTGATATTTCTATGGAGGATGCTGCTGGAAGTATTGCCAATGCATATATTAATAGTGCACCCATGGCTCTTGCCAGTACAGCCCCTGCAGCTCCAATGAGTGCGAATGCCATGTAATCATATAATTTTGTTTTTAATCCTAAGGCTTCAGCCCCCTCAACGTCGAAGCATATGTATAGCATCTCCTTATAAAATGCTATTAGAACTATTAATCCTATGAATGATATGAGTGTCATGCCTATTAGGTCGCTGTAGGTTATTAGTAGTATGTCTGAGAGTAGGTAGCTGTTAACCTTTATTATTAATTCGGCTTTAAGCATACCTATCACTATTGAGTATGTGGATAAGCTTATTGCTAAGGCTACTCCTATGGCTAATCCAGCAGCTTCCCCTCCCCTCTCTCTGACGATGTATCCAGTTATGATTGATGATATTATGCTGAAGGTTGTGGCTGCAATGAATATTATTGGTTCATATCCTATTTGGCTGTATATTAGTGCTCCTATGGCTGCTCCACCTAGAGCTGAGTGTGCTACTTCCGCTGATAGGTAGTGGACGTTTCTCAGCATTGATAGTGCTCCAGCAATCATTGCAGTTACCCCTCCAAGAACTATCCCTATCAATGCATTCATTATGAATGGGCTGTATATTAGGCTCATTCAACCTCACCTGTGATGTGTATCTCCAATTATTGAGTAGCATCTCCCCTCAGCGAATATTATTCTCCCTCCACCATAAGCTTTTGATAGGGATTCTTCATTTAGAGCTTCATTAACCCTCCCGAAGGCTATGATCCTCCTATTTATTATCATAACGTTTTCAGCTAATTCCATCATTGGATTTATGTCGTGTGTTACTAGTAGTATTGTTGTCCCATTCATTTTCCTAAGCTCCTTAAGCTTCTCCATTATTGAGTATTGGCTTATGACGTCTACTCCATTGAATGGTTCATCGAGCATCAATATTTTCGGTTTTGATATTAGTGCCCTTGCCAGTAAAACCTTCTGCTTCTGCCCCCCACTAAGCTGATTGAATGTTTTATTCATTAGATCCTTTATCCCAAGAAATTCAGCCGTATTCTCCGCAGCCTCTAAGTCTTCCTTAGATATTACTCTAGGCCACTCCCTCTTAGTTGCAATACCCATCAATATTACGTCTAGAACTTTCATTGGTATCCCCTCCATAACTTTATCCCTTTGTGGTATGTACCCCATTAGCCTCCTAACTTCAAAGGATTTCTCCACTGGATTTAACCCTAAAACCTCTATCCTCCCCTTCATGGGTTTCACTAATCCCATTATGGCTTTTAGTAGTGTGGTTTTCCCAGCACCGTTTGGTCCTATTATAACGTTTATTGATGGAGCATCTATTTTGAATGTTACATCTTCGAGTGCCATAATTTTATCGTAGGCTACTGTTAGGTTTTCCACGTTTATTATGCTCATTTCCACACCCTCCTCCTAATCTTGTATATGTATGCTGATTCCATGGATACCACTATTCCAAGTATCGCTGTTATTATCCATGATGTTTCTTGGTTTGTCTGTGTAGGCGTATATGTTATGCTTCTGTTTAGTAGTGTAGCGCTGATGACGCCAATATTGTACATCATTATGGACGTATACCTCCCCTCCATGGAAATCATGACTTCTATTATTGGGGCCCCTGTTTGTTTAGATAATTCCTGTATTGTGTTGTATACTGGCATTTTTGATGATACATCTGAAGCTAGTATTATCCCTCCTCCCCTCAGTGTATTGTATGCGGTTTCCATGGTTTTAGGTGTTGGTGAAGTCCCCTCCTCAACCATTAATATCGATGCTACTTCTAAGCCGAACATGTATGCTACATATTGCTCCGCTGGGAATGCCAATACTGCTTTAACACCGCTAGTCTTCCCCCTTAAATCCATTATCTTACTTTTCAAAGCATTTATCTCTTCACTAAGTTTTGTGAAGTTTTCCTCGTAGTACCCCCTTCCATCTGGATCTATTTCTGATAGCTTGTTCTTTATGGCTTCCGCCATCATCATCACATTTTCTGGGATTATCCAGTATCCATGGTAATTCTTGCCTGAAATCCCCGTCCATGGTGGCATTTCCAATATTGTCATTTTATCCTTGTAGTCCATGAGATTTAATGATATGTCACTTTGCTTCACACCCTTCACATTGGCAACTTGCTCCAAAAGTTTCATTTCCCAATCCATATGCCCATCGATTACTATCAGTTTGGCTGTGGATGCTTGATATATTACTTGTGGTGTTATTGTGAATGTGTGTGGTTCAACGTTTGGTGGAACTATGCTGAAAACTTCAACTCTACTTCCACCAATCTCTTCAACTATACCCTTCAATGCTCCAATACTTACGGCAACCTTAATTTTCCCATAATTCCCCTCAACATTGAATGCTGTTAATGTGGTTATCATGATTAATAGTAGTATTGCATGTATCCACTTCTTCATCAACTCACCCCGCAACACTCCCTATCACTTGGTATTTCATCTCCATGGGGGCATCTCTTCGGATGACCCATACATGCACACATGGTATCTATAACCTTCTTCGGCACGTATACATCGAATTTGGAGGCGCATTCACATGCTTCATCTAAATTCATGTTGCATATTCTGTGGAGGTATGTTTCAATTATCTTATACTTCCTAATTAGCATCTTGTATTCCATGATTCCCTTATCTGTGAGTTTTACGCCTCTCCATGGTGTATGTTCCACTATGCCCATGCTCTCAAGCTTCTTTATCATATCGACTGCTGATGGTGCTTTAACCCCCAATTCCTTAGCTATCTCTATGCTTGATGTAGGTTTCTCTCCACAATTGGTTAGTTTCCCTATCACTTTTATGTATGTGGCTTCTCTGGCTGATATCTCCATGGACAATTTAGGTCGAACCTAAGTTAGGCTGAACCTAAATTTAAACTTTTCCATCATGAATAGTATATAACGCTCAATTTTTCAATATTTAATTAAATTTTAAACATAGATGAAACGAACTCTTTATATTAAACATGTATAATATAATGCTCAGTGATAGTTAATGTCGATGGGCCCCTCTTTCAAACCCTCCGAATTTGTTGCTAGAGCTGTGGAGGATGTTAGGAGGATTGTTGGTGGAGAGATGGCTGTTGCAGCATGTTCTGGTGGTGTGGATAGCACTGTTTCAGCCTATATTGCCAAAATGGCTTTGGGTGATAGGCTTAAAACAATCTATATTGATGATGGATTTAGACGTGAAGGTGAAGTTGAAGAAACAATTAAAATACTGGGGAATTTAGGGTTAAATCCAATACTATTGGATAAGAAAAGCCTATTCTATAGAAATCTTAGGGGTGTAATTGATGCTGAGAGGAAGAGGAAGATATTCAGGGAAACATTCTACAATGTGATTGGGGATTTCATGAAATCTAATGGTATAAGGTTTCTAGTTCAGGGGACTATAGCTGCAGATATAGTTGAAACTAAGGGTGGAATAAAAACTCAACATAACGTTTTGGAGCAGATAGGCATTGATTATGGGTTTAAAGTTATTGAACCATTGAAGGAATTGTATAAACCTCAAGTTAGGGAGGTTGCTAGATACTTAGGCTTACCAAAGGAGATATCTGAGAAGATGCCATTTCCAGGTCCAGGGTTAATGATTAGAGTTGTGGGTGAAGTTAATCCGAAGAGGGTTGAGATCGTTAGGAAAGCCACAAAAATAGTTGAGGAAGAGCTTAGGGATGTGGATGCATTCCAGAAGTTTGCAGTGCTACTTCCAGGTAGAGCCACTGGAATTAGGGATGGTAGGAGGAAGTATGGTTACATGATCGCCATTAGGGTTGTGGCATCTGAGGATGCTATAACGGCCAGCCCACTGGAAATCCCATTCAGCAAACTCAAGAGGATTACTGATAGAATAACTTCTGAGATAAATGATGTCGTTAGAGTGTTATATGAGTTGACGCCAAAACCTCCATCAACCATAGAGTTTGAGTGAAATTCAATAATCTTTATTTCCCACATTTAACTCTACTATATTTGATTATGAATTCTCATAGACCATTCATTGGTAGGATGAAGATTAAACGTTATGGGAGGATTGGAGCTATTAGGGTGTTGAAGGTTGGTGGTAAGGTTAAGATTGAAGGTTAGTGTTGGGGAGAGAAGTTTAAGTGTTGTTGCACTACTCAATAGTGGTTATGAAGCTCCATCACCACAACTCCTAATTCCAATAAATCTAGCTAGACAACTTGGTTTATGGCCACCTGAAAATGCATTTGAAGTTGAATATGAAACTGCTGGTGGATTGCTGAAAGCTTGGCTATACCCAAGGGTTGGAAGGGTTTGCATACTTTATGATGGTAATTCATCTAAGGAGGTTGATGTGGATATAGTTGTATCGCCAATAACTACAGAGCCCCTCATAAGCGATGCACTTGCAGAGGAACTTGAAATAGCCGTAGAATCTTTTGGTAGAGGGCTTTGGAGGTTTAGGTGGGAGCCTAAAGAAATTGTTAGGAAGAGTGAGAAGAGAGAGTTTTAATTGCATAACTATGGAAACAGCGTCGTAGCAACATGGATGTGTTTGGGGTCAATTGAAACTGGAAGTTAGAAGGAGTTTAATATAGCTTTAATTGTGAAATCATCGTATTCAATGCACTTCTTCACATACTTTGAAGTGCTTGAGATAATAGCAAAACCATTACATGCAGGGATAAGGTTACTTGAACATGTTCAGGGGGTGTGAATCAATATTTACTGGGAGATTCGTTATCCTCATATATTTGTAAGTTAACTTTAACTTTAGGTGGCTGAATGTTATGTCAATAATTAAATTCGTTGAGGAGGCTAAGCTTTCAAGTTTCCATTACATGCTCCTATTGATATGTAGCCTCATATACTGCCTTACAGCCATGAACACGATGCTTATAGCTGCAGTTCTAGTTCCAATAATTAGTGAGTTTGGTTTAGAATCAAACCCCCTCCTTTCAGGGCTTCTCGTTAGTGCTGGTTATCTTGGAATGTTTGTGGGGGCATTGAGTTGCGGTATTCTTGCTGATAGGATTGGTAGGAGGAGGAGTTTGATAGTAACTACATCGATGATGAGCGTGTTTACGGCTTTAAATTCCATTGCCAGAGACCCATTGAGCATAGCGATACTTAGATTTGTGGCTGGTATTGGTTTGGGGGGTTCTCTACCACAACCCGGAATATACATTTCAGAGTATATTCCATCGAAGTATAGGGGGAGATTCCTAGGTCTTGTGGAAACTTCATGGGTTTATGGAGCTCTACTCTCACTACTATTCCCATACATACTGCTTCCAAAATTTGGTTGGAGGACTACATTCCTAGTTTCCCTAATACCATTAATATTGATTCCACCAATAATCTTGTTTGTTCCAGAATCCCTCAGATACCTCCAACTTAAAGGTGACCTCAATACAGCTTTAAACATATTGAAGAAACATAACCTGATACCTGAAGGTGTTGAGTTTAAAGGTGCATTTGAAGGTTATGTTGCCAAGAGTTATAGGGTTTCAGAAGCTTTGAGGAGGCTTTGGTCTAGGAATTATTGGAAGAGGACTTTGATGTTATGGATTTTATGGGCATCCCTAGTATACACTTATCATGGAATATTCATATGGCTCCCAGCAATCTATGTTAGAGAATTTGGCTTCACAATTGTTAAATCCCTTGAATGGACTTTGATAGTCACACTTGCCCAAGTTCCAGGCTATTATAGTGCTGCCTTAATGCTTGATCATGTGGGTAGGAAGCCCATAGAAGTTCTCTACCTCCTCGCAGCTGGATTTGGAAGTTTCATGCTAAGCATATCTAGAGATCCAACGTCAATCCTAATATGTAGCATCATAATATCATTCTTCAATTTGGGGGCATGGTCTGCACTATACGCATACACACCTGAACTATATCCAACTGAGATTAGGGGGACTGGTTCCGGTGCAGCTGCAAGTATTGGTAGGATTGCCGGGATAATAGCTCCAACAGCCACTCCACTCATATATACGTATTGGGGTTTAAATGCTGCATTCACAGTTTTTGCATCAATACATTTCCTTGGTGCATTGGCCACATTAATCCTTGGATTTGAAACTAAGGGGAGGACACTGGAGGAGTTAGCTAAATAATAATATACATTAATATATTATTATGTTTTCAACTTGTTATTGTGGTCTTCTATGACTAGCAGAATTGTTTCAGCTGAACGTCCACATACTGTTGAGGGGGTTCAGTATCATATTAAGTGTAAGCCTGGTGATGTGGCTAAATATGTATTGCTCCCTGGGGATCCTGATAGGGTTCCTAGGATAGCTAAGTATTGGGATGAAGCTAGGGAGGTTGCTAGGAATAGATGCTATGTAACTTATACTGGAACTTATAAGGGTAAACCCATATCTGCAACTTCCACTGGTATAGGTTGCCCATCTACGGCAATAGCTTTGGAGGAGCTTTTGAGGATTGGAGCTAGAACTTTCATTAGGGTTGGAACTACTGGTTCCATACGTTCAGAGGTTAGGGTTGGGGATTTAGTTATTAGTTCTGGTGCTGTTAGGCTTGAGGGTACTAGTAGGCAGTATGTTATGGTGGAGTATCCTGCAATTGCAAGTTATGAGGTTGTTTTAGCATTGGTTGAGGCTGCTGAGTCTCTTGGGGTTAGGTATCATGTTGGTTTAACTGCCAGCACTGATAGCTTCTATGTTGGTCAAGCTAGACCTGGATTTAATGATTATCTTCCAAGCTTCTCTAGGAATATAATTTCTGATTTGCAAGCTTGTGGTGTTTTGAATTTTGAGATGGAGGCTTCCGCAATATTCACTTTATCCAGCATTTACGGTGTTAGGGCTGGCGCTGTTTGCGCTGTTTTAGCCAATAGGGTTACCAATGAATTTGTGGAGGATGCTGGAGTTGAGGATTGCATTAAAGTTGCCAATGAAGCTGTAAAAATATTGAGTGATTGGGATTCCCTTAAGGATTATAGCGGTAAACGGTACTTCTATCTGAGCCTGTTGTCGAAGTAGCTTCATCCGTTAAACCCTTAATTTTCATAAATTCTTTAACTATTTCTATCCCTGAACTTGTCCCTATCCTATCTGCTCCAAGCATAATATAGTGGATTGCGTCTATCAACGTCCTAATTCCACCTGATGCTTTAATCTTCTTGTTGGAGTTCTCCTTTATTATCATTATGTCGCTTGGAACTACTCCTCTAGGTCCGAATCCAGTGCATGTCTTTATGTAATCCACTTCAGTTTCATTTAGTGTTTTTGATGTTAATGCTATTTCTTCACTGGTTAGGTATGGTGTTTCTATTATTGCCTTGATAACCCCTCCACCCCTCTTAACTATCTTTGATAGTGTTTCAGCTTCACTTTTCACCTTATCATATCTCCCACTTTTAACATATGATATATTTATCACGTAATCTATTTCATCTGCACCATCAGCTAATGCCCTTTCCACTTCAACCTTCTTTACTTCAATGTTTTGGTATCCAAGTGGGAATGATATTACTGTTGCCAATCTCACCTTTCCATAAGCCTTTTCCTTAGCTTCACTTATGTAGCATGGTGGTATTACTAGGCATGCGAAATTGTAGTTTAAACTTTTCTCAATGAATTCCATAACCCCCTTTACTCCCACTTCTGGTTTCAGCATGGTGTTATCTATGTGTCTGGATAATTCTTCAATGCTCATTTTGCTTATGTAATCTTTTATGATCCTCATTGATTAAATATTCTTTAATCTAGCTTATAAGCTGTTTTGCTGGGTGCCTCTCAGTCCTATACCATTCAACTCTTGGTTTTATTAGTGAGTATAGTGTTGTTAAGCCTATTATAATCCACATTGGGAATGGTATTATGAAGGCGCGTTTATCCTTTATCTTTTCCCCAGTGATTATTAGGAAGAGTGGTGATATTAGCACGGATACTATTAGGTATATGCATATGTAGAGTGGTATGGGGTCTGGGTCTAATCCAATAATCTTTGAGATGGGGGCTATTAGTAGCGTGTACATTGTTGATATGGATATTATTAGGTATGAGATTGGTGATAAGTAGTATAATCCATTGACAATCTTAACTTTCAATGGCACATCCTCTTTAACTAGTCTTGTGAAGCATTGTATTAACCCCCTATTCCACCTCATCCTCTGCTTTATCAACGATTTCACAGTGTATGGTCCCCTCTCAATTATTGTGCTGTCCATTAAAGCCATCCTCAACCCTCTCTTTGCGAATTCCACTGTTAGCATTGAGTCTTCAGTTAAAGTTTCTGGGAATCCTCCAACCCCCCTAATTGCTTCTGTTGATACGAATAGTCCTTCACCACTATAATGTGGGTAACCTGTTATGTATTTTAATGCTGGTAGAGCTATGTTAACCCATAGGCATGTCTCCACATATGAGAATAATTGTGGTATTCTACTTCCACTCCTCAAAACCTTCACCCCCACTGAATCATATTTTTCATCATTCATTAAGGAAACCCCCTTTGCTATCTGGTATGGGTCTAGTATGTCATCGTCTGCATCGTAAACCACTATGAATGGTTCATCTACGAATTTCAATGCATAATTTAGGCTTTTGGCTTTGGAGCTTCTTGATTCTGGGTGCACTATTATCTCATACTTAATTTTGCTTTCATCTAGAATTCTACATTTATCCACAACGCTTTTCATGGTTTCATCATCCCCCTTCTCCACTATGATGAGAACCCTCATCTTTCCCCTATCATAAACTTGGTTGGTAATGCTTCTGAGGGTTTTCTCTATACTTTCCCCCCGCTCTCTATATAATGGTATTAGTATTGCTATTCTTGAATTGAATTTTGGTTTTGGTTTAAGCCAAACTTTATCTTTAAGCTTCAATATTAAGCTTATGGTTCCCAGTGTGTGTAGGGAGAAGGGGATGGCTAAGAGTGTTATTAGGATTAATGTGAGCATGAATATTCACTTTATCAGCTTTCTAATCTGAGCTTCTCTGGGAATATATTTAACCTATTCCATAAAGTTTATCCATAATTTTTATGGGAATATTTTAGGTTACATTATGGTTGGCGCTCAATTTATTTAAATAAAATTATATATTAGCTTTACCCATATATTTGGAAGCCTACATATCAAATGGATGCATTAATTTATAATTGTCGTATTATATTGTTGTTTGAGTGTTATGATTTGTGGGGGTGATATTTTAGAGGGTTTGAGGGATAGATGGTGGAGGAGGGTTTTGGAGAGGGGTTTAGAGGGGTCTAAAGTTAATGTTACTGTGAGGGGTTTAAGTCCAGTTGAAGCTATTGGTAGTCCCAGTAGAAGCGATTTCCCAATACTTATGGGTTGTGAGGTTATGATTCAAGCTGATTTCATGGGTTTTAAGGGGCAGGCATTCACAGATACACCAATAGGTTATGTGGGTGATTTGAAATCAATATACTCATTGCCTCTCTCAGATAATCGTTTTAGAGCTGTTTTGGTGGCTACAATAAATGCATTTTATAGGTATCTTGGACTTGTGGAGGGGACTGTGCATTGTAGGGATATGGGCCCTGAACTCTGCGCTAAACGTATAGCATCATTATTCATGGAGCTATATCCACCTGAAACTAGAATTCTAGTTATTGGTTATCAGCCCTCCATAGTTCATCATTTATCCTTGAAATTTAGGAATGTTAGGGTTACAGATATGGATCCAAATAATATTGGTAGAGTTAAGGATGGAATTATGATAGAACCCCACACTGTTAATAGGGATGCCATGATTTGGGGTGATGTGGTTTTGGCGACAGGTTCCTCCCTAGTTAATGGTAGTATTAATGAAATATTGGGGGTTGCAGGGGGTAAGGCAATATTCTATGGTGTTACAATTGCATCTGCAGCTTATGAGTTTGGGTTGAGGAGATTGTGTTTTGAATCTTCATGAATGGGTAAACGTTAATATGTTTGTCTAGATTAATCTTTCTTCTTGGATGTCATTTACTTGTCCACGTTGTAATGGTAAACTTAGATTCCACAATATTGAATCTTCCACAAAATACTTTATTTCATG
>Ga0326760_1000702_pt1 | contig 16633 bp, 17 predicted proteins | sample GCREP_S_FD_207668 | JGI IMG/M metagenome (GOLD analysis project Ga0326760, IMG submission 207668) | Hot spring sediment microbial communities from Geyser Creek Basin, Yellowstone National Park, WY, United States - GCR.EP_S | ecosystem: Environmental > Aquatic > Thermal springs > Near-boiling... | reverse complement strand
ACTAGCACTAAAACTGTGTAAAAGCGAAAACCCACTCTGGAACACCACTATAATACTCCTCTCACTGCTAGTAGTAACACTCCTACTAGCAAAGTAAAAGCTAATGTGAACACTACACAAACTCCCCCTCAACCACCTGAAGTGTTAGACAGAAACTTGGTGCCTTTTCTGTCTAACACCTCTACGTAAAACTTCCCTTCGAGCTAGCGGGGCTTCAATACTAGATCTAACAACAGGCTGAGTTATTTGTGATCCGTACGGGGAGTTGCAGATGAAATTCAATTAGTATTGTAAAAGACATTGTGAATAAAGACGTTGCTGAAAATAAAGAGACTTCGAGTTACTTATTGTTTTTAAGCTCTTCAGCTAGTAGTCTCGATGGAAGTGATTTTAGCTAAATAAGATCTCGGACATCTCGTTATACCTTAAGACCTCAATTCCGTATTTCGGCGCCACTCGTAGGATATCTCTGTCCTCAGTTGCTATGGGGGACTTGGTGTTGGTAGCGAGAAATATGTAAGCAGAGTCGTACACCGCTATTTTGTTTTCAATAGCTATTTTCATAACACTCTCGAGGTTCAAAGTGTGAAAACTAAATATGTGTAGTCTCTTAGCGAGCTCTTTTGCAACTATACATACTTGTGTTGCTGTATCATGATCAAGTATCTGGTGAATCGCATGGCTTTTCCAAGCCGCATTACATGCTTCGTAAATTGTTAAGTCTAGAATAGTGAATTCATGTTTTCTCAACGCGGTAACTAAGCGATCGCCGCCTTTCAGAATTAAAGGGAAGTAAACACTAGCATCAATAATAATCATGGAATTACCTCTCTCTACGCTCTTCATCTACTATTTTCGCGAGGTCTTGAACACTTACCTTATCACCAACTCTCTGAGCTATCTCCTTGAGAATTCTAGCTAACTTCTCCTCTTCGAGTCTCTCAGCTTCTTCAAGTAGTTTTCTCTTAATGAAATCTGAGATATCTACGCCGTACTCCTCTAATTTCTTCTTGAGCCACTTGGGTATTCTAACACTAATAACTACACTCACACTCTCACACCACGTATACATTTTGTCTACATTATTAATAAGACCAGTACGAGTTTATCAAGTTAAGTAGAGTACTTGCCGCCCCGAATCCACGAGAGTAAAGCACTTTAAAGTATGCTGGATGCGCGAAGAGACAACTATTTAAATCACCTAGAGGACTGGTAGTAGCGTTTTCTAGTTTGGTGTTGTTGCGGGTCTGTGTGCGTGTTGATAGGTGAAGTGTTAGACAGAAAATTGGTGTCTTTTCTGTCTAACACCTGTGTTGGCTATTTCAATTTGTTTTAGTGGGGTTACTGCTGTGTTGTCTGTGATAGGTTTACGGGTTTTCCTTCTCGTAGTATTATTTCTGGGATTTTCTCCTTGTATTTCTCTAGGAATTCTCTGTCTCTCTCAGGTTTCCTCTTGTTGTCTGCTAGCATTACTACTACTCTGTCTCTCACGGGGTACCAGTGTTTACACTCTGGGCAGTACAGAATGGCTGTTTTAATAGCTATTTTGAGGCACTCGTGGCATGGGTATTCTCTACTCTGCTGTATGTTCTCTCTCAGGTATCCACAGTAGGTCTTGCAGAGTGGTGTTTGAATACCTGCTACCTCAATACTCTGCTTTTCTTCTTCTATTACGTGTATTTCAAGGGGGAACCTCTTACAGTACAGGCAGACTAGTACGTCTAGTCCCCAGTACCTCATTAAGCCCCAGTCACCTCTCTAATAGCCAATTCGACTCTCTCGAGAACACTCCTAGCTACCTCCTCGCTCTTAGCCTCCAACATGACTCTGAGTAGCGGCTCTGTCCCACTCGGACGCACTAGAACCCAGTAGTCTCTAGATATTACTTTAACGCCGTCAACGGTAATAAGCCTCTCACTCTTAAACTCCTCTCTCACTCTCTCAACTACTCTGAGAGCCAGCTCTCTGCTCATAGGGTACTTCTTCTTCACGACATAGTACTCTGGGAGCTCAGAGAACAGCTCAGACGCCCTCTTACCGCTAGTAGCTAGTAGCTCGAGAAACAGCGCAGTAGTCATGGCTCCGTCACGGACATACTGGTGTGAAGGGTACATGAAGCCACCGTTCTCCTCGAACCCGCAGAGAGCGTCCCCCGACCGCCTCATAGCGTGAGCTATGTCAACACTACCAACTTTTAACCACACAACCTCCACGCCTAGGGGCCTCAGCAAGTCCTCGACTAGCGTGCTCGAGGAGACCCCTGTGTACACTTTACCCTTAAGCCCCTTGTAGAGAACGAGGTGCCTAGCCAAGAGCACTGCTGAGCGGTCACCCCAGTGAACTCTCCCCTGGTCATCTATAATAATAGACCTGTCCGCGTCGCCGTCATGCGCTACTCCAAGGTCGCAGTTAAACGCTCTGATAGCGCTAGAAGTCTCGCGGAGGCTCTCGGGAGTCGGCTCGGGGGCTCTCGCCGGCTCGTGGCTTAAGTCCCCGTTTACAACTACTGGTTTAGCTCCCAGCTCGCGAATTAACCTGGGAGTAGTAAGCGCGCCCACATTGTTAGCTGGGTCTACGAGGACTCTGAACCCCCTCTTAGCTACTAGGTGTCTGTCAACGTGGCTGAGAACTGCTCTAATGTAGATGTCGTTTACGCCCGGGTACTTTTGAGTACTCCACGCGGCGCTACGCCAACCCGTGACTCTAAACTTCTCGCTCCAAAAGATCTCCTCTATGACTCTCTCCTCTTCTCTCTCTATCTCAACTCCGTGTGGGCCAATAACCTTGATTCCATTGTACTCTGGGGGGTTGTGACTAGCAGTTATTACTACTCCGCCATCAAACCCCTCGGATTTAACAGCGTACTGAAGCGCCGGTGTGGGTGCGTAGCCGGCATCGTAGACTTTAACACCAGACAGGATTAGCGAGCCGGAGACAATGCTCTTAATAGCTTCTCCTCCAGCTCTGTAATCAGAGCCTATGAGTATTCTCGAGCCCTCTTTAAAGTACGATCCAATAGCCCACGCTAACTTGGCAATAAACTGCGGGTTTAACTCGGATGGCACAATGCCCCTGACACCGTCAGTTCCAAACAGCCTCTTCAACTCACAGATCACCTCTCAATCCTCAGCCTCTTCTAGTACGTCTTCAAGTATCTCGTATATTTCAATACTACCCCTTCTAAGGTCAAATACTGGTGTTAAGCCGCGTTGTTCAATCCAGAGTCTCGCTTTTAGAGAAGCATTAGTCAAGTACCCGAGAGCCTCTTCGACCGCTTCCTCGACGCCTTCACCACTATCACGCATTTCTTCTAGTACTTCGCGCAAGTCCTCTCTGTGCTTAATACTCATGTAGACGAGGTTGCCCCGGAACTCAATGGCTAGGTATAATGGGAGGTTATCGTGTGGAATAGTGATCAGCGTGTCGCTCTCGATTTTAACAGTAAACCCCTGATCTTCAAGATACTTGGCCAAGCCGTAAACACTCAAATACTCCTCCCCTACGTAGTCTATATAAGAACACGTAATAAAAAGCGTCACGTGTAAAAGCGTGGAGCTAGTGGTATTAGCTATGAGTAGTAGTAACACTCTGATCGTTCTCGCGGTGAGCAGTGACGAGGGATTAAAGTGGGCTCTGAGAGTACTCAGCACTAAGAGCTCGAAGAGCTTGTGGCTTGTAGTGGACGAAAAGACTATGAGGAGACTATCAAGGATGAGCATTGTGAAGACTCTGGGCGAGAGAGTGCTAGTATTTAGTGGCAGGAGAGTAGAGGAGTTTTCTCTCAGAGTAGTAGCCCTGGCTAAACCCGACGAGGTGTATTTGTGTGATGAGTCTGGTTCACTAGAGCCGGTAATTAGGTTAATTAGACTCCTGAATGTGAGTATACGTGAGTGCTAGCCTCTACTGTGTATTTCAACTACATCGCCATCCTCGACCACGTGTTCTAGCCCAACTCTCTCCCCCGAGTACTTCGCCGAGGGCCCCCACACCCTCGCGTAGAGGAAGTTCTTGACGAGATCACTGTGAATGCTCTCAGCGACATCTCTAACCGTAGCGCCCCTCCTCAATACTAGTGGCTTTTCAGCTACGCTGCCGCCAGGCGGCTTAGTGTACACTCTTATTATCTCTAACACCCTGTAAATAGAGGGCGCTATCTCATCTAGTCCTCTCCGAGTAACGGTAGATCCGAGTATTACCGGTGCACCGGGCAGAGTGCTCTCCACGTACTCTACTTCCTCTCTACTGGGTTCTCTCAGGTCTGTCTTATTTATAAACACGACTACGGGCTTGTAGACTACTGCTTCAAATAGTGACTGCTCAACGTCGTCTAGTGTTACTTCACCGTAAAGCTTGACATGAGCGTTGTATATGCGGTAGCTCTCGAGGAGCTTTCTGACATCGTCAATTGTCGAGTCGAGGAGCTTGCCCATGAGTGTTACTCTTATACCGGTCTTCCCCGTCCTTGAGACGTCTATTACAACTCTCCCCCTCGGCTTAACTAGTAGTATGCCCTCACTACGCAGGTAGCTTACAATTCTATCTAAGTCCTCGCGAATATTCCTCGTAGCGTCTAGTACTAGGAGAACGCCGTCTGCGTTTCTAGTTAAAGCTACTGTTCTCCTAGCTAGTAGCGTACCGGGCTCTAGTGGAGGGGTGTCTACTAGCTGAAAGCACACGTCCTGATACCTCATTACTCCGGGAACAGGGCTCTGCGTGGTATACGGGTATATTGATATCTCCGTCTTAGCTCCAGTTAAGACGTGTACAAGTGTGCTCTTACCCGAGTTCACTGGGCCTACGACGACTACTTGCGCAGCACCCTCTTTCTCCAGGAAGAAAGAAGGCTTACCCGTAGACTTCTTCCTCCTCTTCTCCTCTTCAAGCTCCTCTCTTAGCTGAGCAAGCCTCTTAGTAGCCCACTCGCGCAGTCTCTCAGTGCCCTTGTGCTTCGGGACAGCCGACAAGAACTCCTCCAACGCCCTGATCTTCTCCTCAACGCTCCTAGCCTCCATAACCTTAATCCACTTAGCCTTAGCCTCAGCTGGGAGATTCGTGGGCACAGCTAACGCCCTCTAATATATTAATAGAATAGTAGTGAGTGTTTAATGCTTAGTCGCGATCTCCCCTCTTAACGTAGTCTAGGAGGCTCTTACCGCTGCTCCTACGCTTCTTTGTAGTGTACCACAGTGGAGCTAGATCTCTCAGTGCTCGCCAACTCCTCCTAATGAATAGTGGGGGCTCTCTGTGCGATGCGTAATAATCGAGTACCCATCTCTTAGTAGAGGGGTCTGTAATGTAGCCAGAGCCGAAGTCTCCGAGTAGACTGCGCAGAGTTTTCAAGTTTAAGTCTCGTGAAACCTTAGCTACAATACTAGCAGCCGCTACAGGCGTGTACTTGGAGTCGGCGTGTGGCTCCATAATTACGTTTACTGGGCGCTGGAAGAGCCCTCTAATACTATTCTCTATGTTAGCGCGGCGACCCTTGATCTCGTCAATGAAAACACTAATTTCGCTCACATTTTCACTAATAGCGCGTGAAACCACGCTGAGAATTCTCACAACAGCCTTCTCCTCTAGAGTGTTCAAGTTCTCGCGGTCTAGTCTAATAGGAGGAATATACACGACTACTACAACTGCGCTCTGGCTAATAATAGACTTGTAGAGGCTGAGCCTCCTACTGGGAGAGAGGAGTTTACTATCACGTACTCCTAGACGCGCTAAGTCTTCAAAGACACCCGGAGTTGAAGCCACACCAGCTACTACCATGTCTCCCAGTACAGGCCCCCTACCAGCTTCATCAATACCCACGTAGTATGCCTTCACAGTAGTCAACCAGTACAGTCTAATTGAATTCTACGCCGAGCTAAGACTATAAGCTACGGGGTATAATGGATAGCATAAACTCGTATCCACTTGCTGAAAGCGCGGCGAACCACTCTTAGTGATTATGGTTTCTTCCCGCTCTATAGGGAGCTTCTAGGTTATAAGGGGGAATATCACTACTAGCTGTGAGAGGAGGTGTTAGTATGAGTAGCTTTTACGAGAATCTCGAGCTCTGGGTGAAAAAACAGGAGGAGGTCAAGGAGTTATTTGGAAAAGCCGAGGAGAACTACGATAAGGCGGACAGGCTGACACTAATAACTCTCACTAGGCTAGCGTTTCACCAAATGGAGAGGACTATTGAGGCGTTTGACAACTGGTTGAAAGACCCTATGATAACTGTTCACATGCCGCGGGAAATGCTAGTGGATCTCTGGAGTAGAGTGAGAAAGGTTCTATATGAGCTAATAGACATTGACGTAGAGCACACTAAGAAGTTTACTGAGCACTTAAAAGACCTGGAGGCTAAGGGATTAATTAACCCACTATTCACGTCGAGACTTGTAAGTGACGAGGAGAAGAGGCAGAGAAGGCCAACTGTGACTATTTAGCGCCTCGCTCTACTCTTTAAGTCTATTTCAACGTCTACAGGGGCTACTTTAGGGTATAGTGCCTCGTAGAGCTTTTTAATAGTGTCTTCCTGGCTACTAATTACAGGCGCGACTTTGCTCAGAAGCTCTCTGCCCAAACTAGTAACAACGAGCTTCTTGTTGCCTGCAACCTCGACTAGCCCAATGTACTTTAGTAGTGTTAAGTCTCCGAGCAGGTCCCTGCTAGTTGGAGTGTTACCTACAACTACAAAGTTATACCCAAGGTTAAACCCGTTTTCCCTCATTAAGTACACGAGGTTGACGAGGGCCTTTTCACTTATACCGCTCTTAGCGAGAGACACTATGTAGAGTAAAGTTACTAGTCTAGGGTTTTTCTCTACTTCACTAAGTGTCACTACGTGTCTCGTGACTATTTTCACATCTTTACTCTTCTCCGCACCACTAACAGGTGTAGCTACTTTCTGCTTTTTAAGACCACCCACTCACCTCACCCCCCTTCTTTTCCAACAGTAGTTGACTCGCTAATAAGCGTAGTTGGACTAGTACACGCTGATTGCCCGTGAATTAATAGAACTGTAGCCTTGTATTTCAACAGCTCCTCGTGATCCGCGTAGGCCAGGAAGCCGCGTGGATCAACAGTGTATTTTTTCACTAGGCACGTAATGCTCTCAGTCTTTAACATGGATTCTCGTTTAAGCTCTAATTCAACACTCATCGATATGCTCTTTACGAGCTCTTCGAGCCTTGAAGTGAACTTGTGAGATCCGGTGAGGGACACTACGATCACATATGTGATTGAAACAGCTGAGAGGAATAATCCGAGAAGCACATCGCTAATACTACTACTTATAGCCGCTATGAGGAGTCCACTAGTGCTGTTCACAATTAATCCTATTTGAGGCGAGTAGAATAGGAGTAAGAGTGCTGTTATAGAGAACGAGAAGCCCGCGATCACGAGATACGAGAATACTTCAATTAACTTGAAAGCACTAACAGCGAGGCACATTATAACTGGGAGACTTAGTTGAATTCTCTCAGATATGTATGCTTTTTTAAGTGACTCTGTAAAATCCACGAGGTCTTCTCTAATACTCGGGAGGAGACGGTGTAAGTGCGTCTTACCGCCACGGGTTTTAGTTGTATTAATGAGCTCCTCTATAGAGCTATATACTTTAACGTACTTGTTCCAGAGAGACCTACTTGGAATCAGGGGCTTCTTTACCTCCTCTAGCCTCCTCTTTAACTCCAAGAGCTCTCTCTTATACAGGGATGACTCCTCAGTTGACTCTAATAGGCTTATAAGCGTGTCTAACTGCTTTAAGAGATTATCTACTAGTAGACTCACAGTTTAAAGCCCCTTGCTCACTACAGCGTTAATGTCTGAGTTTTTATTACGTATTGCTCTTTAAATACATTTAGACGAGTCCACGAATACTAAGTTTTTAAGGATATTATAATTGCTCAAAATAACTGGAGTAAGTCTCCTAAACTAGGTGTGCGCCGTGAGTGGTGCGCCTGGCATTCGCGTAGAGCCGGTTATAAGGAGGAGAATAGGTGCTCACAGCCACATAAGAGGCCTAGGCCTAGACGAGAAGGGCAGGGCTATTTTTAAAGCAGATGGTTTAGTAGGCCAGCTTGAAGCCCGAGAAGCGGCTGGAATAGTTGTTAAAATGATTAAAGAGGGGAAGTTCGCGGGGAGGGGCGTACTGCTTGTGGGTCCACCAGGTACTGGTAAAACTGCTCTAGCAGTGGCTATTGCTCGAGAGCTAGGTGAAGACACCCCCTTTGTCTCTATGAGTGGTAGTGAGATCTATAGTTTAGAGAGGAAGAAAACAGAGGTTTTAATGGAGGCTATTAGGAGCTCTCTCGGTGTGAGAGTTAGAGAAGTGAGGAAAGTCTACGAGGGAGTAGTTAAAGAGGTTAAAATTAGAAGGGCTAGACACCCCTTAATGCCGTACTACGCGGTTCCAGTAGAGGCTAAGATAACGCTTGCTACGAAAGACGAGGAGGTTACTCTCACAGTGCCTGAAGAGGTTACTCAACAAGTTGTTGAAATGGGTATTAGAAAAGGAGATGTTATATGGATTGACGCTGAGACGGGGAGAGTTCACAGAGTTGGGAGGACAAAAGAGCTTGAGAGCGCTAAGTCATATGATATTGAAGTGAAAAGAGTAGTTGAAATACCTAGAGGCCCCGTCAAGAAGGAGAAGGAAATTGTGAGTGTTATTTCACTACACGACCTCGACTTGTACTACTCGGCTCAGAGGAGTATTATTAGTGTATTCGGGTTTACCCTTGAGCGAGAGATATCACCCGAGGCTAGGAGAGAAGTTGACCAGTTAGTTAAGAAGTGGCTGGATCAGAAGAAAGCAGAGCTCGTTCCAGGAGTTTTCTTCATAGACGACGCCCACATGCTCGACATTGAGTCCTTTAGTTTTCTGAGTAGAGCTATGGAGAGCGAGTTTGCACCAATAATAATACTAGCAACTAACAGGGGTTTTGCGAGAATAAGGGGCACGGACATTGAGTCGCCTCACGGAATACCACTAGACCTCTTAGACAGGCTCTTAATTATTCCGACAAGGCCTTACACAGCGGATGAGATCAGGGAGATCATTGAGATAAGGGCTGAGGAGGCTGAAATAGAGATCTCTCCTGAAGCCCTCGAGAAACTCGTGGAGATCGGCACAAAGACTAGTCTAAGATACTCTGTCCAGCTCCTCGAGCCAGCTAGAATACTAGCCGAGGAGAGAGGGTCTAGTAGAGTAGAAGTCGAAGACGTAGAGAGAGCAAGGAAGCTCTTTGTAGATGTAAGTGTTAGTGTTGAGTACTTAAAGAAGTACGAAAGCATGTTCTTAAAGTAGCATCTTCGAGCTAAATACACTCAGCTCTATAGGCCAGAACACTCTCACTCTTAGCTTTTCGCAAAATCTCTAAGACATCACGGTCCGATAAGTCCCTCCACTCCTTGTACGCATCTGCAACAGCGAATAGAGGACCAGACCTCGGGTTTAAACAGTAGACTTCATCGGCTTCTCTAGCCACTCTCTCCGCGGATTCCCAGCTACACGTGGGAACAGCTACGATAACTCTACTCGCACCTATTTTTCTGAGGAATCTAGTTGCAGCAATCATTGTGAAACCGGCTGCAATGCCATCGTCAACAACTATAGCGCTTAACCCTGCTAGAGGAGAGTACTCTTCACTACACCTATACAATTTTAATCTACGTTTAACTTCTAGTAACTGTTCATCAACTGATCGACTGATCTCCGCTGGAGTAAGCGCCAAGTCCTCTGCGAGGACTTCATCGTAGAAGTAGGATCCATCCGGTGAGACCGCTCCAAACCCCGCTTCTCTATTCCACGGTATTAGTAGCTTTCGACACATGAGGACATCTAGTTTAGTACCCAGGGTCTTTGCTACGACGTATCCTACTGGTACACCACCAGCTGGAATAGCGTACACGAGATCTCCTCTCACACTCAGAGATCTAAGCCAATTAGCCAGCTTAACACCCGCGTCTAGCCGGTCACTAAACACGTACACCAGCTCCTCGAACTCGCTATTTACAATAACACGCATACAGGTACCTCACTCACAGTAATATAAATAAAAACTCGCGTATATCCTTTGATCTTAGGGATTTATGCACTGATTCGTAAGAGTAGTATAACGATACAAGTGTAAGGGGCGATCACGGGTTTGTTTTTATAATCGGCTGGATACGATAATGTATTTACAGTGTGCTCTGAACTTGTAGGTGTCGTAACAATTCATGGTTAAACTTGGACTTATATACAGGAGCCTACTTAACGAGGACTTCTCGGTTTTACAGGTAATGGAGAAGTTACACTCCAGGCGCGAGTATGTTCCTCTTAATTTACTAGAGAAAATGAGTGGTTTTCACGAGGAGAAATTAGTTCTCATACTGAGTAAACTACACTCTCTGGGCTTAATTAAGGGGGAGACTATTAGCGACGAGAAAATGTACAGGTTGACTTACACCGGGTACGACATGTTAGCTCTCAGGTCTCTCGTAACCCGCAACGTTATCGAGGCGCTTGGAGACAAGATTGGAGAGGGTAAGGAGAGCGAGATTTACGAGGGCTTAGCTCCCGGTGGGGTACACGTAGCGGTGAAGTTTCTGAGGCTTGGTAGAACTAGCTTTAGAAAAACAGCTAGGGTGAGAGACTGGGCTCTCCGATCCTCGCTCTCATGGTATAAGCAGTCCGTGATAGCTGCTGAGAGGGAGTATAAAGCTCTCAGAGAACTAGTAGTACATAGGGCCCTAGTCCCAGCCCCAGTTGGCTATAGTAGACACGTTGTTGTAACAGGGTACATTCGTGGCGTTGAGCTCTACAAGAAGCCGGATCTATCTGACCCGGCAGAAGTATTAATGAACATTCTCGAGACACTAGCTATAGCTTATCACAAGGCGCAGATAGTTCACGGAGACCTCAGCGAGTACAATATTCTTGTTGAACACGAGAGCGAGAAGCCATACATAATTGACTGGCCTCAGTACGTCTATAGAGAAGACCCTAGAGCCAGCGAGCTACTCAAAAGGGACGTCTCGTACACAGTGAGGTTTTTCAAAAAGAACTACAAAGTAGATATTACTGAGGACAGCGCGTTAAAACTAGTATTAGAGTACAGTTCAAAATAAATTCGGAAATTAGGGGAGATGGTCCTAATACGTGGTAACAGTATATTAGGTTCTCGTGAACTAGTATTTACGCGGGGAGAGTTATCGTTACTGTTATAGGAGTAGACATAGAGCCAGGCAACTCGCCGCGCTCTACAAGGGCTCCTAAGTACGCGGTTGTAGTGTTAAAAGACGGTACTGTGTACAGAGAGCTGGAGGGCGTTCCATTCTACGGTGTAATTAGGCTTATTCTCGAGTACCACGCTGATATACTCGCAGTTGACAACTTAAACGAGATTGTTAAGAGTCCTCGAGAAGTAGCAGTTCTCTCAAAGCTAATCCCATCGTGGTGTAAAGTAATTGAAGTTGCTGGAAGCGAGCAAAGCCTTGTCGAGGTAGCTAGGAAATTCAATATTGAATCAGCTCACTTAACTCCACTACAGGCTGCGCGAGTATCCGCCTACGCTGCTCTACGGGGTATTGGACGCGAAGTCAAGTTACATGTTAATAGAACATACATCGCCGTGTCTAAGGGGAGGACGCCTACTCAGGGTGGTAGTAGTAGTGAGAGGTTTAAGAGGGGGATAAGAGCCTGTGTGCTGAGAACAGTAAAAGAGATCAGGGAGTTGCTCGACAAGAGCTGTTTAGACTACGACCTCTTAGTTAAGAGGAGTAAGGGTGGTCTCGAGAAAGGGCTCTTTGTGGTTTACGCTCCAGTAGAGAGAGTACGTGAAGTTGTCTCTCCACTAAAAAGCCGGAATATTAAGATATCCATAAAGCCCGTAGTCGCGGACTCTCAACTAGATGAGAAGTCTACGAGCAGGTTCGTTATTCTTGGAGTAGACCCCGGAACTACTGTTGGAGTGGCTGTTTTAGACTTTAAGGGGTATCCGCTCCTTGTAACTAGTAGTAAAGTGCCGGATAGAGAACTCATAGTTAAAAGTGTGTTAAGGCTAGGTAAGCCTGTTATTATTGCAGTAGACACGTCAAAGCCTCCAGATTTCGTTAAGAAACTAGCATCTAATTTAAACGCAGTAATTTACACGCCAGAGTACGATATTCCGGTTGAGGAGAAGCAGAAAATAGTGTCTGACTACACTACTCTCTACAATGTTGAAATACCGGATTCACACGCTAGAGACGCTCTAGCTAGTGCTGTGAAGGCTCATAGGTCGTTTAAGCCCCTAATCGAGGAAGTAGAGTCTAAGACTCGGGGCCTACGCGGCGTTGTTAAAGAGAGGATTATTTTAGAGGTGCTTAGGGGTAAGAGCCTAGTAGAAGCGCTTGACGAGTACTTTAAACACGCTTTGTCGCGTAGTTTTAAACAAGAAGAGAGCAGGCAGGAGTCTGTTAAAGTCGGTAAGAGCAGTGTAGATGAGAGTAGTTTAAGGAAACTGCAGTCTAGAATACTCGAGCTAGAGGGCATGGTTAAGAAGCTCGAGGGGGAGGTCAAAGCTAGAGACAGGGTAATAGAGGAGTTGAAGGCAGAGCTCTCGTCGCTGAGAAAGAGAGATCTCAGTGAGGAGTGCGCGAGGAGAATTCAAAGTCTACTATTAGAGCTAGACTCGCTCAAGAAGTCTCTACTTGATAGAGAAGCCAAATTAAGCTCACTACAAGAACGCGCTGCTCTCATTGAAGACGCGTTGAGCAGGGTAATTAAAGGAGAGTTAGTTGGCACAGTTAAAGCTAGTAGTTTAAGAGAAAACGCGTGTACTCAGCTACCAGTATACTTGGACGACGCTAGGTACTTAACTAGTAGTCTACTTGAGTGTATTAAGAGAAGTAAATCTGCTCTCATAGTGCCCCCCGGGTTTAAACTAGACTGGAGAAGTGTAAAAGTCCCCTTAGTAGAGGCTACTCCACTATTAGAGCTCAAAGAGTACGCGTTTTTCTCGCCGAGTGTGCTGTCTAATTTGAGCTCTCATTGGAGGGTAATTGAGAACTACGAGGCCGAGGAGAGGAGAAAGAAAATACTAGAGATTATTGAAGAGTACCAGAAGTCTAGGAGATCTCAGAACAAGATTACCTGATCGTTAAGTATTAGCTCAGTTACTTTTCTCACATTACTAAGCTCTTCGTCAACTATACTTATAATATCGCTCTTAACGTGTCCAGGTATCTCTGTTACATTGAAGTCTCTGGGTATAGCCTTAACGCTAGCTATAAGTGGCTCATTTATGGGCTTTCCTATCTGGCTAAGTATCTCGATGTAAATGTCGCTGAAGAGGTGCTCGTAGTTCTTGTACACTTTCTCAGCTATGATCTTTGCGAGCACGTTGTATATTTTACCCACGTGATTAACCGGGTTTTTACCGGCAGTAGCCTCTAAGCTAATAGGCCTCATAGGCGTTATTAGCCCATTAGCTCTATTTCCTCTACCAGTAGCGCCGTCATCTCCGTGCTCAGCTGAAGTTCCAGTTACGGTTATGTAGTAGATGTCTTTCTCTTCAATATCAGCTGTGTTCACGTTGACTTCTACACCGTAGTCTGGGACTATTTTGTGGGCTAGTGCTTTAACTTCTTCTATCACGTTGTTCTTGATGTTCTTGTACTCCTGCTTGTCGCGCACTTCTCTATCAATAATAGCAGTTGCTATCGTTAACACGATGTGCTTGTCTTTTCTAAGCCCCATTACTTTAATGTCTTCACCTACAGCCGGGTACTTCTTCTTGAAGTCTCTACTGTTTAGTAGCCTCTCAGTCTCGTAGACTAGTCTCTCTAGAGGTGAGAGGGGTGCAAACCCCACTCCTATACTAGTGTCATTTGCTAGTGGAACTTGCTCCTTACCCTTCTCAAATACTGCTACGAGGTCTGTGCTCCCCTTCCTAATCTTGTAGTCTACGATAACGTGGCTCTCCGGGTCTAGGTACCTGAAATTAGACTTAATCCACTCCTTTACAGCCTCAACTACTAGTTTACCAAATGGAACCTGGTATGTGGCTCCTCCTATACGCACGTCCGTGGTGGCTCTACCAGCAACGATAATGTATATGGGCTCGACTACTACTCCTCCCCCGAAGCGGGGGCTTGCTTGCCCCCCAACTAGTAGTGTCTTGTCTAAGTTGTGGTGAAGCAGAGTGTTAAATTCTTTTAAGTAGTACTTACATAGAGCTCTAGACGCGACCTCGCTGGCGGCGTCAGCTATGTAGTCTGGGTGACCCAGCCCCTTTCTCTCCACGAGCTCTACTCTCATGTCTTTAACGCTCTGCATACGCAGAAGCTCAAACTCAATGTTTCGAGTCATCACCCACTACACCCCTGTGTGAGCATCTTATCTAACTAATTACAGGGCAATTTTAACTTTTAATTATTAAACCTCGCACTTGTCGACTCCCATACCAGTACCCGCCTCAATTACTCTCAAAGGCCCTGGTAGCAGGCTTTCAAGGGCATTTTCAACGCCCGAGTACAATACGCCTGTCCTCCTATAGGCGTAGTCTAGTAGCCTACTCGCAACTTCTCTCTTAGCACTCTCGATGCTCAACTCGCCCGGTATGATGACCACGTAGGAGAGTGAAGTCTCCTTAATAGTGTCCGGGTTGCCGACTAATACTTTAACGTACTCCCCGTAGACCTCGTCGCAGTAAAGCCTCAACCCGACTCCAAGTACTAGTGGTACTCTCAAGTAGTTTCTAGGGCCGTAAACCATGAAGGCGCCTTTAGAGAGGTACTCGCCTGAGGGTGGAGACTTCGAGACCTGGTTTCCGAGAACCCAGTATACGTCGACGTAGCTTAGCCCCTCTCTCCACGCCCTGGAATAACACGCAGCTATTACAGCTGCGTCGAAAATATCTCTCTCAGCAGGCTCTCTACTCCCCCTTAACAGCACTGTCGCAGGGGCTCCGTGAATATCCGCGTGTAGAAATATATCGCTATTACCCAGATACCTCTTAACGATAACCTCATTTTGCGAGGCGTCTCTCCCAGCAATAACTATAAAGCCTCCGCGCGTAATTGTCCACCTGTACTTCTCAAACCAGAGTCTAGGTGCTAGTTTACTGTAAACTTTTACTTTAAGTTCCTCCTCAATTTTAACAGAGCTCTTTTTCATCTCTTCTAATACCTCCTCAGCTCTCTCTATTTTACTAGCTAGCTCACCTCTCCTCTTCTCTAGTTCCACTACTTGTTCATCTAGGCTCTTTCTAACACTAAGGCAAACCTCTCTACCGTGTAAATCCAGGCAGACTACACCCCTATTCTGGTCTACTCTCAGTGGACCGCACTCCCCTACAGCCTCCCACCCACTAGTCCTCTTAACTCGTATCACGCAGTTAAAGATCTCGTTTACGTAGCTGTAGTTCTCGTAGATTACTCTGAGTACTCCACTCACATCCTCGTATTCTCTCCTTATTCTCTCAATGTTCTCAATTTGCTCTTCAATTCTGCTTCTCTGGGCTTTTAACGCCTCTTCTAGCTGGCGCCTTCTCTCTTCAGCCTCTAATTGTGATTCGAGACTACTAAAATAGGCGTCTATAGCGTTATTTAACTCTACTGGTATTACCTCTCTATCATAGACTTCTTCGAAAAGTCTCGGTTTAAAAGCCGTGTAGAGTTCGTAGTTGTTCTCGTGCTTTACAAGGTATGCTTGACCACGCAGGCTCTCGCGTAGAAGATCCTGGTACGCCTCAACGAGCTTCTCGAGGTCACTTCTACTAATATTACTGGGCTTCTCGTTCTTTTCTCTAATTAGACCAGACCTCAGGAGAATCTCCTCGGCAATGTAACCTGGAAGACCCCACTCACTAACTACTCCACGCACTAGGTCTTTCCCCGCCATTAAAGCACTCACAAGCTCCTCGCTAGTATTGACTAGGGGCGAGAGGCCCCCTGTGGGAGGGGGATTATACTTTACTCCAACTCGAATAGCCCTGTCTCTCAACTCCACAAAGCGCGACGCGTAGAGTATTTTGTCATCAATACTAGTCACAGCCCAAACTCCTCTAGGTATTATCTCTATGTAGTGTCTAAGCGTGTGGTTGCCTCTGCGAGTTTCAAGTACAACTACTCTCTCCCACCAGGGCTGTGAAATACTAGTTACTTTCCCGCCTCTAACGTGGGCTCTCAAATAGCTAGTGAACTTGTCAATGCTCTTACTACTAGGCTCAATAGTAGAGAAGTGGATTCTCTGAGACGGCTCAATTTTAAGTAGCTTATCTCCACTCTTACACCGAAGTTTAATTAGCCAGTAGTACTTTGCCCTGTAGGCGTTATCGATAATACACCCTGTGAGAGCCTCACCGTAGAGGCGAATCCACGCGTAAATGTCGACTATATCCATAGACTTCTTAATCAAGACTACTCTCCCGGACAATACAGGATCACTATAAAACCTAAAATCCCTAAGCTCTTTTAAACCACAGTGTGGATGGTTAATTTGAGGACTATTAAGGCCTTCATGGAGAAATTGAGCGTAGAGGACAGAATTGTTCTATTTAGATTCCTAGTAGGGGTACTCTACGGGCTAATTGTGTACTTAGCTTCACTATTCACGCAACCAGCGCAGTTAACCCCTATAGCGTGGTCTGCCTCGGTAATGGCATACTACGCTACAGTA
>Ga0326760_1000701_pt1 | contig 16634 bp, 31 predicted proteins | sample GCREP_S_FD_207668 | JGI IMG/M metagenome (GOLD analysis project Ga0326760, IMG submission 207668) | Hot spring sediment microbial communities from Geyser Creek Basin, Yellowstone National Park, WY, United States - GCR.EP_S | ecosystem: Environmental > Aquatic > Thermal springs > Near-boiling... | reverse complement strand
ACGTCATAACCCGCATCGGTACCGATGCACCCAGCAAGGTAACAGTTAAAGTCGATGGGATCCCGGTTGCGGACATATTCAACCTCATAGCACCTATAGCCAGAACATCTACTAACACACTTGGCCCGCTAGACCTCGGAGATCTATACATAGTTGTCCCGCCCGAGAGGCAGCTACTCTTCGAGTCGAGTGCTAGTGCCAACGTCTACGTCGAGGGATACCTAATAGTACTTATACCAGGCGAGACCCCCGACCGCGAGCATCTGCTGAGGTATCAGGCATACGCTAACAGAAAGCTAACGTATATAGACACAAGCACCGTGGTCGGTACCTCGTGGGCCGCGGGGCAGGAGGTGAAGATCGCGGATATAACTCCAAGCACAATTGAGGACTGGCTATTCGATGGCTTTGCGGGTGTAAGCGTCTCCGGCCTAAGCACTACGCAGACCTACGGGCAGATAAACATCAAGTTCTACTTCGACGGCAAGCCGCTCGACCTGCTACTCACGCAGGCAGGGCCGTACGGTATTGAGTCATTGAAGATGCCTCTACCCCCAACCGATGGTGCCGAGAAGGAGCCATTCAGCTTCAAGGACAAGCCAGTGATGGTTACCGGAGGCCACACCTTCACAGTGACGGCGGTGAACGTGAGCGGATCTACTCTAAGTGCTGCATCTGGACAGAACATAGCTGTGAGGTTCGTGGCGATCTACAAGAGGATCATCAAGGGCTAAGGTGTAGCTGATGGCCCTGAAAAGAATAGTCGCTAAGGACACGGGATCTATACCGGCCGGAGGCTTCGTGGACATAGACTACGCCCCGGAGGTCAACCTAAGGCTTAAGAGAATCATTGCGGTTGAGCTGACTGGCGGCGTGCTGGCACCGCTGTTTGCCACCTTCTATTTAGGCGACGTACCGTACTTCTTCCCGAACGTTAGCCTCAAAATCTTCGACCCAGCCAACCCGGAGCCGATAATATTTGACTTGGTTCACTCAGCTGGAGTAAAGATTACTATGAGAATAACTAATAACGATTCCACGACAAGAAGAGTGCTGCTTCACCTAGTCTACGAGGAGTAACCATAGCATGGCAAGCACCTTCTGTAAACAATACCTTTTTTTATGTGTCCATGCCCCTAGACCGGCTGGAAAGGGGTCAATGCATGCCTCGAGTAATGTATCTTGAAAGAACATTTACAGTCCCTGCAGGAGGATCCTTAGCCGACTTCATCTTCAAAAGATCAGGAGAGAAAGCCGTGTATCTACACTACCTCAAGATCATAACAGATTCCAATACATCTAGTGTTGTGATATATATAGACGGATACAAGTTCTCCCCGAGCCTAGGAGCATCAACCACATTCGAGCTTGGCAAGCCAAACCTCTTCGACAAGATACCAATAAACGACAGCATAGGCATAAGCATAACAGCTTCATCGGCAGGTAACACCACGGTTTTCGTCTACGCGTATCTTGAGGTGGTTACAGAATGAGCGGGATCCTGCATTCGTGGCCCTTCGAAATAGACTTTAACCGTGCACAGATAAGGTCGAGAATAAAGGAGACAGACATACTAGATCTCAAATCAGAAGCATCATACATAGTCTTCACAGAAGGCTTGAAATACTATGCCAAGAACGGAGACACGGGGATGATAGAGTTTGTTGATACGGATATCTCTAATCTTCTTCAGAATCTGATAAATGTTTTGTATCAGAAGTATGGTGGTGGAAGGATATTTATTAAGAGAGGTATGTATTATCCGACAAAGACTGTCGAGATCCCTGATGGTATCAGCTTGATTATTGAGGGTGAGGGAAGCGGTACTGTGTTCAAATATACTCAACCATTCCATTTATTTTTCCACAGTTCTCCAAGCCGTAGATGGACTAGTGTATTGGTCTTTAAGAACTTCAAGATTGATAGAACTGGAAGCGGTTCTAACAATACTGATATAATTGCTGTCAACTATGCTAAATACGTCTATTTTAGTGGTATTTATTGTATTGATGACTTTAGAATGGCAAGTGGAAATGATGCATGTATGATTACTTATAATAATATTATTGCTATTGCTGAGAACAATATTGTTGAAAACAAATCATACGGTATTTGGATGGTAGGATATCTAGCAATTGCAAGAGGAAACTATGTAAAGAATACAGCATATGTGGGTATATCGGCAAACGGTTTTACCCCGAACTTTGCTGTGCCACCGGACTTCCCTGACTATGGTGTTGGTGTTGTAGAGGACAATGTCTGTATCGATTGTGGTCAAGGCGATGAGGCTATTGCTGTAGACCTAGGTACAACAAATATGTATCCATCCATGGGGATTATAAGGAACAATAAAGTGATATCACAGAATGCTACAATGAGGAATGCCATAGCTGTTATAGGTGTTGATAAAGCTGTTGTTGAAGGCAATGAGGTTACTGGGAAGGTGTCTGAGAAGATATTTATGTATAATTACTTAGGCAAGATTGTTGTGAGAAACAATTACATCGATGTTGTAGGAACAAATGTTGTTTCAAGTACTGGTGAGCTAATATGGCTTAGTGGAGACCTAGTCACTTTTAATGATAATGTTATCAACATAAGTTATGCTGATGCCAAAAACTTTTACAAGGCTATTGAGTTTAAGGGTAACGGGATTATCAGGGGTAACAAAATTGTGGTGAATGCACCATCAGGTTATAGAATAAGCAATGCTCTAGCTATAGATTTTGTTGTGTCTCAACCTAATGTTGTTGTAGCTGAAAATGTTATTACTGGTGCAATAGGTAATGCTCTGCTATTTACATGTAATTACGTGAGCGATGACCATAAGATATTTATAAGGGGCAATGTTTTTGGAACACGCTTGTCATCAGCAAAAGCATTATTCTTTTTACTTGGAAACTATTCACCTAAAATCTATGTTGAGTATTTTGAAAACATAGTGCTTCCACCTATGTTAGAGGCAACTGATATGTACTACATGAATCAGGTTAGCCCAACATTCATAATTGATGCTGATTACAGAAATATAATAACATGGGTTGGCTACGGAACAAAATTATATAGACGTAGAAATAGTGGAACAGCAACAATATCTGCAGGCTCAACAAGAGTTACAGTTAATCATGGCTTGGTATCAACACCTACAAAATTCCAGATAACACCGTTAGGACAACCATTGGGTAAACTCTGGGTTGAGAACATAACATCAACAAGCTTTGATATTGTAACAGATACAGCACCGACAAGCGACCTTAACGTGTCTTGGTATGCTGAGGTCTAAATTACAAGGGCATTAGCATGCCATTGATCTGCGCAGACATCAACATACCCCCCAACACACCGCAAACATCGCCTATGCGAGTAAGCGTTAAAGTCCCGGCGGGGGTAATCAGGAAGGTCTGGGTTCTCATTCCATACGGTCACAAGGCACTAGCGCATCTAATTATTCGCCACGGTGAGACTCAGATAATACCGCACTACGGGGACATCCACGGAGATGGGGAGCAACTAGTATTCGATGAAGTCTACGAGCTACCGACCGAAGACACATTAATTTTAGAGGGCTGGAACGAGGACACCACGTATCCGCACAGGTTCATAGTTAGACTACTGATCCTGCCGAAGCCCTACGCGTTCCCGGAGCTGGGGGTGCTGTTAGCTCTTAGGAGAGTCCTGGAGGTGATGGGTATTGAGTGAGCAGGAATACGTTTTAGAGGATCCCGAGGGTCTTCCGGACTTCACCTTGCCAGTTGCGATAGTCGCACAACTGATAGCGTCTCTGGCAGTAGACATCAAAGCTCAGTCAGTCGGTAATCTCAAGGTAGACATAGCTGCACAGAGCCTTTCTACACTAAATGTTGCAATAGTTTCATCCTCGGTCACCATAGATGTCAACATAAAGAGCCAGGCGACTACGCTAAACGTAAGCATAGCCGGCGTGGGCTCGGAGGTCGTAGTACCGGTATCCATCCAGTCCTCGGCTACTACACTCGACGTTAGGATAGCCGCGTCTGCGGTCACCCTAAGCGTGAGCCTAGCCGGGGTGGTCCCCGGGGTTACGGTACCCATAACCATCCAGTCCTCCGCGGTAACCCTAGACGTGCGCATAACGGCCTCCACGACTGCGCTAAACATAAACATCATCTCCCCGGTCGACGCGGCCGGGAACCTGAAGGTCTCGATACAGGGCTCGGTAACGCTTAGTGTAGTTGTAGTCGCGTCTACGACGACACTCGACGTAAACATAAAGTCCCAGAGCGCTCTCCTCAACATAAACATAGTGTCGCCAACCGACGCGTACGGAAACGTTAACGTAGCTATACAGAGCTCAGTAACCCTAAACGTAAACATAGCCTCGCAGTCCGTGACCCTGAATGTCAACATAAGCGGCTCTTCTGTAACGCTGAACGTCAATGTGACCAACACGACCCTGAACGTAAACATAGCGAACCAGTCAATAACCTTGAACGTCTACGTAACTAACTCTACTCTGAATGTCAACATAGCCTCGCAGGCTGTAACGTTAGACGTGAGGATAACCGCGCAGACGGTCACTTTAAACATAAACATAGTCGGCTACCCAGCCACGCTAACGCCGGCAACATTGTTGGAGAAAGGCGATAGGGTCACGGTAAGGGGCTCCGTGAGCGGGGGCTCGTCCGCAATCTACACGGTTCCCCCGGGGAAGACCGCCTATATTCTAGTCCTGAGCTGGGAGGCGTACAACATGTCGATAACGATAGACGGGGACGCGGAGATCTACTGCAGCGGCCCCCGCGGCTACTTCACGATAAAGTATATCCCCCTGCCGGCCGGGAGGTACACCAGCGGGGAGTGGTCTGCCCCCGTCATCAAGCTCGAAGCAGACGAGACGCTCTTCATCTACGCATACACTAACTGCGTGATATCGGTCTCGGCGGTTATCTCCGAGGTGTGAGTAGCATATGCCCAAGGTAACGAAGAAAGAGCCTAAAGGTGTCCGCAGGGGGAGGCTTAAGGTGGCGGAGGGCTTAGAAGTGAATATAGAATACGATGGGAGGGAGTACCGCGCGATCTACGGAGGAAAGGTGGTGTCCAAGGTCTCGGGGAGCTTCATCGAGTGGTGCTTCGACGTGGACGTGTATAATATCTGCGTAACAAAGGACGAGCTTGAGGGGGTGCTCCACGTCGGTTAAGATAAACATAGACCTGAGGGAGCTGTATAAAAGACTATCTAAGGAGTGTAGAAAGCAGCTACTGGCATACATCAAGGAGAAGCTCGATGAGGCTATGCTGGAGCAGATGATGGTGGGGGGCACAGAAGAGAAGCCTAAGGAGGAGGGTGGTAGCTGATGCTGGACTTCACCTATGATCCGCCCACGCGGAACCCCGGAAAGCCCTGGAGGTGGATACTCATAGACTCAGCAATAATCGCTGCTATAGCCGCCGTGGCCTCGCTACCGGAGTCGAGGTTGCCGACAGTCGCCGAGCTCTACACGGCCCTTAGGGCGTTCATATACAGCTTCCTAGTACAGCTTGCGGTTGAGAGGGGGTACAAGGCGTACGCACATAAAAAGAGCGAGAGTAGTAGAGCTCGTGGTGAGTAAGCGTGGCCGCAGCCCCACCTTCCCCTGAGGAGAAGGCCGAGACGATGGCTGAGAGGGTTCAGCTGATATTAAAGGAGCTCAGGTTTACCGTGACCAAGGACTCGGTCATTATCGAGGTTACGAGGTCTCCGGCAGAGTTGACGCTCAAGGAGTGGAGAGTGGTGAAGTCGTTCGTAGATACGATAATCTCTGAGATCAGAGCCGCGGCTAGGAGGTAGCGGCCATGGGCACCGTCCCGGCCGGGGCTAGGATGAATAAGCTGCTCATGAAGCTCATCATTAAAGCAGCAAAAGGGGATAAAGAGGCGGTATTTCAGATAGCACAGGAGATGGTTAAACTAATCGAGGAGGGTCTCGAAGAGGGGGAGAAGGTTGCTGGTTAAGGTCGAGGACATCGTGCTGACGTACACCAAGCCTAAGGTAGACCAGACAGTCTACCAGTATCTAATAGTTACTAGAGACGAATTTGGTCATGCCGAGGTATTCATCGTGGACGTGGACAAGTTCGACAAGCCCAAGTTCGAGGATATCGTTAGGCAGAAGTACATGGCTAGGTACAGGATACCTAAAGATACGATTGAGGTGAAGTGGTTACTTGAGCCCCCGAAGCTCACAACCCCTAGATGAGCTTTTTAGTTCTATCTTCGGAGACCTTTTCTCCCAGCCACCTAATCCCGACTACGAGGAGCCCGAGTACTTCAGGTTAACTAAAGAGTTAGATACAGGATTTCCCCCCATTTTCGAGTTCTTACAGCCGTATGTCGAAGAAATACTGAGGAGGATCGCTAATGTCCTGTCGGGTGTTTGGGATTTCTTTCAGGATAAGCTCAGGGAGGCTTTAGAGTGGCTGTGGGGTAACATAGCTTACCCTCTCGTGATCTTTTCAATAGATGTCTGGCTGATAACCGACGAATGGACTAGGGGTTGGGGGGAGCCCTGGAGGAGCATCGGCAGGCTGCTGCTCTTCCCAGCCGCCTTTGCCTATAAAGGCTTTAGGGACTACGTAGGCCCGGCCCTATCTAACGCGGTCAATGAGGTTAAGAGATACTTCGACGGCGCGGTCGGTGGAGTCTTCGACGCGGTTAGAAATGCCTTCTCACCGATATTCAAGCCGTTAGAGGACTTCGCAAACACGGTCTACGACTTCCTCACAAAGACATTGCCAGACTGGCTCAAGAGTGCCGCGGAGTTCTTCACGAGCCTACCGCAGAGGATAGTAGATCTGTATAACTGGATCAGAGAGAAGTTCGAGGTCGGCTGGACGGGCTTAGTCGAGTTCTTCACCAAGACCCTGCCCGACTGGCTAGATGCTGTCAAGAGGTTCTTCATAGAGCTACCCGACAGGCTTAGGAGGTTCTTCCTTGAGGAGTTCCCCTCGACCGTTAAGGACTTCCTGAAGAACGCTTGGGACTGGCTCTCGGAGAACGTGGGGAAGCCCGTAATCGAAGGCGTCCAAGCAATCTTCTCGAAGATAGAGGACGCGGTTAGGGGCTTCTTTAGATCTGTAGTAGAGTTCTATAGAGATTTAGTAGGTGAGTATGAGAGAGGGGGCTTCGAGGCCGTCCTAGAGAGGCTATTGCCGCTCATGGTTGCGGGTCTCGGGATAGCTGTGGTTGTAGACATAGTTTCTCTTAAAATAGTCGGGAGCGGTATAGACCCTCAGGCTATTAGACAGTTCCTCGACAGGACGGTATTCAAGTTCGTGGATTTAGAGCTCTTCACATCTGTCTTCCTAGCAATCGCAGTCCAGAAGCCCCTGGAGTACGTGACTAAGAGAATGTTTAGAACCGAGAGGCCTAGCCCCGGAGACGCCCTTAGGTTCCTAAGCAAGAACCTGATAACCGAGGAGGAGGCACTATCGTATCTACAGATAGCCGGATACCCCGACGAGATTGCCAGGGTCTATTTAAGGAGCATCTACAGGGAGCCACCCTTCGAGGCGGTCTTTGCAGCCTATAAGCGCGGGAAGATAGACGAGAGGGAGTACAGGACATGGTTAAGCATCCTAAACATAGACAGAGCGGAGACCTTAAGCGGAACACTATACCCCTATAAGGTGTTAGAGGAGGCAGCCTATAGGCTCCCCTCTCCGTTCTTGATAGCCCAGGCTATGGAGACGGGAGAGGTATCGGAGGACGTTCTTAGGAGGATGCTGGAGTACGACTTAGTCCACCCGGAGTTCGTAGACGTTATGGTCAATGCTCTTAAGTGGAGAGCACTAAGGGATGAGAGGAGCCTCCTAAGGAGGTACATCATTGACCTCTTCTCCGAGGGCTCCCTAAAGCTGGACGAGTTCCAGCACTACCTTGGAGTACTAGGGGTAGCACCAGACCTCATGAAATCAATAGTAGAAGTAGCAGACCTCAACAGACGTAAGACCATTAGGAGGAGAGCACTATCGTATCTTGAGAGGCAGTTCTTAGAGGGCTATATGGACAGAAATGAATTTACGGATAAGCTTGTCTCGTACGGCTTCGACGAGGAGCTGGTTAGGGAGTACGTAGCACTCCTAGAGTACGTTAGGGACAACTACATGGTCGTTAAGGAGACGAAGGACGAGAGGAGCTCCCTAAAGTCCTCTCTGGTGAATAAGTATAAGCGCGGGCTTCTAACAGACGAGGAATTAGAGCAAGAGCTCAGGAAACTTAATCTAAACGATATTGAGATAGCATTAACCGTGGCTAGGGCTAAGCTCGAATTCGATGCGGAGCAGAAGGAGATTCTATTTAACGACCTCATAGAGAGGTTGAAGCAGGGCAGGCTCTCTAAAAGTGAGTTCACGGATCAATGCCAGAGGCTCGGGATAAGGTACGAGAGGTGTATGGCATACGCTGACTACTACTGGAGTAAGTATATTGGAGACGAATTCCTGGTTATCACCAAGGACGAGAGGTCTGCACTAGCCTCGGCATACCTGAAGAAGTTTACGATGGGATTCATGACGGAGGAGGAGCTTAGGGAAAAGCTAAAGAAGCTGATGTACACAGACGAAGAAATAGCACTAAGGATAGAAAGGGCGTTAGTTGAGGACGAGGTGAAGTACCTGAGCGACGTCCTGACCGAGGCCGACGCACTACTGAAGAAGGGTGAGATAAGCCCCGAGGAGTACGTGAGCTATTTAGTTAGCCTGGGGATGAGGCAAGAAAGAGCCGAGGCGAGAATGAGGAGAGTACTAGCCGGGGTGAAGAGGAGGTAAAAAGAATTACTTCTCGCGGCACGCTAGTATTTCATTAGTTAGCAGAGCCATAACTAGGATAAACCTGTAGAGCTCCGCAGATACATTGAATACCTTTACGAAGTCCGCGAAGGGGAACTGCAGCACTTCCTCGAAGTCCCTGGCACCCAAGACCCTAGCAAAGTCGTCCAGCCTCCCCAGCACCTTTAGATATATCTCGCAGTCAGCCATAGTCTGTTACCTCCTCTTAGACGCCAGGTACTCCTCAATCAATTGGTTGATCAGCTCGCGGAACTCCCTACCACATTCATGACCGCCCTTTAGGTGATTACGTAGACCCATGTACCCCTTGAACTCCCGCTTGCAGAAGGGGCAGAACCCTAGCTCCGTGTACACCAATATGAACATAGCTTTCTTCCTCAGGAACTTCTCGAAGTCGGCGTAGTGCCCACTACGCCTCCTAGCCCTCTTCGAGCCGCAGAGGTACCTTACCGCGTACCTCTCCAACCTCTTCTCGTAGTTTGCCGACAGTATCACACTACCACCACGGTCTTCTGATACTTCTCAGGGTTTCTCCTGAAGTCCCTCCTAAACTCCTCAGTAATGTAGCCGCGTGCTTTTAAGAACTCCTCCAGGGCCTCGCGTATTACATCGCTCTTATGCTTATTTAATACAGCTGCGTACCTCTCTAACGCAATGTAGAGCTCCGTAGGTAGCCAGACGCTTACAATATGTGGATACTTATACCGTGTCATTATTTTCACCCAGTGGGAGGTTCATAGGAGAGTACTGTGTTTATGTATACCGCCTTCTCCTTCACGGTAAGTGCTATGGCCTCGACCAGCCATACGTCTTTGTGGTAGATTTCGTAGTCGTCTACAAGGACTCTGCATGCTCTGGCCGCAAACAGCGGCTTACCCTCACCGGAGAACACTATCACGTCGAAGTAGTAGTCCGCAGACTCCCCGCACGAGTCCTTAGCCAGCATCTTCTCGTAGTTAGCCGAAATCCTCACAATCACGGTCTACACCCTACGCCCCTTCCTAAGGTAGTTGACTATCTCCTCTAGTGCCGACACCAGCACCTCGCACACGTCCCCAGCCCTGTCCCTGCCGAACCTCTCCTCCAATGCCTCAACGCAGTTGTCCGCTACTCTACCTAGGAGCTCCTCAAGCTCCGGGTCGGAGCTCATTTTTCTTTGCACCCCGTGATTTCGTAGTAGTTCTTCCTGCGCACGATCTTACCCGTAATCCTAGCCTCGGGGAATAGCTCCTTAGCCGCCTTGAGTTGCTTTACCACGACCTCGCTAAACGTGTGCCTCCTCTCTATCTTCTCCCCGTACCTCACAAGGATGGTGGCAACCTCGCGGTCTCTCCACTTGCTGACCTCAAGGGTAGCCATGTCGAACTCCACGCACACATTCAGGAGCTCGCTGAGCCTACCCTGCGACCTCAGCCTCGGCGTTAGGTTGAGGTCGCTCCAGTCGAGAACCTCTACCTTGGGCTTCTGGGGCTTATCGCTCATAGCTCACCCCTCTGCCTCTTCACGTATATATCGTGAGACTCCCCCGTTAGTGAGGCCTCACTCAGTAGTTTCTGTGCTGTATCGAGTGCTAGCTCGAAGCATTTATCTACGGGCTCGCTGTGGCCCATGCATGATATATGTGTTTCCTCCACCCACTCCTCGGTTATAGAGCTCGTCACGATCTCCCATAGCACTCCATCCTTAAGCTGTAGCATGACCCTTACTGTCCTCCCCAGAAGAGTACCCCTATACTCGTAGATTTCCTCAACCACCACCCTTTCCTTCACTCCCTCTACCCCGGAGCTCACTTAGCCTCACCCCTCTTTCTGAAGACTATCCTGTCTCCCGTTATTACGCACTCCTCCTCCTCAGTATTCAGAGCCCCGCTTAAGCATAAGTCCTTGAGTTGCTTGAAGAGGCGGTAAGCCGTGTAAGTGCCGAGTCCCATCCACAGAGCCAGCTCACCTTCTGAGCAACCGTTAGCCTGCCGGCAGAGCTTTACGGCCTCCGTAATCGAGACCCTACGACCCGTGGTTTACACCCCGAGTACCTTCCTTAGTACGCTCCTACGGGCCTCATTTACCTTTTCCCGGTCTACCTCGATACTGAAGGTACTCCTCAGCGCAGCTCTAACCCTCTGTGGTGCTATTGTTCCTTTCATGTCCCATGGGATCCAGCAGTAGACCTCCTCGGGGCTACCTCTGAACACCGCACCACCGCCCTGGTATATCCTCCCGTTCCACCAAGTCTTAACGCACTCCAACTCGTTGTTGTCGATCTGCCTGCAGTAGTAGTTTGTAAACGCCTCGAACTCGCTCCGTCCAACCAAGTACCTGTAGCCCCCCTTAACCACCAGCTCCTTAGCCTCCTCGTACGACAGAACCCTATAGTCCATCCCCTTCACCCCTCTCGTAAATTACCGTTGCAGCTCCTCGGTGTATTTCCACCCAGCTCTCTACCGTTACCTCCATGTCCCAGAAACCCCTCCGCCTAGACAGCAAATACTCTAGCTCCCGAACGTACTTCTCTAGCTCCGGGTTTTCCGTGTAGACTTCGTAGTGTAACTTACCGCTATTGCTCCTCTCTAGTGCTACTACAATTATGTTCCTCCACTTCTCTGGCTCCATACAGTACACATCTTTGCCGTGGGCACCTGTCTTTGACCTCTCTTTCCTCGTAGGTCTCACTATTTCCCACTTACTGGTGTCGATCAGAATGTATAGCGTCCTCCCCGGCATCTTGATGTTATATCTGTACTCGTACTCCTCGCACTTCACTATGGGGGCCTCAAAAGCCGGGGCCGTAGCCCCGGCCCCCGCCCCGGGCCCCCCTCTCTCGGGGCGGGCCTCTCTCTCGGGGACTTCTCCTGCGGGGGCTGTACCCATTCGCACCCCCGGTACTCTCTTACCCGCAGGGTTTATAAGTGTGTGGTGTGTGTGTTGTGTGGTGTGACCCGGAGCTCCCCCCACTTAAAAACTACTTAAACTAGAGCTTGAGCACGACCTGGTTGCCCCTAAGCTCCGCGTACCCCAGCTTCGTTAGTACGTTCATGACCTCGGCGGTCGGCAAAGGGGTTAGAGACTCCAGCAACTCCCTAAGCTCCCTGAGCTCCCAGACCGCCCTAGAGCCTACGTGCTCCTTTAGTAGAGGTACTAGGATGTTCTTTACGTACTCCTCGGTGGTGAACTCCAGCTCGCTCTCGACCTCGACTACCTCCTTGGATGCTGCAGCTACCTCAGGCTCAGACCTGCTTGGCTCGGGTCTGGTAGGCTCGGCCTCGGGCTTACGTGAAACCGTTTCACCAGCGCACCTCTCGATGCTCACCACGTAGATGCCCGGCTCCCTGGGGTCGGGCACCAAGTACTCCATCGCTAGAGCCACGGCGTTGGTGTCCCCCAGATCCCTGGCGAGCAGCTTGGCCCAGGCCGATAGCGAGCCCCTGGACTCCCGCATCTCTACGCAGACCGCCTGCCTAGCCCTCTCCCTAGCCTTCATCCTCCTGTACTCGGCGACGATGTCGAGTACCTTCCTGATCAGCTCGTCGTAGCTCCTAGCCCTGAGCTCGGCCTTCAGGTCGTCCAGCAACCTCTTGGTCTCGACCGCCAGGCCCACGGTAGTCCTCTCCCCAGAGCCAGCCGTGTGCTTGCCCCCCCTACCCACCCGTTTTTCACCCATTATATATAAAGAGTGTGCAGTTTATAAAAACGATAGATTGTATACACTACTGCGAGTGCAGATCCAGAGTGCTACCGCTCCCTGAGTTACTATTTATAGAATTGTCTATAAATAGAGTATGAATCTACATAGAGATTCATACATAGAGAACACTTTATACAAAACGATCAGAAACAGTCTGCAGTAGACCCGCTACCCCCCCTATAAGTTATATGATCTGTATACAGTTTATACACACGTAATACGCACTCTTTATAAAGAGACTTTCGGGGGGTGAAAGGGGGGTTTGTATAAAGGGGGTTCGGGGGGTGGTGGAGCACTCTTATATTCTACTATGCGTTAGCCTATATTGGGGTGCGCATGCCCGAGGACTTCAAGACGTATGTCGGCAGGCTCTACTCGCACGCGGCAAAGCACATGAACATGCTCTCGGAGGCCCTGACCAACGAGGAGTACGACACAGCGGACTTCCTGGCGCAGGTGATCATACTGGACTTAACCAAGCTCCGCGAGATGATCAACACACAGCTGAGGTTCTCCAAGAAGTAAGCACGGGGTGGGCTGGGTGGCCACCGAGCAGAGGCAGGAGGTAGTCCAGCTTGAGGTTGACAAGATATTAGTCCCTGAGGAGAGGGTTACATCCGTTTTAGATGAGGAGATTCTGCAGGAGCTTGAGGAGAGCATTAAGCAGCACGGCATCCTGCAACCGTTGCAAGTTGCCGAAGTAGACGGGAAATACGTACTAATAGACGGTCTCCACAGGCTGAGCATCGCCAGGAAGCTCGGCATGAAGACCGTCCCCTGTATAGTTAAGAAGATGACCGAAGACCAGCTACTCATAACTAATCTCATTATGAACCGCCAAAGGGGTAAGTCCAACCCCGCGCAGGAGGCCATGGTTCTCAAGAAGCTAGTCGACGACTACAAGTACAGTATTAATGATGCTGCTCAGCTGCTCGGCATGAGCCGCTCGACCGCGGAGAGGTACTACCAGATAGCGACCCAGTGCTCGCAACGTGTGCTAGAGGCGTTAGGTGACGGTATGATAAGTGTGGGGTGTGCTTACTGGCTATCGTTCGTCGAGGACAAATCTAAGCAGGACGAAATACTGATTAACGCGATCAAGTGGGGCTACACGGTGGATCAGTGCAAGGCCGCGGTCATGAGCGTCGTCTCCCCGCAGGTCGAGACTCCGTACATGGTCTTACCGACCGGTGAAATCAAGCCCAAGCCGGTTCCCGTATACCCCTGCGGTCGCGAGGTTGACCCATCAAAAGTGGTAGTAGTACAAGTAGATGCAGAGGTGTGGCCGGTAGTCCAGGAGGCGTTTAGACAGTTATGTGTGGAGGGCTTCTTCTACGGTGAGCAGCAGCCTACTGCGGAGTCTACTACCGAGGAAGCTGCAGAAGAGGTAGAGGAGGTGCAACAGCCTCCCCCACCGCAACCCCAGCCTAGGAAGCCCGAGAAGAGGGACTGGTTCCTCGAAAAGCTATAGCGTTTTTTACGTCCTAGACCGTCGCATACACTATATATTTATACGCCATCGCCATCGGCTCCCGGCCGTATATTACCCCCTCTCCTGATCACCCCTCACACTATACCCATGGATATAAAATTAGTCGTGCCCTCGGGCCCACCCACGCGCGCGCGTAAATTTATAGGGAAGGGTGTAGAGGGGTGGTGATATCTGGCCGCGGGCGACGACCAAGGTCTTTATAATATATAGTATTTTGCGAAGGCAGTCGCGAGGCCTACCGTGAAGCCGGCCAAGAACTCGCGCAAATCGCCGACGAAGTCGTCGTCCTCGACCTCGTAGTGCTCCAAAAACTGGTAAAGAAAGTAGAGGGTCGAATAAAATAAGGAAATATCTAACCTAAAAAACGATATATACCCCGCGAGCCCGCCCCCCAGTATATGTGCGATGTCAGTGAGGATGGAGTATAGTTTACTTTTGCTCGGCACCGGACTGTAGCCTCTTTATCTCGTCGTTAAGCCTCTCTAAGCCCATATACATGAACTGTAGTTGCGTGAATATCGTTCTATCTATTGCATTTAGTGCCTCTAACGCATAGGGGTCGTCCTTCAGCTCCATAGCGAGCTGGTTTATCGCATGCTTAACACGTTCATATGCATTAATTTTGCGTAGCAGTATCTCCCTCCGTGCTATTAGACTATCTAACTTGGAGCGCCTCAAGGTGCTACACCCACTACCGTTTTACACCTCCACGGTACATACTTATGCACGTCCACGTCCTTCCGGAACTCCTTTACGATCCTTATCGGTGCACCGCACTTGGAGCACCTACCCGTTATCGTAGTCCTCTGCTTATAGTTGTCTTCGTATATTTCGATAGCTACGTCGGTGACGTCACCCATGCATATGGGGCACCTGAGTATCATACTATCACCTTCTAACAGGGTCTTACCTCGTAGTCCTTCGCAAGCTCCACGCCGAACTCTGTGATGATTACGCATATCCTATCCGTAGTCCTCTTATCCCAGATTGCGTATAGCATCTGCGCGAGCTTCTCACTCGGCGTGGTGAAGTACTTTGTCACGGTCATTCCGTCCTCCTCTAAGACAGTCCACCTGAGGCGCCTGATTACCTTAGGCTTCTGCGTCTTGGGGTCTCTTATGGTTATCTCCTCGATTACCGGGTCTGACAGGACAAGCCTCTTCGGGACTCCGGAAACTAACTTAACGTAGTTCTTAAGTATCTGAGGTTCGACAGGCATGCGTACCTACCTCACGCAGTCCTTTGTACCGCGTCTAATAAGAGTGTAAACTAACGTGCACGCAACTACGGTAGCTATTAGTATAGCTACTGAGATACACCACAGCACGATGAAGAGAGCCGTAGCCTCCTGCAGTAATCTAACGTAGTGCTCCACCTAGCTACACATTGTATCCGTAGTCGCGGAGGATGGGGTCTAGCCAGGCCGGGTGGTCTACCTCGAAGACTATGCCGTTAGCCCTACACACCGCGTCGAGGTTGGGGTCGTACCTCCAGTAGACTAACTTGAGGACTATGGGTCTCGGCATGAACTTCCTCAGCTCCTCGTCCTGCATAGCCAATACTTTGTAGTAGAGTAGCTGTGCTACGGCCTTCAGCGGATCGTGCACCTTGAACTCTATCAACTCGATTCTGTCCGGCCACACGCACACTCCATCTACATATGGGAGATACACCTTCCAGGTGGTGGCCGGCAGGCCTGCAGCTCTACTAACTAAATCGGGAGGTAAAGCTCCCAGACGTTTATGCGCTACCTTGTAGATAGCATTAGCACACTTGGTCATTATATATTCGAGAACCCACCTTCTTTCTACCATCCGGTACGGGCCTCTAGTTCCGGTGCTCATGAGCTTCTTCCAACCACCTTGGCTCCAGTCCTTGGGCTGCGTGGCCAACTAACTCTACCTCCACTAGAGCTCTCAGAGTTACGAGTAATATATAACTAGCTCTGAAGACACCTCCAGCTTTGAGGTGAGATATGGTATGCCTCTGCGTCTCAGGCCCCTCGATCAGATAAAGGACAAGTGGTCTAGGAGGGCTTCGGCTGCAGGGCCCGACTACCAGGCTGGATTAGCAGCCCCTAGGACTCCCTGGAGCCAGGCCGCCGTCGTAGCCAAGGACGCCTGGAGGGCCGGTGTGACGGATGCGGCTGGTAGGGACGCATATGCCAAGGGTGTTGCGGCTGCTGGGGATGCGAAGTGGCTTAAGAAGGCCACGGAGCTCGGTGTTAGGAGGTATCCCGAGGGTGTGAGTGCGGCTGTGGAGGACTACAAGAACGGCTTCGCACCCTACTACGACGCACTAACCAAGATAGAGCTACCTCCGCGTGGCGCCAGGGGAGACCCCAAGAACATTGAGCGCGTTAGGGTCATAGTGCAGACACTGAGGAGCATCAAGACAGCGACCGGGAAGTAAGACCAGCATCGCAGCGAAAACTACTAGGATGAGGTGATGAAGCAAGTGCCCGCATCGTACTATCTAAAGAAGATCCTAAGGACGAATACGACGTACATTATGGAGAAGGATAGGTATTACGTCATAACCCGCATCGGTACCGATGCACCCAGCAAGGTAACAGTTAAAGTCGATGGGATCCCGGTTGCGGACATATTCAACCTCATAGCACCTATAGCCAGAACATCTACTAACACACTTGGCCC
>Ga0326760_1000697_pt1 | contig 16705 bp, 20 predicted proteins | sample GCREP_S_FD_207668 | JGI IMG/M metagenome (GOLD analysis project Ga0326760, IMG submission 207668) | Hot spring sediment microbial communities from Geyser Creek Basin, Yellowstone National Park, WY, United States - GCR.EP_S | ecosystem: Environmental > Aquatic > Thermal springs > Near-boiling... | reverse complement strand
CAGATTAAAAACAATTAACGCGAAGCCGCTGCAATCCGTTCAAGCTCTTCGCGCTTTCTTACGGCATAGCTCTTGGGGTCGTTAGCAGCGGCCGCTATTATCTCGTCGGCAAGACATTCTTCAATAGGCTTCGGGTTGTTGAAAGAACATGTCCTTGCCCCTTCTGTCAACCAACGGAGCGCCAGGTCTAGTCTCCTTTGTGGCGATACGTCGACGGAAACGGCATAGGCGATGCCGCCCATGATTATCCTCGTCACCTCTTCCCTAGGGGCAGTATTAATTATGGCGTCTATGAACACCTGGATAGGATTTTGACCAGTCTTGTAATGAATTAGTTCAAAGGCTCTCTTAACTATGTTGTAGGCCTTGTGTTTCTTGCCAGCATTTCGACCAGGTCTCATCATTAGGTTGATAAGACGCTCTACTATGGGTACCCTAGCCTTGCCGAATCTACGCTTTTGATAACGCCCCTCTGTGTGGGGTAGCAAGACTGGTTTTAGACATATATATCTACGTAAACCGGGGTCACGGACTACCACGTCTTCAAAACTCCACTTACCAAACAACAGTATCGGCTCGCCATCGAGAGTCTTTACATCGCGTGGACACTCTTCTACTATGGGAACATCTCCTATGTACTCGACGCGGCTACTCTTAGGAAGCTGCTCGCCGAAAATCGACATGCCATCTTCACAAATCGATTCTATAAAAACTTTTAGCGGTTGCCTCCGAAACAGTATCCAAGATATTCAACAACCACCTCTTCTCAGCCGTGCCAACACGGCGGTCACGGGTTTTGCATGTTGCTCAATGAACGCGTTCTCTTCGACAGTTACACTAAGGGTAACTGTGTCCTGTATCTAAGCGGCGCATAAAACCTCTAGTCGGCATAGTGGGGGTTCCCAGCATCCACACCACAGGGTTATCGGCGGCTTGTCTCCTCTTGTTGAAAGAGTAGAGCTACAAGCATTCGGCGTGGAGTGGGTTAGGGCTTGGGCACCTCATGCGGGGGAGAGACATGTGCCCAGGGCATTGCATAGATACCCGTGGATGGTGGAGGTGGTGAGGCAGAGGCCGGTGAGCACTCTCCACCCGTACACAGTGGAGGTGTATGCGGCTAGAGACGGGTCGGAGGCGTGCCTCTCGCTCGCCGCGTCGAAGGCGTACTGCGCGCGGGACGGCGCGGCGAGCGAGACAAAGCCAGAGCTGGCCTTCAGCAGATATGAAGTATACGAAGAGAAGATAAGGGTGTACAGACCAAAAGGCCTACAGGCATACACCACAACGGCAAAAGAACACGTAAAACTGTTCTATTTCACTTGCATCAAAAAGCCGCCTTGTGGCTTGGCATCGTTTAGGGGGCTGGGGCTCTTGGCTAGGCTGGCTAAGGTGGCTGGGATGACGGTGTATAGCATTAGAAACGCCGCAAATAAGATGGGGATATGAACGCTACGGCGAGGAAGCGCAAAACCTTAGCCTCCGTTTCTGGGCCACCTCGAAAACTGAGATTCTTCAGTATTCAGTATATCGACTACGAGCCGCCTCCGCGGGAGTGGTGTACAGAAGACGGATGCCTCTACGAGGGAGTGCTGACTGCGGAGGGCTGTCGCAGGGGCGTATGCATGCGGTTAACTACTTCTCTAGTAAAAGCGTGTTAACCACACGCCTTGTGCTTCTATACTCGCCGTAGAGGCTTTCCACAATCATTCTATATACATCAAAGTAAGACGTATGCTCGTTTTCAGCTATCTTAGCGGCTACGCTAAGCAGATAGGAGGGAGAACACTCCACTCGATATCTTTCCCCCCTCCACATTACCGTACATAAGACCCCCACATGTGGTGACCACTACATTACTATAACACCTCTATGTACGATCGAGGTTGGCGGGGGTATATTGAAACTAATTCATTTTCAACTTCCACCTGGTGTTGCAACGGTTGCCTCCGAAACAGTATCCAAGATATTCAACAACACCCTCTCTTCTTAGCCTCGCTAACACGGCTGTGACTGACCGTCTATTGACGCCGAGGAGCTTAGCAATTTCGGCGCTACTCAATTCGCCGTACTCCCTCAATAATTTTATAATCTGCTCAGCCAGGTTAGAGGTGTCCCGCATGGTGTCTCTTCCTCTTCGTAGGTATATATACATTTTGTACAGATGTTTTTAATCGTGGACCTTAACCACCTCGGTGAGTGAGGTCAGAGGTTCTGAGAGGTGACGAGCGGCTTGTAGACGACGTCAAGATTCTCAACGCTGACCTGGCGGCGTAGGAAAACTTAGAGAGTTCTCTAAAAAGAGCAACGGCACGTCTCACAAGCATAGGAGACGGCTCTCTGTCAGGCTCCCCATCGAACCACACGACGCATCTACCAAACCAACAGATCTGCAGATAGTATAGGATGTGTTCTTCTAAGTCGTATTCAGCCTCAGCCTCAAACGCCCCATGTTTTACAAATATATATTCGCCTACTGGCAAATCGCCTCTTTTCAACAATGTTTTTCTCACAGTTAAGCCGCCTCGGCGTATCAAAACTGCCAACTCTTCAAACACATTACACGTAAACAGACAAAACTAAATACCAGCGACTAAGTATAGGAAACACAGGCATATTACGTCGTGATGAAGACGGGATATATTGATAGGTGACGAAGAGAACCCAACTGACTATAAGGTGGGTAGATAAGTCACCGGCACGAGCGGCTCCTTCACTTGTCCCTTAACCACAACGCCGACTTTTGGCACGATTTCTATTTCGTAGATGCCGGGGCGGACCGGGCTCCAACGCATTTTTCTTACAAACATAACCCTCTTGAAGACGCCGTCACGGGCCTTCGCAATGCCCATGATAAACACGCCGGTGGCTAAGAACTCCTCCACGCCATATCTGCTGATAGCCCCGGAGCCGGATGGTATCTCTGTGGTAATGATGTTGGTAGTAGCAATTTCACGTTCGATACTCATCACAAGAACTCTGATGTACTCTCTGAGGACCTGAACGTCTTTATCAAGCGAGACAAGAGGCGCGATGGGGTCTATGACAAGTCTCTGGGCGTTTAACGCCGCTACGTACTCCCTTATCGACGCTACTAGAGACTTAGCGATGGCAGTAGGGTCTTTCTCTCTGATACGCTCTACGATGTCCATCTCAGGGACTAAAACCTCGATAAGGCCCCTAGCTCTTAGCTCTTCAATATCCCAACCAAACCTCCTAGCCCCCTCTACAAACTGTTCATACGTCTCGTCCACTGAGATGTAGATGCCAGGCTCGCCGTACTTCAAGGCGCCTTGGATGAGAAACGTTAAAGCTGTCAACGTCTTCGCCGTGCCGGTCTCCCCAGAGATTAAATACGTCCGGCCTCTGATGAACCCCCCGCCTAAAATGGCGTCGAGCCCCTCAATGCCTGTGGGGATGGTCTCGTAATAAAGCTGGGTCTCAGACACAGATTCTATTACGGCCACCCTTAAATACTCTTCTATTTAAACAGCCGCATCTCTTCATCAGTGGAGACTGTGCTGCAGGAGAAGGTGAAGAGTCTAAACAAGCTACGTGTGTACATGTTAATAGAGTCAACAGGCCCTGAGATTAGCAAAGAGATCAGTAATTTCTTCTCAGAGGCGTTGTTGAGACCCGTAGAAGCAAAAATGGGGAATGTCCACGTGGCCATGACCTTTCTCTGGAGTCTACTCAGCAAAGTGGCACAACAGCTAGAAGAAGCCGGCGAACAGGTAGTTGACATGGAATTCAGCCGCGGGAAGACAACGCTTGTGACAAAAAGCGGCTACATCATAACCATCATAGTAAGGACACGACATAACCAATACGTGTCAGAAATAGAAGGGGTGGTAGACGTGGAGGAATCGCCCTTCAAAGTCGAGGACTTCTAGGGATTCTTCTGCCGTCGCCAACAACCCAATAGTCGCCGTCGTCCCGTCTCTCGAGCTTGAAAATAGGGACTTCGTGTTTCACTCTTTCTAAGGCCTCTCTGGCTACTCTAAACGCGGTATCCCTATTTACAGCAGATATAAAGACGTACAGCGTGGCGTCGCCTGGCCTCAACGACCCCACAGAGTGGTAGATCCTAGCCTCCAGAACCCCCGCTTGTTTTTTCGCCCACTCCTCGATTTCTCGTATTTTTAAAGTGGCGTAGGGCTCATACGCCTCGTATTCTAAAACTTCTACGTTTGCATTATCTACTTTGCCCTTGACGTAACCCACGAAAATTACAACGCCTCCGCCTCCATGGGGGGCGGTTTTCTTAATAATGTCTATCACCTCCTTGTTTAAGTCCACCGGGCTCTGCACAACGCCGCCACCCCCACTGACAGGAGGCATTAAGGCTACCTCGTCGCCCTCCTGTAGCACATAAGAGTCGTCGACTGTCCGTCCGTTCACAAGCACTAATAACTCATCCTTAAACGCCTCAGCCTTGGGATAAGAGCTAAAAAACCACTGGAGTAATCGTGAAAGAGTTGTGCCATCTCCTAAATCCACCTCCTCCTGGACTTTCCCCGTAATGTCTCTCAACGCCGAGAAGTATTTAACCACAATACGCACCTCGCCTTATCGTCCTGGATTTAAAAATTTAAGTGTAGAACTTCGCATCTAGACGAAACCATATATATTTATCTAGCAGGACTTGGACCCTATGAAATTCGACGTGGCCGTAGTAGGCGCAGGCCCCGCCGGCCTCGCAGCGGCTTACAGACTGGCCTCTGCAGGTTTTAAGGTGGTGGTTTTAGAAAGGGGGGGAGAGCCGGGGGCCAAGGAGCTTTACGGCGGCCGGATATATGCGTATTGGCTTGACAAGTATCTGCCGGAGTTCCGCAAAGACGCTCCCGTGGACAGATGGGTTAGGAAAGAACGCGTATCTTTTCTCACGGAGGACAAGGCGCTGACCGTGGAAACCGCAGTGGTGGAAAAGGAAAAATCAAGTTTCGTCGTGCCGTTGACATCATTTGTCTCTTGGATGGCGAAACTAGCCCAGAACGCCGGGGCTAAGATAGTCACAGAGATCACAGTGGATAGGCTTGTAAAAGACGAAAGGGGCAGAATTATCGGCATACAATCAGGACCCGACGTGCTTCAGGCGGACTACGTCGTAGACGCCGAGGGGGTTAACCGTCTGCTTCTCGAGAGGGCGGGCATAGTGAAGAAGCTAGAGCCTGAGGTGGTCGCTGTGGGCGTAAAGGAGGTGTTGAAGTTTGAAAACAAAAAAACTCTAGAGGAGAGACTCGGCCTAGACGAAGACGAAGGTCTCGCGTGGGCTCTGGCTGGGTACCCCACTGAGTACCTCCCCGGCGGCGGGTTCATATACACCTACAAAGACGCGTTGGCACTAGGCGTCGTCGTGTATCTAAAGAACTGGGAAAAACTAAAGACGCCGGTCTACGACCTAGCCGAGAGGTTGAGACTGCATCCATACATAGCCCCCCTGGTCAAGGGAGCCTCTCTACAGGAATACGGAGGCCACATGACGCCTGTTGCCGGTATCAACATGTCGCCGCCTCGCCTCTATTACGACGGGTTGCTCATCGTCGGAGACGCCGCGGGCTTTCTACTTCACACCGGCGTGTTGATCCGCGGCGTAGACTTCGCCATAGCCTCCGGCGTCCTCGCCGCAGAGGCCATAAAAGAGGCCCGTAGCCCCTCGGCGGAGGACCTCGCCGTGTATGAAAAGAAGCTCAGAAGTAGCTTCATCTTGCCGCAACTAGAGAAGTTTAGAAAGGCAGATAGACTTCTAAGTGACGAAACTCTCTTCAGAGATCTGGCGTTGTTCTCGACGACGGCGGCGTATAATTACTTCAACATTAATGAGAACCACAAGACTTTGTTTGAAGCTGTACGCGAAGCGTCGAAAAAGACAAGAATAAGTCTACTAAAATTAATGATAAATATGATTAAAATGGTGAGGAACCTATGAGCTTGAAGTACTTCACTATAGAAGAGAGACTTAACGCCAATGCTTGGGATGTAGATGTCCACAGACCGCACATCAAGATCATAGACCCAGAGCGATGTAGGAGGTGCGAAAAGAAGCCTTGTACGTTTATGTGCCCTGCTAAGTGTTATGTGCAACAAGGCGACTATGTGGTCTTAAGCACGGAGGCTTGTGTGGAGTGCGGCACATGCCGCGTCGTATGTCCCCACGGCAACATAGACTGGAACTACCCACGTTCAGGCATGGGGATTTGGTATAGATTTACGTAACATGAAGATCGTCGTACTCACAAAGGCCGCCGTGCCACTTTCCTCTGCAATAAAGATAGACCCCAAAACCGGCACGCTGGTAAGAGAAGGCGTCCCCCTGACGAGCAACGTATGGGACAGAGACGCCGTGGAGTTCGCGTTAAAGCTGAAGGACAAATACGGCGGAGAGGTCATAGCGCTTTCTATGGCGCCTCCAAGCGGAATACCGGCGCTCGAGAGCTTAATAGGGATGGGAGTCGACAGGGCGATACTAGCCTCAGACAGAGTCTTCGCCGGCGCCGACACATGGGCCACTGCACACGTGTTGGCCAAGACAATCGAGAAATATGTACCAGACTACAACTTGGTCGTGACGGGCGAAGAGACTATAGACAGCACAACTGCGCACATAGGAGCGCAGACGGCCAGTTGGCTGGGTGTGCCCTACGTCTATTACGTGTACGACGCCGAGGTCAGAAACAAGACTCTAATCGTTAGACGCTTCTTAGAGGACGAAGGCGTTGATGAGACGTATGAGGTCGAGATGCCCGCCGTGATATCTGTGCTGAAGGGCTCTCAAGTTCCTAGAGAGGTGAGACTTTGCCGCAAGTTAAACGCCCGTGAATATATCCAGATCGTAAGCAACAAGGAGCTTGGACTAGAGCCAGACTGTGTAGGTCTCCGGGGAAGCCCCACGGCGGTCGCCGGCCTGGCCCCAGCCACTTATCCGCCACGGAAGAAGATAGTCATACAAGGGGAGCCTGCCGAAGTCGTCAAAAAGTTGATACAGGTACTAAAAGAGGAAGGCGTCTTGTAGAGCTATGCCTTGCTCTCTCTGGCCGCCAATAAACAAGGCGGAATACAGCGGCGTCTGGGTTTATCTCGAGAGAGAAGACGACAGACTAAAGGACGTCGGACTTGAGCTGTTGGGAAAGGCGAGAGACTTGGCACAGAAGCTAGGCGGCGCCGAGGTGGGAGGCGTAATCGTAGCCGGCACAGAGGAGATGGCACGCGAGGCGATTTACCACGGCGCAGACAAGGTGGTTATAATAAACAATCCAGACCTGCAGATATATACGCCCGTCGAGTATGCAGAGGCCATCGCTAGGGTGGTGCAGAAGTACAAGCCGGAAATATTTCTAATCGGCGCCACCAAACGCGGGAGAGAGCTAGCTGCATACATAGCAAATACGTTGACAACAGGAATTACAGCAGACTGCACGGCGCTTGAGATCGACCCAAAAACCCGCGACTTGCTCCAAATACGTCCCACATTCGGCGGCACACAACTAGCTACTATAAGAACCCCCCAGAGACGTCCCCAGATGGCAAGCGTCAGACCCGGCGTCTTTCCCAAGCCGCCGCGCGACGTAAATAGAACAGGTCAGATAATCTTAGAGAAGGTGGAGATTCAAAAGAGAAGAACAAGACTCGTGTCGGTGGAGAAAAGGCTGGAAAAGGACGTGGCTGATCTCCCGCCTGTGGAGTCCGCTGACGTGGTAGTTGCAGGCGGCAGAGGTCTCGGCTCAGCCGAAGGATTTAAACTTCTTATAGATCTGGCGAAGCTTCTGGGCGGCACGGTAGGCGCCTCTCTTATGGCCGTGCGTGCGGGCTGGGCGCCACACACGCGGCAGGTTGGGCAGACGGGCAAGACCATTAGACCAAAACTCTACATAGCAGTCGGCATAAGCGGCGCAATACAACACTTGATGGGTATTATGGAGGCAAAGACGATCATAGCAATAAACCCAGATCCACATGCGCCAATAATGGAAAACGCCGACTACGCCGTAGTCGGCGACTACAAACAAATCCTCCCACTTCTACTTGAGGAAATAAAGAAACCGAAGGGTTAATCGCTGTCAGCTGTAATACCACTCTTCACATCTCAGTGATCGGGGTCCTCTCCATTTATTATACTGTGGTGAAACGCACTTATATATGTCTCTGCGGTGGGAATATCATGGTTAGAGCTCTCTTTCCAAAGGGGAAGGAGCCGCGTTACGCCTTTGAAGTTCTCATAAAGACTCTACCTGAGGCCGTGCTTGCCTTCTCTCACGATGGCATATGGCTAAAGTCGCTAGATCCCACAAAAACAGTATTATTCGACTTGACATTCCACGCAACGGCCCTTGAGGACTATGTGGTGGAAGAAGAAACAAAGGTAGGTCTTATCTTCACTACGATAAAAGATGTCGTTAAACGTATAGGCGCCACAGAAAAACTTGAGCTTGAGGTAGACAACGAGAAGAATAGATTCTCCCTCTACGTGTACCCCAAGAGAGGAAGAGAAGTAGGGCTGGTAAGACGTTTCTCCTTCCCCATAGTACAGGTTGTGGAAGAGGAGGTGCCAGAACTGGCTCTCACGTTTGATGCATCGTTCGAAATAGACTCCTCGGTGTTTGACGATATACTCTCCATGGTGGGAGAGGTTTCTGACTGGATACAGATAACGGCATCTCCTGATGGTATCGTGTTTAAGGGCGTGGGTGAAGGTGGAAAAGCTGTAGAAGTCGAGCTCAGCCACGACAGCGAGTCGGTATTTAATATATCAGCCGAGGGCACCGTATCTGCAAAATACAGCGTAGAGATGTTAGAAGACATAAGCGGTAAGCTGAAGAGCCTATCTAAACGTGTAAAGGTTGAATTATCTGAAAATAAACCACTCAAATTGATGTATGAATTTACCACTGGGATTTTCAGCACTGTTGTGGCGCCTCGAGTAGATTAAAAATTAGAGAATAAATTTTGCTAGTGATGTAAGCTGGTATTGCCGAAACGTGAGGAGAGACACCAAAGCTGAGTTCATGAAACAAACACTAAGACGTAAAACATAACGATGCCTGTCACTACCATAATTATGTTTACCACAAGGTCGATAGCCTTTCTGCCTCTCTCTGACTTCACAAATTCTATAAGTATGCGTCTGATGCCGTGGGAGCCATGTACTACCCAGTCTACAGCCACGATGGCCCATATGAGCCCCCAGCCTATTTTTACGAAGGCGTATGGAATAATGACTAGCGGGTGGGTTGTCAAGACTTCTTCGAAGGGTATCTTGCCTAGGAGGAGGGCTAGGGCTATGACCAGCGGCATGCCTATTATCATCACCAAGGCGCCGGCTATGAGGATAAGTCTTTCGGTGCTGGCTTTCATGGCCCTACCAGCAGGTGTTCTTTGCCATATAGTACTAGGTAGGACCCTGCAATTATTCCAACTATGGTGAGGATTACGGTGGCGGCGATCAGCATCAGGTGGAATTTGTTTGTGCGCAGCGCGGGGATTGGCTTGATGGGATGACGTAGAGGCTTACCCGATATGAGGCCGAGCTCGATTAGGATTATCCTAAGGCCGTTTATGCCGTGGAAGAGGATCGAGAAGATGAATATAATCGCCAGTATTTTGCCTAATGGTGTCATGTCTAGCTTCAACGCCTCTTCCCAACTGCCGCTTAGAAGAACTAGGTAGGGCCTTGGGAATATGTAGAGGACTAGGTATATCCCTGTGAGTCTATGTACGGCGAAATAGACCCTCTCGATATTCAGCCCTCTAAACCACTCTAATATGCCTCTTCCGGCCCTCATAGAACCCTCTTAGCCCTTCTTATTAAGCTTGCCTTTAGCAACTGTATTGAGAAGCCTGGATCTACGCCACGTGGGCAAACTGCGCTACAGGTATAGGCGAGGTGACAAGGCCACACGCCGTCTTCTGAGTCTATGATCTTCGCCCTTTCCCCCCATCCCTGGTCTCTGCTGTCGGCGCTCCAGCGGTATGCCGCGTTGAGGGCCATAGGCCCTAGGAAGTTGTCGTTTGTGGCTAATATGGGGCACGCAGCCATGCATAAGCCGCATTGGATGCAGTAGGCGAAATTGTAGTACTTCTCAAGCTCCTCCGGCTTCTGGCCGAACTCCTTATCGGTTTCGTAAATCTCTTTCACATTGCGTATAATATACGGCTTGACTTTCTTCACTTTTTCAAAGTCCGGCTCTAGATCCACCACGAGGTCTTTTATCACCTTGTGGTTCCACATGGGTTCCACGGTTATGAACTCGGCCTTCAGCTCGGAGAGCAAGGTTTGGCACGCCAGCCGGGGCACTCCGTTTATGACCATGCCGCATGAGCCGCATATGGCCATACGGCAGCTGTAACGCACTGCAAGTGTCGGGTCCTGCTCCTCCTTTACCTTGACCAAGAGATCCAACACTGAGACCCTCTCGGAGGGCACCTCCACTTTGTACTCCTGCCACCACGTCTTCTGGCCGTCGTATCTCTTTACCTTGATGACTACCGACTTCATACTAATACTTCCTCTCCTCCGGCTTCCATTTCGTTATCGTTACGGGGGCATAAGTCAGCTTTATCTCTCCTCCGTATAGGTAAGCAACTGTGTGTTTCAGCCAGCTGACGTCGTCTCTCTTGGGGTAGTCCAGCCGGTAGTGGGCCCCTCTAGACTCGGCCCTGGCGTAGGCGCCTAGCCCAACCACAAGCGCCAGGTCTAACATGCCGTCTATCTCTAGGGCGTCTTTTAAGTTCTGGTTGTAGACCCTACTGCCGTCGGCTATTCTAAACGAGGTGTACTCCCTCAATTTCTTAAGCTTGGCTAAGCCCTCCGCCATTGAGGACCCGTGTCTAAACGGGCCGAAGTGCGTCTCCATGACGTCGTTCAGCTGCCTCTTAACCTCGTATGGGCTAGGCGCGTTTACCTCCTTATGCAGAAGCATGTCAAAGAACCTGCTTTCCTCCTTCTTGGCCGCCTCCACCAGCTTCTCCTCTGGGGACGGGAGAGCCGGCGTCTCCATTGCATACTTAGCAGCCTGTTCGCCGGTTAGTCTCCCCCAAACAGAGCACTCGCTTAAGGAGTTTGAGCCGAGGCGGTTGGCGCCGTGTACGCTGACGGCGGCCGCCTCGCCGGCGGCCCAAAGCCCACTGACCCATTTGCCGTCTGCCGTCAACACCCGGCCCCACGTGTCTGTGTGGATGCCGCCCATCGTGTAGTGCACGGCGGGTCTGACGGGTATGAGTTCCGACATAACGTCGATGCCGGCGTATTTATGCGCTAATTCGCGTATAAACGGTATCCTCTTGTTTATCTTCTCCTCGCCTAAGTGTCTAAGATCCAGCCCAACATAACACATGCCAGACTCATGTTGGAAGCCCCTCCCCTCCATGCACTCTGTCAAAATTGCCCGCGACACTATGTCCCGTGGCGCCAGCTCCATCTTCTGGGGCGCGTATCTCTTCATAAAGCGCTCACCTTCTTTGTTTATCAAGTAGCCCCCCTCGCCGCGGGCCGCCTCGCTTACCAATATGCCGCTTGGCACAAGCGCGGTGGGGTGCCATTGGACAAATTCCATATCCTTAATAGCTATGCCGGCCCTGAGCGCATAGCCTAGAGTCTCGCTTATGGTGGAGTGTGCAGTGGTTGTGAACCTATAAAGCCTACCGGCGCCCCCTGTGGCTATAATACCAGCCTTAGCGTAGAAAAACTTGAACTCGCCTCTCCTTAAGTCATATGCCGTAACGCCTCGGAAACGTCCGTTTTCTAAAATAAACTTGGTCACAAAATGTTCGTGATAGACGTGGATATTGTCGAATCTCCTAGTTTCAGAGAAGAGAGTAGACATAATGAAGAAGCCTGTTTTGTCTGCGGCAAAGGTAGTCCTAGGTATCGACATGCCGCCAAAAGGCCTCTGGGAGATTCTTCCATCTGGTTCTCGCGTCCAAGGTACGCCGATTCTCTCGAGATAACGTACCTCTTTGGGGGCGTACTCCACCAAAATCTCCACGGCATCTTGATCTGCCAAGAAGTCGCTCCCCTTTACCGTGTCATATGCGTGAAGCTCAAGAGAGTCGTTAGTTTTCTCGGGGTACAAAACTGCAGACATGCCGCCCTCTGCTGACACGCTGTGGCTACGCATTGCTTGTATTTTTGACAAAATCGCAATAGAGATTTTACCACCGCTTGCCCAGGCGGCCGCCGTGGCGGCGCGCAGACCGGCAATGCCAGAACCTATTACCACCAAGTCGTACTTCAGAATTTCCATGACAGTTTCGAATTGTAAAAATATATTATTATATTTCGGCAGTCGTCTAATATCAATTAGCAACCACGGGGCGTAAAGGTATTTAACTGCAACTCCGAAGTAACGAGTGTTATCGGTGTCTATAATTCGGCGAGAGGGCGTAGACCTCTGCGAAGGACAGGTGTTGGCTAGATGCTGTATAGACGACGTTTGTGCAGACATCCCTCTCGAGGCTGGCGTCCAGCCAGGTCTCTACAGCCTAGAAGAGGCAGAGAAACACCCAAACTTGAATAAATGTATCGATGTCTTATCTAAACAGAGGGGAGTGGGCATCAAGCGGATAGAAGTGTGTAGATCTAGAGACGCAGATAGATGTGCGAGAAAACTCGCCGAATACGTTGTTGCTAAATACGGCGGCCCAGTCCTCCTTGTAGGATTCAACCGCCCGCTGGCCGGGGTCTTGCTTGCGCTTTCAGAAGGCGTCGTGGCAGATGTGGAGGGGAGGCTTATGCCTTATGAATTTGTAGACATCTCAAACTCCTATCAGCAACTTGCGCAGGTGCGCGTGGTGGTGGTGGTCCCCGGCGCCTTGCACTACGTAGACCTTGCTGAGCTTGTGAAAAAAGCCAAGGAGATGGGCAAGCCGGTGATCATGTACGGAGCTCTCTCTGCACTTTACAAAGACCTAGGCATAGAGTATTTCTGTCCATACGGTAAACATATATAACTTCAAGTAATTATACTTGTGCGTTTCTATGAGCGCTCGGCCGGCGCGGTAGTGTACGCAGTAGACAGCCCCGGCATACTGTATCTACTTCTCCATGGAAAATACGGCTGGGACTTCCCCCACGGACTAGTCCACCTACACGAGACAGACGTCGCGGCGGCTCTGAGGGAAATCCTCGAAGAGACTGGACTAAAGGTAGAGTTGATACCCTCCTTTAAAGAAGAGATTCGCTACAAATATTCCAAAAAAGGACGCACAATATACAGAGAAGTGGTCTACTTCCTCGCAAGAGCCAGAGACAAAAACGTCACGCTCTCTAAGGAGCATGATGCGTATATATGGGCGACTCGCGACGAGGCATTGAAACTCATCACTAGAGATGAGACAAGAGCCGTGTTTTTAAAAGCCTTGAGAAAAATCCAGGAGATAGAGATAGAAAAAAAGCTTAGTCAATTCTAGACACGCCCTCAACCGCGTAGAACGGATACCTCGCGAAGTTGTTGCCGCCTGTCCTATACCAAGTGGCGTAATTCGGTGAATAGAGCAACGCCACATAGTCCACAAACAACGGCGTCTTGATGAAGTACATATTAAAGCGTAGGTCCGTGCCTACTGTAGCCATCGGAACCACAAACCCGCCGCCCATTACGCTTGCAGACTTCAGTGCAAAGATGTAGTCAATAGGCGGCGTGCTTAAGGCAAACCTCACAAACGGCGACATAGTGGATAGCACAGGCGCGTCGGCAGAGTTTCTAAACGGACGCACAACTCCGGTAATCGGTTCGCTTGTTCCGCACCCGCCGTAAAGCGACGTCCTAGCCAAAATAATGAAGCGGCTAGCCCCGCTGACGGGGTGCGAGGCCGACATCGTTGTGTATAAGAAGCCGCCGACGGTTATGGGTACGGCAAAGGAGCTAGACGGCAGAGCCACTATCCGGGTCTCTCCACCGGTGCCAGTCCACATGAACTTGCCGGAGCCGAGGTACCTATGGTACGTAACTCCTTGGTTCCAGAAGTAGCCGGCGAAGAAGCCGTCGCCGGCGAGCGTGTATACGATAAGCGAAGTGTTGCGACACCTCCAACTAAACTCCACATAGAGACCTCTGGCTGGGGTTGGCGTAGACACATAGAAGACGCGCCAGTCGCCCGATTCGTAACGCCAATTCCAGTCGTTGGCGCCTCTCACCTCGCTGGCGTTATACCAGCTGTCGGATCTCCCTGAGGTGAGCGCAAAGGCCGTGTTGACACGTACGTTTGCAGTAACTATATAACTCAGCGGAACCACGCAGGTAGTTCCGTTTATGTTAAACAACACCATTCTCTCATATGCTGTGGGCGCCGCGTCTGGTGGGGCGACAACGCGCACTGTGAAGCTGTAGCTCTGGCCAGGTCTTAACGTAATGCTTGTAGGCGTCACCTGGACGTCGGGAGCCGGAGTCCTCTTATAGGCCACGACCTCTATTGTAACGGGTACTGTGGAAGGATACGGAGCTCTCACCGGCACTATATCTACTCTCAAGACAAGTCTCTGGCTTGGCGTGAGCTTGCTACTTAGCTTGGCCACCGGGACTTCTGTCGCCGTCCCGCGTTGATAGCCGAAGTTAAGCCACGTCAACTCGTTGACGGACACAGCGCCGTCGTTGTTTAGATCTGTCCACCCGAATACCCAGAGCCGAGGTCTAACGTTCTCGGCGTAGTCGAACTCGGGGTCAAATGCGGAAAACGGGTAGGCCATCCTAAACACCACGAGGTCGGCCTGTCTAAGGACTGTTTCGTCGAAGCCTAGCTGTTGCATGGTGAAGTAACCGCCCAGAGTCCTAACGGGTATGTTCAGCCGAACAGTCTTCCTATACACCGGCGTGAGCGTGACGGCCGACGCCGAGATGGAGAGTGTGGAGGTCCTCGACTCCACGGTGATCTGTCCAACGGCCTGTCCGCCGGGGTTTACGGAGAGATGGAGAGTGGTCATGCCTATCCTCGGTTGCGGCACCTGCGTCTGCAGATAGGAGGCCCATTGCGTTGTGAGTATGTTGTTCAGCAAGTAGCCGAAATACAACGGTATGTTCACCCTCCACTGGAACTCCCAGGAGGAGCCTAAGTTCACCGCGGAGTTTGTGCGAAACAGCGCCACCGGGGCCCTAGGCGCAGGCAGACCGTAGTAGCTCCTCGCAGCAATAACCGCTCCTGTGGCGTTCACGAAGCCGTGGCCTGCGGTAAACGGAGTATAGCCGATATCAACTGCGGTGCTTGTTATGAGCTGTCTCACAAGAAACGGATCCACGGCGGCGGGATCGACCTTATCAGCAACAGCGCTTAGCACCAAGGCAACGACTCCTGCAGTCAGCGGCGTGGCTTGCGAAGTTCCGCCAAAGGTGTCCCAGTCTTCGGGGGTGTTATACCAGTATCTGCCCCAGCCGACTGGATACGCCGCTATGCCGAAGGCGCCTATATTCACGACGTCTGGCTTCACGTAGCCTGCCGGCGCAGGTCCTCTCAGCGACCAGCTGATGACGTCGCCCCAGCGGAAGCCGTAGAACGGAATTCCTAAGGCGAGCCAGAAGTGTCCGCTTGTGGCGGCTCCAACCGTTATGGCGCCCACGGCCGCGCCTGGGCTCGTGATGGTGCCGAAGCCGTAGCCGCCGTTGCCGCCTGCCTGGACAATCACGATGCCCGGGTAGTTCCTGTCGAGGAAGCCGGGCGCCGCCAGCGCGTTTATCACGGCGGATTCGAAGTCGTAGCCGAAGGCCGTGTAATCGTATATAAACAAGGAGATTCCCCAGCTGTTGCTTATCACGTGGGCCCTCTTCTGCCCGGTCCAGTACCACTGCCCGTCTTGGTTAACATCGAAGCCTGCGGCCCACATCATGCCCGGCTCCACCATGCCCCACCAGAGGCCCTTGACGCCTAGGACCTTGGCGCCAAGAGCAATACCCCTTAGATTCTGAGGACCGAGATGGCCGAGGTTGTAGGTGGCTTTGCCTCTGCCAGCCGCTACGGAGCTACAGGCGGTGCCGTGGCTGTTGAAGTCGTAGAATATGCTGAGGTAGTCACCAGCGAGGTCCCAGCCTGGGTAGAACTTGGCGTAGACGTCGAACCAGAGGCCCCAGTCGTAGAAGTAGCCGCCAGCAACGCCGAGGCTGACGGTGGGGGCTGTTGGGTTATCAACTATTAGTCTGTTGCCGAAGTACCTCAGCTCTGGGTCGTCCGCGAAGTTGCAGTTCCGGTTTATGTCGACGCGGGCCGCCGTGTAGACGCCGGGCTGGTCCGGGTCGTGCATGACGACGCCGACGTTTACATAGCCGCCGTACCAGGGTATGTACAGGTTTGTCATGCCGAATTTATACATGCCGCTTCTGCTGGTGAGTCCAGTCACTGCGTAGTTACATGTGGCGGATACCTCGTATAACTCCGCGCCATCTATCACGAAGAATACCTGGCCGCTGACGGGCAGATAGCCGCTTGATGCCGTTACTGGCTTTAGTAGCAGTACCTGCGACTCGTCGGCGTCTAGCACGAGCGGCTCAAGAGACGCCACCTGGCTTATGGGTAGGGACGCTGATTGCCCCCTGAGCGTCTTATACTGCAGGGATGCGCCTGCTGGCGATATAGAGGAGGCTATGATCTCTCTGCCGTCTTTGGTCTTTATCAGCCAGGCAAGCGCCTCTTGGAGGTCTGGATGTCCGTAATCTACTCCTGTGTCTACTACTGCAATGATTACGCCGGTGCCGTTGACGCCGAACAGTTGCTCCACCCTAGAGGCGCC
>Ga0326760_1000696_pt1 | contig 16709 bp, 11 predicted proteins | sample GCREP_S_FD_207668 | JGI IMG/M metagenome (GOLD analysis project Ga0326760, IMG submission 207668) | Hot spring sediment microbial communities from Geyser Creek Basin, Yellowstone National Park, WY, United States - GCR.EP_S | ecosystem: Environmental > Aquatic > Thermal springs > Near-boiling... | reverse complement strand
GTGCTGCGGCTTTGAGCAAGCCCAAGACCGTGAAGCTGCGGAAGCACAAGTCGGGGGCGTCCTACAGCTACGTGATCACGATCCCAAAAGCGCTCGTCGAGTCCGCGCTGAAGTGGAACCCAGGCGACAGGCTCAGGGTGGAGGAATATGTGCTCTTCAACAAGCGAGGCATATTCATCTACAGGGAGGACGACTAGGGCTCCGCTCTTCTTCTACGCCTTCACCCCGAGGGACTACGTGCTGGTCGGCGGGAGGCAGACGTACCTTTGGGAGATCGCGAGGGCCTTCGACGGTCTCATGCTGTCGAGGGCGTACGTCGACAGCAAGCTGGAGCGCGAGATCGCCGCCGCCGGCGGGGTCAAGAAATACTTCAGGATTCCGGAGGGCGTCAAAGTGATGTCCGACTCGGGCGCCTTCACGTGGAAGCACCTCGATAGACCCCCCGTGACCCCGCTCGCGCTCTTCGAGTACTACCGCAGGCTGGGGTTCGACGCAGGGATGCACCCGGACCACATAAGCCGGCCGATGAAGATCGTCGTCAGGGAAGACGGGGCGAAGCGGGTGCGCGAGATCACGCTGGAGGAAGCGCGGGAGAGGTTCGCGATATCGCTGGAGATGGCGGAGATGGCGGCGCGGCTGTTGGACGGGGACTCCGCGTACAAGGGGGTCGAGATCTACGGGGTGGTGCAGGGGTGGAGCCCTGAAACCTACGCGGAGTGCACGCGCGAGCTGATCAAGATAGGTTACAGGAGGATCGCTGTGGGGGGCTTAGCCCTCGCGAGCACCAGCGAGGCAGCGAGAGAGATCAAGGCGGTGATGGAGGTTGTGAAGAGATCCGGCGAGCGGGTAGCGGTGCACGTGCTCGGTGTCAGCAGGCCGTCGCTTATCCCGCTGATGGTGGAGCTGGGGGTCACGAGCTTCGACTCGGCGACGTGGCTTCGAGCGGCGTGGATCCGCGGCGCGTGGTACTACCACAACAGGAGCACGGGGCAGCTGCTCAACTTCACGGTGAAGCTCTTCGACCCGAGGCTCGGCTACCATAGGGATCCCCCACTCCCGCCCTGCGACTGCCCGGTGTGCAGGTCCGTGGGCGTGGACGAGGAGGGGGTCGGGTGGGCGAGGCGCTACTACGGCAACCAGAGGAACATGAGCAGGGGCTTCCACAACATCTACGCCTTCTACGAGTGGTTCAGCGCCGCGAGGGAAAGGGGATTCAGCTCAACCGACCCCCAGCTGGACGGCAGGATCCTCGTCGTCACCCACTGCGCCGCGAAGAAGCGCGGAACTCCCGCTCCGCCCCAGCGCCTCTACGTTTCAGCGAGGATCAGGAGGGTGTACGAGATAGCGAAACGGTACGGGGCGACGTTCGGCGTGATCTCGGCCAAGTACGGGCTCGTGTACGAGGACGAGGTCATCGAACCGTACGAGGCGACGATAGACAGCGGGAGCGCGTTCGACGCGCTAGTGGAGCGCGTGAGCGCGAAGCTCAGCGAGAGGGGGCCTTGGGACTGGTTGGTGTACTTCGGGACGGCTAAGAACTACGTCACGGCCTTCTTCTGCGCGGCTTACAGAGCCGGCTACGGGGACCGGACCATGGTCGTCGGCAGGAACACCATGGGCGAGCTGGACAGGCTCGCGCACCTGCTGGCGCGCTCCAAGCAAGCCACGCTCGACGAGTTCCTCGCCCCCGGCGCTAAGCCGCCAGCTCGCGCAGCCACTCCCTGAGCGACTCCAGGCTGGGGAACCTCAAGCCGAGCTTCTCGAGCCGCCGCAGCTTGCTCAAGTACACCCTCTCGAACGCCCGCTCCTCGCCGGCGTTCGCGTACACCTCCTCGGCGTACTCGCGGGCTCGGCGGTACAGGTCCCCGTCCCCATCCCTGCTAGCGACGATCACGCACTCTTCGTTGCGGGTCGACATGAATGTGAGGTTGGCGGAGCCGATGATCGCGAGCCTCTCGCCGACGTAGAGCTTCGCGTGGACCCTGTTGTTGAACCTCACGCGAACCCCCTCCATGCGGAGGAGCGCGTCCAGCGCCTCGACCCTGCGCAGAGCGGACTCCACGTCGTCCTTCAGCTCGCGCCACAGCTCGTCGAGCTCCTCGCGCGACCCCCGCTCGAGCAACGCCCACGTGTACGCCCACGTGTACAGCAGGTCGGGCCTTAGCACGTCGTCGTAGTACCTCGTCACGACGAACACGCTCTTCCCCGCGCTCGCCAGCTGCTCCAGCGCCTCCAGGACGCCGCCCGCATCGAGGTAGGGGAGGTATATCAGGCGCCTCTCGAACCTGACGTCGGAGATCCAAGGGGAAACTATGTAGAGAGAGCCGCCCCTCACCCTCGCCTCCTCCAGCAGGAAGCGCGCGAAGACCCTATCGAGCCTGCCGCTGCGCGGCGTGAGCAGGACCTCCACCATACGTCATCTCACGGCTATCGAGTACTCCTCACCCCCTATCCGCACGTTGATGGCGTCCTCCCGGGCGCGCTCGCCGCTCTCGAGCCTCCGGACCTCCACCTTCCCGTGGCCGCCTGTCTCTGCTAACCTCCTTATAATCCAGGCAACGTAAAGGTTGAGGAGCTTCCTGTTGAGCGTGTGCACTTGCAGCAAGGGGTCTTGAACCTCCTCGCAGCTCCGCGTGTTAACGTAACACCAGCCGCACGCGGAGTTGCAGGTCAAGAGGAAGTAGCGCGAGAATGAGGAGAGAATTATGTTGAATATCTCCTCGGCGAGTCTGCGCACTAATTCTCTTCTCTCTTCTTTTTCGTCTTTATTTCTAGCATTGTATATGAATTTTATCAAAATTTCTGATTCTTTGTTCAATTTCAATAGATTGGAAATATCATTTAAAAATGATTCTACCCAGTCATTTTCGCTAACTTGCCTAAAGATTATATATTCTCTTTTTATATCATCAAACTGTTGTTTGAATGATGGCCTCTCGCAGTAAGCTTTAAGCGCTTTTATTAGATACTCTTTTACACTACTTAATCTATCTATACGCTGCATGATGTACAATGTTAGTTCTTCTGGAGTTGGTGTTCTCAAAAATTCATTTTCAAAATCGAACCTAGCATCTAGAACCTCCATGAGGTACTCTAAACCTTTACCTCCATGCTCTTGCGCGATGTTGAAGAACAGTTTCTTTGCTTCCTCGCGCTCCTCGCGAAGAACCAGCACCCCCAGCTCGTCTATAGCTTGATCCAAATATTTTTCAAAGTCGCGCTCAAACGAACTTTTTTCTCTAAGGGCTTTCGCTTTAAGGAAAGCGTAGTAGATCAAGTCCTCCGGCACCCCAATGATGCAGTGCCCAAAAGCGCGGATGAAGCTGTAAAGCGCGCCTTGAGGGTCTCTCTCAGCGTTCTCCATGAACGATTTGACGACCCCCAACCCGCCGTCCGATAGCTCGAAAATGTACGCCTCGAACCCTGGCCGTGAATACTCCCACGGCGACCTGAGACCGCCTTCCTGGAGCAGGTGCCCCCCTACTCCGCCGACCTCTATCAAAGAGTTTCTAATGAGCCCGTGCGATATAGTGTGCAGGATAACGAACTTCAAAATCCTCTTTATGTTAGCGCGATTAATGCATTTTTCTAGAATTGAATCGCAGTAATTTACTACATCATTTGCTTTTATTGTATCATTTTCTCTTACTATACGTCTTAGAGGAATCTTAAGTAATCCCTTCACGAATTTCAACAAAAATGCTTTATCGCCTTTTGCACCTTTGCTATCTAATGATATGCTATCACTGATAGCTTGACCTATTTCACATTTAAAGTTCTGTAAAAGCTCTTCTAAATTTCCTCCATTAAATAATTTTAGAAGCAGGAATATTTGGCTGAATGTTAAATAATACTCTAGGATGTCGCTGAAGTAAGGATTTCTCAATTTATTTATCAACGATGGATTGTTGATTAATACATTTAATGAAATATTGTAAAGTATGTCATTGAATAATATACGAATGAAATGCTGCTTCAATGATATACTTGAAGAATCTTCAGCTTGCAAACAATTCTCTACTTTCTCTAAGAACTCATTTATAAATTTTTCAACATGTTCTGGTAGATTTATTTTAAGAATATTTGTGTTCTTAATATAGTACCCGTAAAGCAACGGTTCTGGAGTTCCCCCTGAGACTCCTACACTTGCCGGAATCCCAACGTGTGTGACATCCACTCGCGCCTTCGCTCTCTCGGAAACCTCATTTAGCTTGGGAAGATAGCTGGGAGGGCTTTCCACCACCCGCGTAACGCCGCGGAACACCACAGAATACACGAATCTGAGAACGTTCCTTTCCGAGAGATTGGTGAATTTAACGAAGGGAGAGTATTCGTTTATTTCGTGCTCTTCGGAGGGTAATGCGCCGATAGGGACATTCTTCACAATCGGGTACGCCGTTGTCGACTTATCTACAATGAATACTTTCTTCTTAATGCTCTCGATACGATGCATTTCTAGCGGATGACCGATTCTAATTCTCCAAATAATTTCTTCTTTGTTATTGGAATATCTGTAAACATTTATAGTAGATGGTCTAACAATTTTCGTCCTTTTATGTATATAATGTCTCCATTCATCTGGGATTTGATCGACGACGCCCTCCGTCCCCTCTAAGTTGCCGCCGCTAATCCGATTTGTGATGTCGACGTACACACCGTAAACATTATCTGTTCTGAGCGGAATGATGTGCCCTGAACGATCCCACCTGAATGTGACGCGCCCTGGTACGCAGCTAGCAATGGCGTTCTCTACATCTTCATGCTCGTAGCGTTTACGCCCAGCTCTTATGCATACTTCCGGAAGAGATGTTTCGGCAAATAGTTTCGACGGAATATACTTTTTCAGCACCTCCAATTCATCAATATATTCTAAGAGATCTACTATCATCTACCCTCACCTGCTGATCGTAACTCACCTTTTAACTCCGATAAAACTTCATCAATTTTTCTTTCTGCATTTAGTCTATCTTTAAAAATTTCCCTTAGATAATTCATTATTTCTAATTCATTTTCTCTCAAGATCCTCGCTAAGAATTTTTCAAAATCTTTTATTTTTTCAAGCTTTATATACAAAACTTTTTCTTCTTTACTTTCAAACATTTCCTCGGCTTGCTGATCCGGGTAGTCTTTTACTGTCAGATAGTCCAAAATAGCTTCCACGATGCTCTGCTCTATGACTGCGCTGTTCTCGACCGCCAGAGGCAGCCGCTCCCTTTCCAGCAGGCTCTGCAAGCTCCCGCCGCTGCGGAGCAGCAGCTCCAGCATGGCGGCTTGCGTCGGCAGGTAGGGCGAAAGCATCACCGCTACCGCCGCCCGGACGAGCGGGTTGTCCTTCATCAGCCGCCCGCCCCTCCCCGCGCGCTGGATGAGCGCCGCGAAGCTCAGCGGCGCGCCGTGCTGGTAGATCACCGCTACGTCGTCGTAGTCGACTCCGACCTCCAGCGCCGAATCCGTCACCACCAGGTCGGCGTTCACTATCTCCTCTTTCTCCCTACCGGTGTATACAGCCAACCCGAGCGCGCTCCCGCCGTCTTCCAGCGAGTAGGGCCACCACAGCTCGCCCTCCCGCCAGGAATTCAGTTTTTCGAGCCCAGAAAGCAACGTAAGAGCTTCTTCTACATCCTTTTCTTTATCGTTCAGGTCGGTAAGCGTATCGTAAAAGAGCACGCTTCTGGCGTTCCTTAAATCCTGCAGCCTCTTCTCGCACATCGCATCGCGCAGATCGACGCGGAGCCTGTAAACCACATCGAGGCTGTCGGCGAAGACCAGCGTCTTTTTGCGCCTGCCTCCCCTCAACGGGTACGCTGGCATGTTCGTGTGGAGGACCATCACGGACTGGATGCTCACCGATAAGTGCTCAACCCCCAGAGCCGGCACAACGACGTAGATGTACTCGCCCCCCATCGGGATCGTGCGGTGCGGCTTGATCCCGCTCCTGACGCTTCCCGCTCCGAGGAACCTTCTCACGAAATCCTCGCCGCCCGGTATCGTGGCGCTCAAGCAGACGAAAACCGCCCCCCTCCTCCCGGTCTGGAGCTTGACTCTGGACAGCACTCTATCCAGTAGGTAAGCGGCGCGCGCCCCGAACACGCCGGTGTACAAGTGGACTTCGTCGATGACGAATATCAGAGGACCCACGTGTCCTTGCGCACCGAATATCTTTTGGGCACGGCGCTGCAGCAGGTCGCGCCGCAAAGTTTCAAGGACAGTAACGTGTATGTCCCCCGGCTCTTCGTAGACCAACTCTTTGAAAGCCCGCACGAAATCTATCACCTCCTCGGTACCCTGAGGCTTTCTCCACCAAAGATGTTTTAAGTTGTATTTTAAATTGTTGAAATTCAAATCGGTTATCTTTGCTTTCAATCTGGTTCCATCGGGTGAAAAAACATATGGTAATTCAACAGCGATACAGCCATCATCTTCTCTGCATGCGAATACTTTAGTGTACGTCAAATCGAGTTCGCGAGGCCTACTTCTACAAGGCGGTATATTTGTATATTCTTTTTCTAATTTTCTTCTCAAATTTTCTATGTATCTAACTTCAGCAAAATTCATGGAGATATGGATCTTCAATCGATCTATAAGTTCTGGGTTAGATAGAACATCTTTTAAAGAATCGTTAAATATGTAAACGTATCTTAGTAACCGCTTGAACTGGTCCGTCGCCAGCGCCCGCCGCGGGTAAGTGATCACCACCAAGGGGCTCCGCGCTTCTTCGCGCACAGCCCCCTTTTCGGCGGCCGCGAGCAGCGCAAGCCTGTACGCGAGCACCGCTAGAATCGAGGCTATGAGGAAAGCTTCCGTCTTCCCACTCCCCGTCCGCGCCTCCAGCACGACGCCCCTCTTCCCCTCTTGCTGCAGCGCGTTCTTCGCCTCTTCTAGGATCGCCTTGATCCCCTCCACCTGGAAGTCGTAGAACCTGAAATCCACGTTCATGTTCTTGTACCATTCTTTAAACTTCTTGAAGAAGCTTTCCGCTATCAGCCTCAGGAGCCCTTTGTACTCCGAGGGGTCCGCTGGGACCCTCAGGAACGAGAAGAACGCCTTCATGAGCTCGTAAACGTCCCCGAAAACCTTTTCGAAAGCTTCTTCGACCTCGATGGTGCCCACCGGCATCTCCCGCGGGACGAAGAATGCGAAGACGCGGCTCACCAGCGGGCGCGCGTCGAACACCGTGTTGTCGCGGAAGCGCTGCCGGACGCGCGCTAGGTAGAACGCCATCTCGATGAAGCGCGACCTCACTTCGAGGTTCCCCTCCTCCAGGCGGCGGCGCACGAAACCCCTCAGGTCGCCGCCGCCGAAGCCCTTGATCGCGAGGTACCGGCTCACTCCGTCGTCGTAGATCCCGCGCTCGTTGAGCCAGCAGATGATCTCCGCCAGCGCGTCCAACTCCCTCCCCTCCTCGAAGACCCTGGCCGGCGGCTCGAAGCCGTGCGCCCTCAGGTACCTCTCCACGAAGCCGCTTACCCTGTCTAGGAGCTGCTGGGCGTCAACCCGAACCCAAGCGTCGTACCTCATGTCCCGGATCAGCTCCTGCTCCCTCTCCTCTATCCACGACAGCACCGCGTTGGCGACGTAGTTGCGGAGGAAGAGCTCGTCGCGCCCCGTCCTCTTGAAGGCCTCGACGAGCCCTCTGTCGAGGTACTGGAGCAGTGGACTAGCGCTCACGCTCTCACCACGCACTCGACGAGCCCCATCTCGCACAGCTTGTACAGCTCGGGGAGCAGCTCTTCCGGTCGAGCGCCCAAGCTCTGGCTCAGCTCCCCGACGAGCCTCTCGAGTCTCGCTTCGCCCACCTTCTCGCCTGTGCTGCTCAATCTTTCGATGATCGACTGCTGCAGCGGGCTCAGGTTTAGCCTGCTGACCCTCTCGTCGATTCGCTTGAGCGCGCTCGCGATATCGGCTTCGGCGATGTCAAACTTTCTTTTCAGTAAACCTATTCTGTCATTCACCCTTTGAAGCATCATCAACGATTTCTCATATTCGGCCCTGCATTTTTCTAGTTCTTTTATAGCTATATCTGGTTCAATAATTTCAAAGAAAACTTTTTTGCTCTCGTCTAGAACCCTCTTAGAATCCTCCACCGCATCGTTGTAATCTTCGCACAAGCGTCGAGCGAGCGCCGTGGAGTACTTGCAATCAATCGGATTTAAAACATCTATTTTAGCGAAGAACTCTATTAGAGAAGTAATTTTATTCAATACATTTTGCAATTCATCCACGTGCTGGTTCCTGATAAAATTCCATAATACCTCGCTAGGAGATAATTCTATAAACTTAAATTTCATGCTGCTGAAATACTTTAGCTTGTTATCCAATTCTCTAAGAATTTTCTCGCGCAAAAGCAGCTCCTCTAACGTGAGCTTATAGGTACTCATGTTATGACATATAAAGCTCTTTATTTTATCCTTGTTAACAACATTATCCAACAACTTAATTGTCTTCTTATACAGTTCATACATCTTTTCAAACGTTAAGTTCTGGTTGTAAAAGAGCGGTGCGCATCCCAAGTGTTTTGCAAGGGCGCTTCGTAGCGCATCAGCCCCCCTTCTCTCAACTTCTTCCAGAATCCTTCTGGCTTCACTTATAACGATCGGACTCTTTAGAGCGTCTCGCGGTATCGCGTCCCTCAAGAATGAGACATCGCCCACGGAATCTTTAATTTTCTCAACATCTTCTACAATTTTTTCTAAGATTTTTATAAGCTCTTCCCTCTGAGTTTTTATTATTTCCAACCTTTCAATTACTTTTTTACTGATTTCGCGCAGTTTAAGCGGAACCCGCTCGCTCATATTAGCCACCGTAAACATCGCTTAATATTTTGGAAATTAAACTTTCCATTCTAGGATCAGAATATTTAAGCGTTTCCTCTTTAAAACTTTTCAATTTAGTTACCATTTCCTTGATGATTTCAGAAATATTTCTAATGTATTGATTCATCTCGTACATTCTCATATTAGATACTAAGCTTAGATCATATTTTATACTTTCCATTAACTCATCGTAAGTTATGTTAGTAAATTCCAATAATCTTAACTGATCTTTAACTTCTTTTATAGCATTTTCAAGATCTTCTAGAGATTTCTCAATATCTTCGATTTTTTCTTTCAATAATCGAATGTACTTATCGTAGTTAAATATATTTTCGACGAAAACGTTTAGGAAACCTTTAGTACCTCTTACCTGACGTCTTTCCTCGAACTTTATCCCATCGACGAGGCTTAAGCGGAGCAGATACTCTCTAACTTTCATACCTATCTCTTCCTCTATTTGCGCAATTTCTCTTAAACTATTAATATTGTCCATTAAACTATGGAGAGCACTTCTAATTTGATTCGTTCTAGATGTTATATCAATTCCAAGGTTTTTAAACGATATTTCCATCTTGTCGAGGACAACAATTGTAGGGTTAATGAAATTTATGATAAAGCTCTTCATCTTAATTGGAATTTCGTTGCGTACAGTAGGTTGTACAATGAGATCTCTTCCCTTCAAAATGTGAGATATAAGTATGTAAGCTAAATCTTCTATGATGATTTCAGAAACATATTCAGAAGATTTCAAGATAATCTCTTTTATCAATCTTGCTGTTTGAACTATATTTTCTATAAATCTTTTGGAGTCCACTACAGTATCATAAGATGGCATCAAATAGTTTATTTCTGAAATCAAATTAAATAAACTTTCTATTTTTGCTATTTCATTATTTAATTTGGTTACTCTGTTTAGGAACTTTTCTCCGCTTGTACAGAGGAGTCTTAAATCGCTAAATAATTCCTCATCGAGGATCTTGTTAACATCAAGTCCTTCTGGATAAATTTCTCTAGACATAATATTTATAAGTTTTTCATATGATTCCCTAACATTTTCTAAACGCTTTATTACTTCAATTAGATAGTTATTGTTTTCTGGAAATGCCGCATTCAGGTAGAAGAGATACGCTTGCTGAGATCCGATTTCTCTGCCTTTGGCTTCGTGAACACTTTCAATTAACTTTAAAATATTTTCATTCAAAATTTTATCTCTATCCCTCATTTTTCTCTGGGCTTCGTTTATTTGCACCCGCAGGAGGTAATTGTACCATTCGAATACTCTCCTATCGAGCTTATCGACTTTCTCGCCGCCTCGCGCAAGCTCTTCGACGTAGCTCTCCTCGTGCGCGAGATTGTAGAGCAGCGAGGCCAGGTAGAGCGCCGCTCTTTCGGTCAGGGGCGCGGCGTAGGCGATCGTTTTGAAGAGCATGCTTTTGCTGAGCTCCTTCATCAGCTCCTCGCTGTTCCTTTCGGGTCCAACCAGCAGCACGATGATCCGCTCTTTAGTTTTCTTGAAGTACTCTAGGACCGCTCTCCTGATCTCTTTTTCCCTCGCTTTCGACGGGTACACGAACATCAAACTTTCTTTCAATTCTGAAAGATTCAATATATTTTTGATTTTTGTCGAGTATTTATTCATTTCATCTAAGTCGTCAAGCAATTTGTCTACTTCATCGTAAAGCTCTTTAACCCTGACCTCCTTAGCTGCACCGAACGTTGGAACTAGCACCGCGGGTGGGAAGATGGTCTTGATGCACGTCGGGCTCAAGGCGACGTGGAGCGTTCCCGCGGTTTCCGTGCTGATGTTGAGGGCTTCGAGGCGCAGCTCCCTCAGCGCCTCGCCGATCTGGGGCTCGTCCCTGTACACGTCGTACGCGTAGTCGGCCGCCAGATCCTTAAGGCTCTTAAGCGCCTCAAGGTCGTAGAGCAGCTTCCCCTCTAAGGACCAAGCGCCCAAAACTTTCCTAGCTAGGCTCTCCGCGCGCTTTACAGCTTCCTCTTTGAGCCCCTCCTTTTCGAGCCTCGCTTTTAATTTTTCCACGATCGCAGCCGTCAGACCCTCGACGCTGCAGAACGCTTGTCCCACCACAAACCAGCTTCGGGGAGCGAAGCTTAGGATGTTCTCGTCGATCCCCCACTTCTTAAGTTGGTCTACGGGTATCGGACCCACAAGCGCCGATGTGATGAGGAGCAGCTTTGCGTACCCTTTATTCGTCGTCGACCTCAGCAGCTGCTGAAGCTCGTGACCGTCGAGGAGCGGCACCCCTTCGATTATCTGAGTCGCGCTCAGCGCATCCGACGTCAGAACATCTTTTAGCGAATCAATTTTGTTTCCGCTCAAGCAGTTTACTATATTAGACGGTACCTTCTCGTTAATTAGTTTGTACACCCATGCTATCCTCCCCCGAGAGAACCACCATACCGTATTGGAAAGCAAATCAAGATAATCCTTTATTTCCAATTGTTGTTCCAAAATTCTCTTTATATTTTCTTTGCTTAGGAATGGTATGTCGAACCTAACCATCCGCCACGCTGCGGGTCCCGAGGATACCTCCCTTAGCGCTGCGGAGGGGCCGAACGCCAGAATCGTGAAGACGCTGCTTGCGCGATCTTTTATCTTATCCGCTAAACCTCTGAACGGCGATGTTTCATATGAAATGATTGCGGTTAAATCCTTGTAAGCTTCCTCCACCTCGTCTATGAATAGCACGCCCGTTCCGCCCGCGTTGTACTTTTCTATGATGTTTACGAGCTCGCTAGCCGGTAGCAGGTATTCTTCCAGCTTTTTCCCAGGGGGAACGAATTCGTCTGGGAGTTTTTTGTTCCTTTCTATTGAGATTTTTATTTCGTTTAGTTTCAATTCAAAAAATTCTTTTATGATTCCCGGCAGTTTATCTTCCAGCACTTTTCCTCTTAAGCCTTGCTGCCTGGCGAACTCCACGATTTCGCTGAGGTTTACGAGGAGCGCGGGGACCTTGAGCTGCCTCCAGCAGTACCGGAAAAGGTAGCGCATGAGGGTCGTCTTCCCAGAGCCGTAGGGGGCTACGAGGATTGGCGTCCGCCACTCCTCCCATCCCCCTTCACCTACTAAATGGGGCACCCCCTCAATGTACTTGCGGATGTACTCTTCGAGTTGCTCGCGCAAGCTCTTGTGGTCTTCTGAGAGGTCGCACCAGCCCGACTCGTCGCAATACGCCTCCTCGGGCGGGAGCGCCTGCATCCGGGCTTTTTAAGGCGGAATGAGGTATAAATGCTTTACGTGCCGTCTGCTTGGGCGCTGTATAGCTTCTCCACCTCCACTGTTATGCCGAGGTAGTTGCTCTTCAGCTTGACCTTGACAGGCACCCCCAGGGCCTTCCCCAGGTCCTCGGCGATCTTCTCGCAGAGCTCCTCGTGGAACCACTCCTGGCCCTTGAAGCCGTCGAGGTAGCGGCGGAGGCTGCCCAGCTCCACGTACTTGCCGTCCCCCTCGTACTCGATCTCGGCCGTGTACTCATCCACGGTTTTGGACACGGGACACACCGCCGAGAAGCTCGCCGTGAGGTGGACGCGCACTCTCGCTTTGAGGGTAAGCGTTTCCAGCCCCACGGGAGGGGCGTTGGGAGAGGGGTACTTACAGCTAATGGGCACGTAATCCCGCGCTCAGAGCTTGTGTCGCGATGGGAGCGCTCCCGCGAGCGTTACGCGCCCGCGAGCTTCCTCAGGGTCTCCTGCAGCTCTTTGAGCGCCGCGTCCGCTTCGGGGGACCAGCGGTCGCTCTCGGCGAGCTCCACCCTCGCGCCGAGCTGGGCGCTGAGGAGCGCGAGGTACCCCTCCACGCTGCAGATGCCCTCCCTCGCCAGCCTCTCCTCCAACCGCCTCCTCGCCTCGGGCTCGAGCCACACCGCCACCCCGCGCCCCTCCCTCCACGCCCTGACGCCGCTCTCGGGGCCCTCCGCCTCGCCGGCGAGCAGGGCAGGGGCTCTCCCCCTCCAGAGGTTCCGCTCGGCCCACCGCAGCGCCTCGACCGCCTCGCGCCACCGCTGGAGGACCGCTTCGAGCCTCTCCGCCGCCCTCCTCGCCCGCTCCGCGAGCTCGACGGTTTCCTCGTCCACGCTCGTTGGCGCGAAGCGCAGGGCGCCCGCTTCGAGGGAGACCTTGCCGCGGGGCCCGCTCAGCTCGAACTTGGTCCGCTCGAGCCGGGTCCACCACCCCACCGTGGAGATGTGGACGCTCGGCGCCTCCGCCGTGTACTCGAGCTTGAAGAACCTCTTCTCCAGCGATCGAGGCTCCATGCCCTCCATCCACACCCATTGGGGCCTCATCTCCGCCAGCGCCGAGAGGCCGTGCCGGGCGAGCGCCTCGTACTCCTCCACCCTCGGCAACGCCGGGGGCACCCTCTTTTCCTGAAGCATCCGCAGCACCTTCAACCGCTCCTCCACGGAGAGGGGGCGTTGAGCCTCGATCACCGCGGCGGCGGCGAAATCCAGCTCCGCGCAGCCGCGCTTCGCCAGGATCTTGACCAGCTTGAGCTGCGCGCCGACGGCGTTCGCCGCCTCCCACAGAGCCCTCAGCTCTCTCGGGTCGAAGTAAGGCTTCTTGAAGATGAGGAGCATCTGCCCGGTGGGCGCAGCCATCGAGCTGAGCGCGGCAGCCGAGCATAAAAACCCTTTCCGAGCGCACCCTCAGTGCCCCTGCAGCTCTCTCGCGGACTGCCCCGCTCGGATGCGGTATCTCTTTCTGCGAAACGCGAGCCCGCCGCAGAGCGGGCTGCTGAGGGGCGGAGCGCGTTCGGGGGTTCGGCTCACGGCAACGCTTATTAGGTTTCGCTCGCGCGATTCTCGATGTCCATAAGCCCGTGGGTCTACCAGCTTTCTCCTAGGGCCGGTGAAGAGTGGGTGCCGCGGGTTGAGAAGAGCCGATTTATTTCTTCGGTGGAGAAAACCCCTCTCGAGGCGGAGCTAGAAGAAAAAATTAAGGAGATGGAAGATGAAGTGCTGGAGCACGTAAAACCTTTGATAGCAGATGGATATTTTGATGAACGCGAAAAGGAGTCCATAAAAAGATATGAAGAGAAAATGGGAGAAGATTACGTCGCAATCGTCGATTCGTTAGCGATCTACCTTCCATACCATAAGTGGGGGTGTAAATGGGGGATATATTTCAGGATCAACAGGATGATCTCCGATTTCAAGGATTTAGTTGCGAAATTTAAAGCCGCTTGGCTCGGAGCTGGGGGCGGGAAGCTGGAGGTCGAGGATCTGTGGGGCATCTGGCGCATCTACGTGGAAGCTATCTTCTGGCACGAGCTGACGCACCACGTTGTGGAGGACATCGCTTCCGCGTTGGAGGGGTACAACACTAGTCGGTACCAGGTTGGCAAATACCCGTTGCTTCGCAGGGAGGTCGAGGAGGGGTTCTGCGAGTACACGGCTTTCACCACGGCTGAACGAGGGTTTCCGATCCCCTTGCCCTTGAGCGGTAGGATGCCGATACCGGGGCGCCGCGACAGGTGGAGCGAGTGGGAGGCGCCCCTGGCGGAGAGCTTGCGGCGCAGCGGCACGAGCCTGAGGGAGGCGGTCTTGAGCTCCCTGTACTACCACTGGGGGCGGGACGACCCTCAGTCAGCGTATCACCCGGTAGTCGACCCGGAGGTCCCCCGCAAGGTCGACGGGCTGTGGAAAGCCTTCTGGGGCGCGCACCTCCGCCTCTACGAATTCATGTGGGACCTAGAGAGACGCATCTTCTGTGTAACCTTTTAGGGTCGCCGGGAGCAGCGCTCGCGTACTTTAGCTCGAGCACGCGGGGGCAAGGCGTATTTGGGGCTCGGAGCTTTTTAGGCGAGGCGCTTGCCGGACTGGGTTCACGGGCTGCGGAGCAGCGGGGAGAGGCTCCTCTGCTCTCGCTGAAGTACAGGCGCACGTGGGGCGTGGCGCACAGGAAGCTGCCCGGCGCGAGGCCGGGGATCCGCTCCAGCAGCTTGCTGGTCGCCCTGATGCCGGACGCGCCGCTGCGGCTGGAGGAGGGGCTCCTCGAGAGGTTCGCGGACGAGTTCTTCCGCCTCGCGCACCGGTACGGCGGGGAGCCGCTGGTCGTCTCGCGGTCTGGGGTGCTCGCGGGGGTGAGAGGCCCGAGGGGGCTCGCCGACGCCATCCGGGCCGCGGCGGGGAGGAGGTGGGCCCCCTACGGCCCCTGCTGGAAGCCGCTGAGAGGCGCCGGCCCGACGCCGTGTTCATCCTCAGCGGGGTGGAGGGCTCCCGACCTTGGCGACGAGGGGGCGAGGCGCCTTCTGCAGCGGATCGCGGGCGAGGCGATCGCCGCGACCACCGACACCGAGCCCCCAGCCGATATTCGCTTCCGCGGGGTGGTGCACCTCACAGCGGCCGGCGGCGCCGAAGAGTGCGGGAGAGGCTGAGCAACACACGGGCGCGTCTCCGAGCAGCAACCGGGAAAGGGATGGGGCAGTAGAGAGGCTGGGCGCGCACCGCGATGCCCCTCTCGCTGGGCCAGCTGGAGCAGTCTCCCGCGCGGGAGCCCGGGTTGGCCCTAGCTGCTGCGTCCGCGCGCTCCCGGCGACTGAGCGCTCTTGGTTCCGACGAGCGCGCGCCTCGACCTCCTCCTCTTTCAATTCTTTCCCAGTTGCAGCCGGGGAGAAAGCGGAGGCGGTCGCAAAGGCGGGGGTCGCCTTTCAATTCTTTCCCAGTTGCAGCTCCTCCACCGCTAGGGTGGGGGGAATGATAGAGAGAATAAAAGTCTTTCAATTTCTTTCCCAGTTGCAGCGGTGACCGAGGGGTTCTGGAGGACGAGGCTCTTGAACCTCGCCCACTGCCCCTGCTTTCAATTCTTTCCCAGTTGCAGCGCTCCCCCGCGGGTAGCCCTAGCCAGGAGCCCCGACTCGGGCTTTCAATCCTTTCCCAGTTGCAGCGAGCCCGAAGGTATTTATTTGCTGGCGGAAATTCCATCATTCTTTCAATTCTTTCCCAGTTGCAGCCCACAGGTACCTGATGTACAGGGGCTACCCGAAGTGGTTCAGGGCTTTCAATTCTTTCCCAGTTGCAGCGCCAGACAACCTTTCTCCCGTCCGTTTTTTGATCTGGCTTTCAATTCTTTCCCAGTTGCAGCAAGCGAACTCCGCTGTCTTGAACGCGCTGCTCTCCCTTCTCCCTTTCAATTCTTTCCCAGTTGCAGCAGGGAGGCGCTCCTCGACCCGGCGCGCGTGAGGAAGGTGCTGCTCGCCGCTTTCAATTCTTTCCCAGTTGCAGCTAAAGCGCCAGCATCGGTATCCTCTGGTACCCAGTACTGTTCCTTTCAATTCTTTCCCAGTTGCAGCCCTGATGATCTCGCTGGCGCTCTAGGGGGCCCTCAGCGCCCTTTCAATTCTTTCCCAGTTGCAGCAGGAGGGGGGCGGCGGCGTCCAGCGCCGGCGGCTCCGCCTTTCAATTCTTTCCCAGTTGCAGCAAGACGTGAGGAACGCGTTGCTCGCGGTCAAATCGGAGTACCTTTCAATTCTTTCCCAGTTGCAGCCTGCTTGCGGACTCCCTCGCTGAAGTGGAAAGAGCAGAGGGCTTTCAATTCTTTCCCAGTTGCAGCTCCCTCGCCGCGGCGCTCGTCCACGACGCGGCGCTGAGGGACTTTCAATTCTTTCCCAGTTGCAGCCTGAGGAGGGTCGCGCCCCTGTGCGTGAGCCCGCTCAACAGCTTTCAATTCTTTCCCAGTTGCAGCGCGGAAGTCGCCCGCCCAGCTCCGCGCGCGCGCTCGGCTTTCAATTCTTTCCCAGTTGCAGCGCTCGCCAAGAAGATGCCGGTCGAGTGCCCTCTCCATCCCTCTTTCAATTCTTTCCCAGTTGCAGCAGGCACCTACCCCCTCTCCCCTTCACTTAGCTTCGTGGTAGCCTTTCAATTCTTTCCCAGTTGCAGC
>Ga0326760_1000694_pt1 | contig 16760 bp, 18 predicted proteins | sample GCREP_S_FD_207668 | JGI IMG/M metagenome (GOLD analysis project Ga0326760, IMG submission 207668) | Hot spring sediment microbial communities from Geyser Creek Basin, Yellowstone National Park, WY, United States - GCR.EP_S | ecosystem: Environmental > Aquatic > Thermal springs > Near-boiling... | reverse complement strand
GACCAGCCTGTCCACGACGTGGCTCCCTATGAAGCCGGCGCCGCCCGTGACCAAGACCCTCTTCACAAGATTCGCCTCCTCCCCTCAACTTGCCTCAACAGCCTATCCCATCACAGAAATCCACCTTCAAGCCAGCGCGCGCCGTTGAGGGTTCTTAGCAGTTGAAGTGGGATCTTTTTGGAAGCCACATCCATCCGGGGAACGCATTCCATTCTAGGGTTGCAGTTTCTCCCTTTTTCTGTAGTTAAGGCCACCTTGTTTTGAAGAAATTCATAAATTGAGTCTTCATTTTTAGCGCGCGAAAGGTTAAGTTTTGAGAAAATTACGAAAGAGATCAAGTTTTCTGTGCTAGATCTACGAGTCTCCTTATTATGGGTATTCTCCTCTTAACGTCTTCCACGTCGAGCTTTGTTTCGTGGAACCCCCATACGTGCAGGTAGTTTGCCTCCGCCCATCCGAACTCAACGTCCACACCTAACTTGTCCACGAGTTTCCCAACAGCTTTTTCGAGAAGCGTTACCGTCCACCTGCCTTTCTCCTCGGCTTCCCTAACCTCTTTTAAGTTTAGGCGCTCTGCAAGGGCTTTGATGCACTCCTCAGCAGCCTTGTAGAGCTTCTCGGAAGATTGGACGGCATCCCCCTTAGCCAGGCACTCTTCAGCCTCGGCGAGCAAACGCCTAGCCAACTCGAGCCTCCCAGCGGCAGCCACACACCTGGCAGCGCGGTGCCGTATAAAAAGCCTCCCCCAGCGCGCCGATCCCCAGAGGCAGAGCGCGTTGAGCTGGTTCAGCGAGCCCCGCTTAGCCGGCTCAACGGGGACCTTTCCGGGGAACGAGCCCGAGAGAGGCGGGACAGAAGGGAGAAAAGCCGACCCTAGCGCTGGCCAGCCGGCTCCCGCACCACCCCGCGAGGTTTAAGCGCGGATTGAGCTCTTTCCTGAAAAGCTAAAGCGCTTTCAGCGCGCCCCTGCGAGAGCGAAAACGGAATTGCTCTGGAGGCGCACAAGGCGGGCGCCGAAGCCGCCAACTAGTAGCTCTTCCTCGCAATCCTAGCCAGCACCCTCGCGCCTGCATCCCCGCGAGACAGCAGGTACTCCAACGCGTTCGGCAGCGTCGCGCGGAAAACCGGGTCGCGCGCAGCCTTGCCCGCGTAAACCCTGAGCAGCGCGCCCGGCCCCAGCCTGAGGGGTGCTTCGGCGAGCCCGCCCGCCACGAGGCGGCAGGCCCTCAGCAGCTCCACCAGCGCCGCCTCCACGCCGCACTCCGCCGCCACGCTCCAGGCCTCGCCGCCCAGCCAGCTCCAAGCCACCAGGCAGTCCATCAGGAGGACCAAGTGCTCCTTGTAGACCGCGTGCGCCGCCGCGACCGCCACCTCCGCCCCCCTCGACAAGCCGCGAGCCGGCACGCCCGCCAGCTCCACGTCCTCCGAGCACTCGCGGAGCAGCCTCCCGCCGTCCATGTACACGACCCACGCGAACGCCGGCTCCGTGTACAGGTCCACGATGAAACCCCTCCTCTCTAGCGTGACCGTGTACGGCTCGACCACGACGAGCGCGCGCGCTACAACACACGAGTTAACCGGAAATTTTTACAGCAACGAAAATGTAGGCAGGAGGTACAGGTAAAAGTTTCATCAAACCTAGGTGGTAAACCTTTACAATTTCTCTAATCCAAAAACCAGAACACTGAAACAGTGATAATATCCTCTTAACTGTAACCTCCATATTAACGTATGAGTAATTCAAAAATCTTCCTTTGAAACCTCCTCGGCATAAGACACAGCAGCGGCCACTTCGAGTGAGGCTCAAAAACATACTGAAGATTAGGAAGCTGAACCACAACAACACCCCCACGCTTCAAAACCCTGAAAAGCCCCTCAATACACCTCTCCGGCCTCTCAAGATGCTCAAGAAGAGAGATAGCGAGCGCGCAATCCACAGAACCATCACGGAAAGGAAGACCCTGAGCATCCGCGCAAACCCTTTCAATACTTTCAGAACCGTCAATTTTCCTCAAAACGCTCTCATCGATATCCAAGGCAACAACTAAACGACCCCCACTAGCCACAGCCCTACTGAAAGCTCCTGTACCGCACCCAACATCCAACAGAACTCCAGCACTGCTAGTATGGCGTTCGAAAAGCCTCACGTAAGCATCTGTCCTTTCCTCATAAACACGAAGCTTGCTCAACAAACCGACAACCCTACGATAAAAGAGCTTAACAACGCTCAAACTGAGCCCTCAAGCACACCTGATTGATACATTTTACATTGACATTCCACACTTCCGAGAACACTATGCAATCTGGCACCAGCGATGCTGTGAACAGTCTCTCGAGGTCACGCCTGACTGCCTCCACGCTGTAGCACTCGGCGATCCCTACGTAGGGCCACGGCTCGACGTCGAAGGCAACGACCTCGTAGCCCATCCTCCTCAGCGCGCACGGGATCACGCGGCGGACGCAGAGACTCAAGAGCGGGCCGCGCCTATAACACCTCTTGACGAGCTTGAGCACCTCAAGCCTCCTGCCGAACTCCAAGTAGAAGCTACCGAGCACCTTGCGGTCGTTCAGCCTCCTCAAAACCCCTTTGACGCTGAGGAGAGTCTCCCTAGCGCTCAGGTACACACGCACTACTTGAAGCTTGTACCGCGACACCTCGTCAACCAGCAGCGTCACCGGCGCGTAAGCAGTCTACCTTCTTTTCTTTAAGGTATAATTTTCAAAAGCCTTAGAATAGCAGTATTAACTTCATGAATTTTCATTTCACCATTAACTATGGGAATATTCAATACTCTGGCTAAGTATAAGTAAAGCTTTCTTCTTTCTCTAAGATAACCTAAGCTCGGAATATCGTTCTTCCTAGTGTAAGCTGTCTTCTCGCGAACGTCCACTATCACTAACTTAGAATCTCCAGGAACCAGCGAGAGCAATATCCTACCTACCACGCGCCTCGGAAGACGAAAATCCCTCGTTTCACACATCAAATCCACAAGCACATCTGGGATGAACCTATCACAGAGGATAACATAGCCGAGAATCTTTCTAAACTTTATTCTAAATATAAAGTTAATAAAAGTATCTATCGCGAACAGCCACGGCCAAACCTTAGCCAACGCCTTGTTCAGATAAAACCTGCGCTCAGCGTACTTCACGTTGCTCCTAGCAACAGTCCTCCACCGCGTATAACCCAGAAAACGGCACAACGCAAGAAACGGGTACGAGAGGAAAGCAACCCAACGGAACCACACACGCCTAACCTTAAAGCCCTTCTGGCTCAAATACTTTTCAAGCAACTTTACCTGCGTAGACTTGCCAGAACCGTCAACGCCGCAAATCGCGATCACGCCGCGCATTAGCACACCCTTTACACTACTTAGACTCTGATAACCCCCTTTCTCTCACTACTCTTCTTCCATAATTACCTTGAAACTCTCTCGAAAATCTTCAACAGTTCTTTCGCAGACTTAAAGTTATTAAATCTACTAAGCACCCCTTCGCGATTCTTCAAACCCAACTCAACGACCTCTTCGCGGCTCATAGAGAGAGCCCACTCCAACGCGTCAGCCAACTCACTCTCATCTCCTGGCGGCGTCAACTTAACACCCGGTAAACCTCCGACAATCTCGGGGATCCCACCGATATCCGAGGCTATGAGCAACCTCCCGTAAAGACATGCCTCCACGCACGCGTACGGCGCGGGCTCAGGCGAAAGCGAGGGAACGACCAGCGCTCTAACCTTCCTAATAACCGTCAGGATCTCCGTGGGAGGCATTAGGCGACGGTAAACCACGATGCCCACCCTCTCAAAACTCCTTATGTGCTTACCTTTAGTAACATAAAGTTTATTTTGCTGATACTTAGGATACACTTTATGCCATGCTTTAAAAAGTACTTCGAAACCTTTTATTGGATCGAAACCTCCTAAAAATCCCAAATCATCTCCTTCTATTTCTACGAATTCCAAATTCGGAAGAGGATTGTAAACTATATATGTTTTTTTATGATCAATATTAAAACCTCTCTTCGAAGCATTTTTCAAGAAAAGCTTTCTCTGAGCTTCAGAGACAAAAACAATTGCATCCGCCATACTTAAAGTTCCCAAGAAACACCCTCCAATAGTCGCATTCAGCGCGGCCGATAGGAAAGCTTCTGGGAAACTCCTCCTCTGAGCCTCATACACCCAAATGCATTTAGCACAATCCCCCCATCCACCATCGCATACCTCACCCCTGTAAAAATTGTACATGTGCCCAACAGGGCAGAGCGGGTAATACGAGTGAACATGAACAACGACAGGCTTACCGACAAACTTCTTAACGAAAGGAATCAGCTCAAGGTTGCTCGCAACAAAGTATGCCACATCAATGTTACGCAAAACTTCGATCAAAGCCTTAATATCTAACGCAATAGCATACTTCCCTTTTCCCACACGCCTAGGCTTTAAGAGCTTGAACTCATGCCGCTGCAAGCTAGCCTCATCAAGTTCATTGAGGATAAAAATAGGGTCAACGCCTAAGCCGCGCATCAGCTCAGCGTAAAGGTATGTGGCAAGCTCTCCGCCACTCCCTAAGGGCCAGAGCGCGCTCGAGAAAATAGCCACTCTCATAGGTTACCGCCGATCATTCTCTTAACGAAATCAGAAACAGTTAAATTAATTAGATTATATGAAGATAAGTCTTCAATTAAACTTTCAAAACGATTCCAATCGTCGCGCTCGGCTATAAAAGTTGGGTGCACCATTATGTGCACCATAAATACCCCTTCCCTTCTCATTAGCTCCTCAATCGCCGACCTAATTAATTTATCCCACACCTTAATTAACCAGGGCTTAAAAAATAGGAATAAGAGATTAGGATTTCTCAGAACTTTAAAGAAATCCCTAAAAGCATGAGGATCTGTATAAAACGAAACCTTTAATCTAAAGGGGTCTTGGAAAGGACTGAGACTAAAAGGCTCCGTTGTTCGAGCACATAGATAACCAGCCCTTCGGGTAAGCTCTACCACAGTATCGTTATAACGACCATAAGGATAAGCTAGGGATTCCACCCTCTTCTCTAAAATTTCCTCCAAAATAATTTTTGACTTTAATAACTCGTAAAAAGCTTTCTTCACATCTAAAGCCGTCAAGTCAGGATGCGTGAGAGTATGAGAACCAACTTCACCTAAATCCCCTAGCCACCTCACATTCAAAACAGATAGGTCTTTTAAACCTCTACAATCTAAATAAAAAGTTCCTGTTAAACCATATTTTTCAATAATTTTTGCACATTTTAGCATATATTTTCTAGAATCATCAAAACTAAATACTAAATAAATTTTAGCCATAGTATAAGTTGTATTTTAATAAGCAAAAATCTATTCTTTTGTAGCAACTAAGAGAATTCCAGATCCTAAGTTTTTCCTTAACTTACTAAAAATTCTCTCTAAATATAATATCATTGCATTCTTCTGAACATATCCCATAGCATAACTGCTCGAATAATATTAAAACCATATTGATTCAATAGTTTGTTTAACGTTTTGAAAGTATAAAGCTTTGTATGTCCAAAACAAGTAGGGTATTTTTGGAAAGGTCTTTTCTCCAAATCTTCTCCATATTTGCCAGGACATTCATAAGCGTAAGGTAAATAACCAAAAAAGAGCAAAAACTATTTATCCAGCTGGCCATGTTTGGTGTAGTTAGTATGAAAAGCCCGCGCGCGCCTCTAAATTTCGTCAATTCACGATGATACCTTTGCCCTTCTTTAATAAGGATGGGATACCTTGGATAGGGTTGCTACAATGCATTTGCCCAGCGTGCACTACAACTCAGCTAAAAATTTTCGCGTAAAGTTCATTGCTAGCATCATTTCACTCATGCTCCAGAGAGACGAAGCCCTTATAATGCCGCTGCTGCCCTGTGCTTCGTAGGGTCAGCATGCCAGCAAGCTTTGTTAGAAGTTTCTTACAGAAGGTTTTTGTTGGAAAATTAAATATTTGGTGATACAGACTCCTTCTAAAAATATTATCTTGCATCTTCTCTCTGAAGATGGCCATTAAGGTTAAAGTATCACACCTATATGGTGGATACGTCAACTCAGAAACTTGTCTGTACACTTTGCCCCAAGGACCGCCAAGCTTAAACAATAGGTTAGAGAGCTTCTCTGGAATAGAATTAAAGGCAAATTTGTGGAGCATTGATGTTATTGTTAAATGCCAGCGGAATGCATTCACCAGTTTGTTTTCTCTCACTAGGTCGATGAGCTCTTCGATTGAAGGATGATCCATTAGGGCTAAATAATGTAGCGTCGCAAAGTATTCTGCTAGGATATACCGGTTCTCTTTTATAGCTGAGTGGGCTATGGTGACTAAGAGCTCGGCTTCAGGGCTGAAAACCCTAACATTCTGCCCTGTGGGGAGTTCTTTCTCGGATACGTAGCAACTTAGCTTTCGTTTGTCGAGGTATATCAAGTAGGCGACGCTGATCTCATCGTAAACGTCTATCATTAAATCCGTCTTAAACTTGGTTTTATAATCTTGGAAGGTTGTGCAGTAAGCCCCTCTATCTATGAATATGTATCCTGCTCTCCTTAAAATCTCCACCATCTTCTCATAGTTTCTATGCAAGCCTAAGTTAAGCACATCTATATCTGCAACATATTCAGGGTAAGGTCTTATTGTTTTAAATATGACATAATCTATGTCCTCTTTATCGAATAGCTCTGATATTTCACTTATTATCTCCATCAACCTACGCAAACGTGTGCAATGATACTTGTACTCAGAGAGGCTTTGCCTTTCTTTTGGACTGATTATGTTAAGATATGTTAATGGTATCTTATTCACCTCAGCTATAGTGTAAAGCTTAGGAACGTAACTGCTTTTTACCTCTCCACCAACTTGAGGCTGATTTGACGCTAGCGGCGAGCCTATAGCTCTTAAGAAAGCCAGCAAATATTGCTTATTGTTTGAACCCATTTTATATATTAGTTACGGCTAAGCACTTTAAAAGTTGTTTTCATAGCTTAGACAAGGCGTTTAAAAGCATCAATGAATCTATCTTCATCATAAAAATTTTCGAATATTTTTTTGAGAAATATGATATTATGAAGTACTTTGCTGGTATTATATAATAGCAATGTTATTTTATTAATAGCTTCTTTTACACTATTTGCTATAAATGCATCTGGTATCTTAAGATCTTCTGAAATAGTTTCTGAAACTATAGGGATCGTACCGTGATAAACAGCTTCCAGAATTGTTATTGGAGGGTTCATAGCAACATTTCCCCATGGTGCAAAGTAAATGAAAAATTGTGATCTCCTATAAAGTTCGCACTTCTCTTCATCGTTGATCCTTCTGTTTATGATGTTAATCGTCAAGTTATTATATTTGAGCGTATTAATGTTAGAGAGATTTTCTAATTTCGTTACTATAATGAGTCTTACGGGTTTCTTAGCTTTTTTGCTAACGCCCTTGGCTATTTCTAGAAGTATGCGCGGGGGAGACCTAAAAGGATTCAACCTTCCCACGTAAAGTATTTTTATTTCATTGTCATGAAGCTTCTCGCGTATTATATCTATGTAGTTATGGGAATGAAAAGTTTTACAGGGACATTCATAGTAGGGTTCAATGAGAATGCTTCTTGCTAGAAAAGCTCTGAGCCTTAGCCACGTATACACACTTTTTGACGTGGCAAGATAGGCATAAATTAGGGGTTGTATACTTAATAGGAAAGCTTTCCATGAGAATTCATGCATTCTTGTCCACGAAACATCTTCAACATGATACACATGGTAGATCATATTAGATTTTCTGCACAGTTTTCTAAGTTTAACTATATCTTTGAATCCCAAGTAGTATAAATGTATAAAGTTGTAAGAGCAATATTCATAGCTTTTTATTAGCTTATTAATGTCTATAATCTTTATATGTATACCATGCCTTGTAAGAACTTTCATTAACATATAAAGGAAGAACTCCTGTCCTGAAATATAATTCCTAACATCAACAGGGTATTTAGTGACGATAATTATGTCCGTGTCCATAAGTAACGCGAGCACAATATTTTCGTAACATCTTAATCTTTTGTGAGAAATTTGTTAGGTAATTCATCATCGATCAGCTTATTAATATTTTTCATAAGTATTCCATAGCCCTTAAATAGTTTATAACGTATAGATCTGTAATCTGAGACTTTTAAAGCTCAGTTTTCAAGAGTAATCCATTATACTCGTATCCATACTATGAACCTGACAGCAATCTTTCGGAGAGGCAGTTCCAAACATTCTTCCTATTGTAAACTGATATAACTGTAAATGGATCCCTAAACACATAATACGTATGGGCACTTACCTCAACATTTTTCGACGAGAGAGTCTCGATGAGCTTATCATACCATAATCTTTTAACAAGACTCACACGCACCAGTAATGAACACAATCTTTTTTATGCGACTAAACACCTAATTCGTACTACGAATACGATTTATTATTTCTCTCAGAAGATCTAACGCTAGCTTTTTATAGTCCAAACGATTCTCAGCATACGTCCTAATGTTTATACAAAGCTTGTTTAGCGATGAGGAATCTCTAGTTAGCTTCCGCAGAATATTTGGAATTTCCTCTATCGATCTAAACGAATAACATCCCTCCACATTACTCACAATCTCCTTAGATCCGAGAGAATAAAGATACAATACAGGTCTGCCCGTCATCATATAATCAGCCAAGGTAGCCCTAACCGTAAGTACATGATGCAGAGATCTAGGTCGTATCAACAACAACACATTGGCATCTGCTAGCAACCTTGTAAAGTCAAAATAATTGATGTAAATATTTACTATCTCAATATCCTCTCTTCGTAAGTTTGTAGGCATCGACTTATCAAGTACTATAAATTTCACCCCAATGTCTTCACCTTTAAGGCGATCCATAAGTGTAATGAGCTGCTTGAGACCTATCCATTCATGTATTCTACCCGACAGGAAAACCTTGACAGGTTGTTTTAACGGCGGCTCTACATAGGGAATTATCTCAGGGAAGCTTCCAGGTGGATAAACAGTAGTTTTCTCATAGCTAAGTTTGTAGTACAATTTGTGATAAACTCTGTAGCTCTGGGAATGAAATACCATAAGATCGAAGTGAAAAACTAGCTTATTAAGCAACAACCAAAGCAACTTTTCTGAAAAACTTATCCTTCCTTTAAGTTCAATGGAATGTTCGATCGGGGGATCCATATTATCAACAGTAACAAAAACAGCGCCGACCAAGCGAAAGGCATGAAGTAATAAAAGTGAAGATACATATGTTATAAAATGCTTAATTCCAAGGAAGCTATGAGGGTAATCCAACATCACAATTACTGGTTTGCCAAATGTAAGCGCTTCTCCTAAAGTTTTCGCCACTGCTACAAACAATGAGCATTTAGATGAGGAACATTTACCATGAAATATTCTCAGCAATCTTCGTTCGGTAACGCTATACCAATGTACAGGTTTACCATGTTTCAAAACATGCCTAGCCATGTTAGAGTAGAGGCCATAATATCTATGAGTGAGACCCTCCCTGATATCTTTTGGGCTCCAAGCAAAACAATAGGATATTATTAAGAGGGGAAACACTAGCATCACAACCTTTTACAGTCAGTAATACTCAAGTCTTTCATTTTTCTTTCAGAGCACTTAAATACAAGATTTAGGTATTCTCCCAGAACTTTATTGTATATGTAACTGAAACTTTTCTCATAGATTCGTCGAGAAATTTCTTTTCTTAAATTGTCATTATTGGATAAGCATGTAAGGTAATCGGCTATGCTATCTGAATCGCCTGGTTTAATTATGAAGGCTTCTTTCCCATTCTCGAAGATCTCAGCAGTGCTCATTTTTCGTTGTTATAATTGGTATGCATCCTCTACCAGCAGCTTCCAAAGCTGGAAAATTGAAGCATTCGAAGAATGATAGCCGCAGAATTGCGTGTATACGCGTGTAAAGTTATAACACCTGCTGGTACATAAATTATGTTCTCTGTTAATGAATTCGTGTAAACAAGAGAAGCCCTATCTAATCTTTTTTCATAACTTTTAATGAAGTTATCAAGCAATGGTTCTATGAAGTACTTTGCTCTCATTGCAAATAGAGAAGATAGGGAATAGTAAATGTAGTGTTCTTCTGTTGTATTTAAGCTACGTTCTATATTTGTAAGAGTCTCCGTAAAGTAGGTCTCTTCTTCAGGACCATTCAGATCATACACAAATGATCTTGGCCACCTACTTGTTATCTCTGTCAAGAACCAGTATGGTGTGGGACCGACATAGTGTATATACATTCTATGGTTTCCAAATTTCGCCATAAATGATGCTTGGTGAAGGTATTTTTGTGAAAAGCCTATGTAAGTGAGACTTGTGCTCCAATGTGTCGCTATCTTAAGTGGTATAAATAAAATGCATATTAGAGTTGCAACTAAGATGGTCAGAGATGGTAGTAAGGAACGGCTTTCCTTAAATCTAATTTCTGCCCTTTTGTTTTTCCATTGGAAAACACTTAATTTTCTCTCCAAATACTCTTGAAAGATTAAAATTGTTCCAAAATTAGAAATAATGAAAGCTTCGAGAACTCGTTGAGGATGAGCTGTCCCTGTTATACCATAAATCACTAAGAGAATAGCTGATAAGCTCCATAGATGCACTGTTCGTTTCGCTAAGAGAACCTTAAGTATTTCACTAAATCTTCGCAAACGCAAAAGATAAAATACATTATAGATTAAAATAAGTAAAACTACAAGGTTAATAGTTATCACTACGATATTCTTAAGTAATAGCATATTTGCATAATAAATCTTAATTGGTATAGATCCATATCTCTCTTTAGCTTTAAAAAAGTAGATAAATGGGTTCATTTCAAAAGATAAAAATCTATCAATAGCCGGCAACAGTGCATAGTTTATCTCCGCATAAAATTTCTCTATCGACCATGTACAGGCATAACCATGCCATATAAAGAAAATAATAGCAAGCAACAAGATCCATCGTTCGTATAAATGAGTTCTATTTTTGATCATCTTATTAAAGAAAAGATGAGTGAGTAATGAAATAATGACTAATGTTGCAAAATATATATGAGAAAATATTATAGCAGAAGTAATTAATAATAAGGGAACATGCAATTTCGCATTTTCTTCGCAATCTAATATAACTAATAAATAAATAAGCATTCCATAAAGGGGAAGGGCAAAAATATAATGATTTGCAAAACTAGGCTCCGTATCGCTAATTATTATGTACAGAGGTGCTATAATTAGGAAGTATATGTAATATTTCGAGTTTCTAAGACAAGTTATTATACTTAATGTAGAAATAGTTAGTACTATTCGTAGGAGTATGGGTAATAGATGACTAATAGCGTAATTGGCTTCTAAGCCAGTTACATATATGAACGCAGATGAAAATATTGCGTGGGCTACATCGGATACGGGGAATGGATACTTAGGGTCGGTTACTGTTCCGTAGTTCAACACATGGAAGATTTGCGCCTGGTGAAAGTATTCTATCTGAAAGCCGTTTTCGTACATTAATCTCGGTAGCTCCACATATGCGACAGATAATATAAGCAATAAAATGCACGGTGCCACGTTCTTTCGTGCAAGGCTCAATATTAAGGTAAAAACTAATGTGCAGACACTTATCCAGTAGATAAGAGGCAACATGTTTAATATGTAAAACGTTGTATCTATACTCGATATATCTACATCAGGAAACATCAACACTGAGAGAGACATACTTATAGACAAAAATAATATCACCAACATTAAACAATTGTTGTTTAATCTCATTTTAACACCTTGCAGCCCAGTTTCTTTATCTTCTCGATCTTGAGCGCATTTTTCTTGATTCGCGCTACCTGTAGAGTCTCACACCCACTCTGTCGTCGGGCGTCGGCTTGAGCTTCAGCCCGTTAAGGTCCAAATAGATGTCCCTGCTGCAGATCCCAGCCGCGTGGGGGTAGGCGGCGTGTAGCTTGACGTACTTTTCCACCCACTTCCTCGGGGTATCGCGTCCTCGTCCGCGAATATCACGATGTCTCCCGTCACCCTCTTTTTCCCTTGTTGAGATCGCGAGTAAGCTTGCCGCACAGCTCTTCCACGGCTTTCGCGTCGCCCTTGACGACTATCACGACTTCGCTCGACCTGATGCTCTGGCTTCAGAGCGCGCGCAACAAGTGATTGAGGTATACTGTCGCTAAGCTCGGCACTGCGATAGAGACCCGCACGCTACTTTGTCTCTGAGCCTCCTTAAACTCAGCAAATGCCGCTGATTGTTTGCTTTGGTTTTACTATTTCAGTCGGATATCTCTTCGGTAAGTTTACACGCAGAAACTCTGATCGCTTCTCTTGAGCTCATGTGTGGCTTGTAGCCCAGCCCCTTTATTTTCTCGATTTTGAGCGCGATGTGCTTGACGTCGCCAGGCCACCCGACGCCGTGGAGCACGGGCTTGTACACTTTTTTCACGCCGGTGAGCCCCATCGCCTTTATTACTTCGTCCGCGACCTCGTCCACGGTGATCCAGTCTTCGCTGGCCACGTTGTACACCTCAAAGCCGTGCCCGCCCCTCTCCCACGCGATGATCGTGGCTTCGACCGCGTCGCTGACGTGCACGTAGCTTCGGACCTGCTTGCCGTCTCCCAGGATCTCGAGCTCGCCCGGGTTCCTTTTCAGCTTGTTTATAAAGTCCCAGACGACGCCGTGCCTGAGCCTCGGCCCCACCACGTTCGCGTACCTGAGCGTGACCGCCCTTATCCCGTAGAGCTTGGAGTAGGCGTGGATGAGGTTCTCGCAGGCCGCCTTGCTCGCTCCGTACACCGAGACGGGCCTCACGGGCGCGTCCTCTCCGACGGGTATCTCCTCGGGTTCGCCGTACACGCTGCTGGACGACGCGAACATTCTGCATTTACCTTAGCTCTGAATTACTCCTTCTTAGCCAATTTATCCACGAAGTGGCCTCCGTGAATCCTGTTCCGCTGGTTACTAGTACGAGCATGCCTACCCCGTTGTGTATATTTTAATCAGTTTGCTAACTATTTCGTCCCAAGTGGATACATTTTTCCTACCTTCGCTACCGAGCTTTCTACTTAACTCTTTGTCGTTGGCGAGTAGTGATATTGCTTCGGCAAGCGCCTTAGGATTTCTCGGCGTTACCAGTAGGCCGTTGACCATGTGTGTGACCCTATACGGTATTTCTCCTACCGCTGATGCTATTGCTGGTTTGTTTCTTGCCCACGCCTCTGATATCACTATCGAGAAGACCTCGACATAGTTGCATATGCTTGGCAGCACTAATGCTATTGACGCGTCTAGCGCTCCTATCTTTGTCTTTTCATCTACGTATCCAAGAAATACGACGTTATCTTTTACCCCTAGTCTCTGCGCAAGTTCTCTGTACGGCTTCTGATCCCCAGGCCCTATAATAACTGCCTTAAGCTTTGGGTACTCCTTCACAGCTATGCTCACAGCCTTGATCAATACATCTACACCCTTCAGCTTATGCAATCTACCAACATACACGACAAATGGTTCTTGAATCCCATATTTTTCCCTGAACTCCTGTGCCATGTTAGGAGCATTAACAATCTCCTCGCCAACACCATCAGGTATGTAATGAGCTTCAACACCATACCTACTCCTCAAAATTTCTAGATCCCGAAAGCTCTTAACAAGCCTGAGATCAGCCAACTCAATAGCTTTCCTAACCATGTAACTAGCATAGAAAGGTCCTAGGAACCTGACCCAAGGGGTTGGGTGGTCGTTTAATGCATTCACTGCTATGAAATGTATTACCGTTGTTGCCCCCAGTTCCTTGGCCTTCTCAGCTGTTTTCGCTGTGAATAGGCTGTTTTGGCTGTGTCCGTGCACTACATCGGCGTTTTTCAACACGTCGGTGGGGTATTCCAGTGGGCGTGTTAGGTCTGGGTAGCCGAGCCGTATGCTTCTGACTCTGTGTATGTGCACTCCGTTTACTTTCTCCTTCCTTGGTCTGCCCTGTGCTCCGTGTGTGCTCGTTATTACGTGAACCTCATGCCCGAGTTTTGCCATGCCTTCCGCCAGCGCCTTGACCACGTTCTCCAGACCCCCAACGACTGGCCAGTAGTGGTGGTGCACGTAGACGATTTTCATTCGCGCACCGCCCTTGCTATCCCTTTCACTGCAGGGGGCCCGTTCAGCAGCGCGTACGCGGTCAGTATCGCGTAGCTTAGCACCTTTTTGTGGAGGGGGTACCGCCACTTGCTCATGAAGTACGTGTGGTTCCTCCACTTCCAGTACATCCTGTCTTCGAGGTCCGAGTACCTGTTGCCGCCGCTCTCTGCGGCTATGTGGTACGTGTAGAACCTGGGCTCGAAAATTATTTTGTACCCGAGCGCCCTGACCTGTCTCTGCAGGTCGCTCTCCTCCCTGTACCCTGTCCCCTTGTAGTTCTCGTCGTACTTAACGCCCCTTCTCAGCACTTCAACTTTCATCGCCATTAGCGGTGTTGTGTACTCGACCTCTCTAGGCCCGTGCTTGTTGTCTAGTACGATGAAGCCCGTGAGCTTAGTCAGGATGTCAGCCAAGTGGGGCACGTTGAGCGCGAAGTCCGGGTCCACTCCTCTTCTCCTCAAGTTGACAACCCTACCGCTTACCGCGCCGACCGAGGGTTCTCTCAGCCAGCGGAGGGCTGGCACCAGTGCGTGGTCTCCCGGGTAAACGAAATCGTCATCGTACAGTACGAGCGCGCCGCTGTTGCCGAGCCTCTCTGCGGCCAGCTCGAACACTTTGTTGCGCGCCTTCGCTGAGCCCCTCCTGCCGACCCTGATGTCGTGTATCACCTCGAACCCTGCGTCCGCGGCGAGCTTTGCGGCTGCCGCGTACTCTTCGGCTTCGCTCGCCGACGCGGCATCGGCCACGATCACGAACCCTCTCACCAGCTTGCTGCCCACGAACGAGCGTACGCACAGCCCCAGCGCCGCGACCCTGTTGTAGGAGGGTATGCCCACGAAGATTTTCATCAAGCGCGTGCGCTAACGCGAATGGTAACGCTAGACCTGTAGCTGGGCGCCACGAGCACTATTTTCACGCTACTTCGCCTCTTTCTCCCACGCTATCTCCTTTGTTTTGAGGTTCCTGAGCGCGGCGGCTATCAGGTAGAGCTGCATGGCGACCCACGTCCTGTAGGGCTTGTACGCGAGCAGCAGGATGCCGAGCGCGAGCATCGCGATCGCGGGCGGCGACCCCTTCGCCGCTTCCGCTGCGAGCAGGAGGGCCGCGGCCGGCAGCAGCCACGGGTTGGCGAGGTGGAGCCACGCCTCCATCAGCAGCGCTTTCCTGAAGGGGGGCGGCGCCTCGCGCAGCCGCGGCAGCGCCCGCGCGAAGTGCTGGATAAGGTGCTGGGCCCTCCGTACCCTCCACCGGTGGTACTCGCGGGGCACGGCTTCGACGCTCCACACGTCCTCCGGCGCGATGGCCCTGTACCCTTTCAGCGCGATGAGGGTGGCGGTGTGGCTGTCGTCCGCGCCCAAATCCGTTGGGAAGCCCCCGTTCGTTTCGAGCAGGCTCCTGCGGAAGGCCGCGAGCTCGCCGTGGAATATTGGTGTGGCCCACATTTTGCTTTCCGCGACTCTCAGTGTGTTGTAGTAGTCCCTGTAGCCTTCCTCGACGCCCGCAACCCCCTTGCCCGCCGGCTTTTTGAGGCAGGTTACCGCGCCCACTTGGGGGTCTGCGAGCCAGCTGACCGCCCTCTCGAGCGTGTCCTCGGTCGCCCAGGTGGAGTCGGCGTCCGTGATGACGACGATCTCGCCGCTCGCGTGCTTGAGGGCGGTGTTGAGCGCGCAAGCCTTGCCCCTGCGCTCCGGCTCCTCCACGACGACCGCTTTGAGGGGGGCCCGCTGCGCCCACCTCCTCGCGATCTCGGCTGTGCCGTCGCTGCTGGCCGAGTCCACCACGACCACCTCCAGCAGCTCCCTCGGGTAGCTCTGCCTCGCGATGTCTTCGAGCTTCTTTTCCACGAACTTCGCCTCGTTGTAGGTGGGCACGATGACCGTGACCTTCGGCCTGTAGCCGGCGTCCCTCCTCAAGCCCCAGGGCCTGCCGAGCCACTTGGCTTTGAGGTACGCGTAGTAGGCTAGCGGTGTCCCAAAGTGGAGGAGGGCCAGCGCAACCGCCGCGGCTAGCATTCCCGGCTCTTAGCTAAGTGCTCGGCCGCGGTGAGCGCCAGCGTGGTTGCCGCCAGCACGAGCCCCGTCTCGGAGACGAGGGGCCCTTCTACGCTCGGTTTCCTGGTGAAATCGGTGGGGCTGGTTGCCACCGCCGCGCTCGCGGCCGGCGCCGGCCCCTGCGGGCTTATCCTGCCGCTCACCGCGATCTTCACCTGGATGGAGGGTGCGAGGGGCCGGAGCGCCGGTGTGGGCGGGGTGTGCGCGTCCAGCGTCACGTGCAGCGCGTACAGCATCGCGGTTCCCAGGTGCGCGAGCGCGTGCGTGCCGACGCTGCTCATTGGACGGGCGCCGCTCTCTCCGCCTTCCATTCGGCTTCTCTGATGCCGAGCGCTTCCGCGCTGCCTGCGGTGTTCGTGTTCACGTGATCTCGGGCCAGTAGGCTTTCGGCGTGTTTAGCAGCGAGAGCCCCACCCTCATCGCGTACGAGATGTCCTTCAACCATTCTAAAGCCTGGTAGTAGCCTAGAGAGAGGGCCTGCCTCACCCGCTGCTCGACTACCCGCGTGCCGAGGGCGAGCGCCCGGGCCTTCACAGCTAGAGA
>Ga0326760_1000693_pt1 | contig 16769 bp, 14 predicted proteins | sample GCREP_S_FD_207668 | JGI IMG/M metagenome (GOLD analysis project Ga0326760, IMG submission 207668) | Hot spring sediment microbial communities from Geyser Creek Basin, Yellowstone National Park, WY, United States - GCR.EP_S | ecosystem: Environmental > Aquatic > Thermal springs > Near-boiling... | reverse complement strand
TGCTAGCTAAGGAGAAGCTGCTGCTGATAAACAAGCTCATAGAGCTCAACCTCATAATAGACTCCATAATGTATCGAGACCCAGGGCTATGGATAGACCAACCCCCACCACAGAAAGACCTTGAACTCGGCATAGGCAAGCACATAGCTTGGCAAACACCACTACACAGAGAAGCAGTTAGAAGAGCTCTACAAGAAGCATCTGCAACATAAGCATGGCTAGAGCCTTTTTGCGCAACAACATGCTCCACCTTTCTACTGCTTAGCATCATCCTGCCTAGTAATGATTATAATTGCATGTATTGTGGATAGAGGGTCTTGACAAGGTACGAATAGCAAACTCGAGATCCTCTGCCCTGCTAGCTGCAAGTATCTCAATATCTCAGCTCAGAGATGCTTTACCGAGAACTGCAGTAACTACATATACACTTATAGACACGTGCTGAAAAGGCTTGCACACTCCATAGCAACAAGGCTTAGAGAGTTTTGGCACTTCAGGGCCCGGGGATGATGAGGATCCGAACTACTGAGCTGTGATCGAAACCTTGGCCACTGACTATGACCCCGAGCCCCACATTCCAGAGAACTGTTTTAACTTCTCCGGTTTAAAAGCATTGCTATAGGCAGCTCCATAAACTTGCTTGTCTCTGCGAAGACTCTTTGCAAGATCTTTACAGTGCATAGAGAGCTTATGCTTAGTAAGTCTTCAGTGTTGCTTGCCTTGGCTTCTGACAATACGCCGTGTCCGTACTAAATCCGCACATCATTGACGATCGCACAATAGAGCTGGGGGCACTTGTTAGGAACATAGGCAGCAATGTATCTACATGCAAGACTAGCAATAACCAAGGGCTATATAGTTATACCTCAAGGCACATCTAGAGTATGTGTTGAGAGTGTTACGCATGATGAATTGCTTTCAAATGCGTATGAGGATCAAAATAGTATAATATTTAGCTTTACTTTACCAGCAATCCGCCATTTATTGCGCATCCTGTAATATTCCCCTACCTTGATCTTGGTGTTGGAAGTGTGAGACTAAATTTAAGGTCTTCTTTACCAGGTGATGTTGCAGAAACACTCATACCCTTTGAATCTCCGACCTTCACCGAAGACACAGTAGCTTACCAATCATATGTAGCTGTGGTGACTAAGAATGGTGTTGATGAGGGGTGTAATATAATGGTCAAAGATTATTTAGGTGTCAGTGTACTTTAAGAGGGGTTCCTCAGGCTCAAGGTGAGGCTCACGCTAGGGGATGTTATGCGATTTCAAAGCATTTAGAAGCATGTAAATAGCTATTAGGGTGTCAATAGCGTGGCAGATGTGTTAACAGTGCTAGCGCTAGTCCTTGCACTTACTCACTTCAGCTTTCCACTGCTCTACTACCTGTACCTAAGGAGCAGGTGGCTGAATAGGGATTGGGGTGTTGTGAGAGTACATGGCTATGCGCCGAAGGTGTCAATAATTATTCCAACTTATAATGAGGTGAATTTGATAGAGTCTAAGCTTAACAACATTGTTTCTCAGAACTACCCAAAGGAGCTTATAGAGATAATAGTTGTAGACTCTGCGAGTAGCGATGGAACATAGAAGATTGCTTGAGGATAGATTGAGAGTCGTAGAGGTCTCAGGGTCATGCTAGTTGGGAGGATGTTGAGGAAGTAGAGAACATGTTACAAATTTTGATTTGTGATGAGCTTAATAGGATTGTCTTTGATTATCATTACTTAATCGATATTTTTGATAGTGATTAATATGGATGTGCTTAGCATTAACTTAAAGAACTTGATTGATATGGTGTGTCCTGAGCTTACTGAGTGGAGAAGAATTGATGTAGGTTCTGGGCTAAGGGTTGCTGTTGTTGGTTTTGGTAAGATGGGGCTTCTTCACAGTGGTATTTTAAATCTTTTGGTTCCTGGCATTGTCAAGGCGGTTGTTGATAAGAGTTTTCTCTTAACTTTTGGTGCTTCAAGAGTGATAAAGTCTATCAGGTTCTATAGGGATTTAGATGCTATGTTACGTGAGGTTGAGCCTGGTATTGTGTATGTTACTACTCCTACATCTTCTCACTACAATATTGTGAGGAGGCTTCTTGAGCATGGCACTAGGTTTATTTTTGTTGAGAAGCCTCCAACAGTTAATTATCAGCAGCTGCAGGATTTGCTTTCGGTTAAGGAATCCGATCAAGTTGTTATGGTTGGGTTTCAGAAGAGGTATGCTCTTACATTTAGGCATGCCAAGCTGTTGCTTGATTCAGGTGTTGTAGGCGATGTTCAAGAGGTTTATGCATATATAAGGTCTGGCGATATTTTAGAGCCTACGGCAAGGTTTGATGCTCTCGGTAGAGGGGTTCTTCTCGATCTTGGTGTACACCTCCTAGACATACTCACATGGTTCTTCAAGATAGAGAGTATTGAAAATGCTGAAAGCAGGAGTATACATACGTGCGTCGATGATTTCTTTAAAGCTGTGCTCAGAGCTAGGGGAGGGATGAAAATCCTTATTGAAGCTATATGGTCTGACCCTGAGTATAGAATCCCTGAGACATTTTTAGAGATTAGGGGGTCTAAGGGAGTTATAAGAGTTTCTGAAGACTACCTAAAGGTCTCAGTATTGGAGAAGCACGAACTTCTAGGAAATAAGAAGGAGCTTGCGCTCTACAAACCTCACTACTATCAGGGGGTACCACCAGTAAATCTGGCAGATCCAGAGTACACAATAGAGAACATGCATTTCCTTATATCAATCCATAGAGGAGTTCCGCCCCTTACAAGCATAGAGAGCTCTGCAGAGACTATGAAGCTTGTTGGTGAGCTCTACAAAGTAGTGAGGAAGATGTAGGTACATGGTTAAGGAGATTCTCTTAGGGGACAATCCATTCATAGGCATTAGCCACCTAGCACAAGAGAAAGCAAGGAACGAGCGAAGAAAAGTCTCAGCGATAGAGGCAAAGGTAGAGGTAATCAAAGCAGCTCTAGAGGGTGGTGCAACAGGCTTCACGTTCTCAACTCATCAGACAAACCTAGAGCTGCTAACATACATAGCCAAGCACCACCCAGAAATCCTCAAGAAGCTGAACTACTATATACTGGCGCCATATGCCCAGGGATACGTCAGAAAAGCAAACATCTCAGGAACAGTAGGCCTAGCAAAAACAGTAATAAAAGAAATCGTGGCGAAGCACCCCCTAGACCTCGTAACATCAGCAATAACGATGAATATCAATAAATTGGCAGGAATGTTCATAGCTATGGAGCTGGATCCATACCTCAAAACAATACCTAGACAAAACATTAAAGCAGTACTACTACACGAAGTACTAACAGAACTCATCATAGCATATAACCTAGCAGAACTCCTACACGAACTAAAGAAATTCATAGAAAAGAAGCTCAGAACAAGCTTCGGTCTAGAAACACGCAACATAGGACAACTAAAGAAATTCCTAGAAGAAAACAATACAAAGATTGACTACATCATGACCCCTTTGAACCCCCTAGGATACCAAATGGCACCAAGCAAAGAAGAAGCAGAAGAAGCCATAAGAAAACTCGGTGGGAGAGGCACCAAGATAATAGCAATCAACATACTAGCCTCAGGAGCAGTAACAATAGAAGAGGCCTGCAGATGTCTAGAGCCATTCAAGGACGTCGTATACGCAGTAGCATACGGAACAACAAAACCACAAAGAGCAAGAGAAAACGCATTACTGTTGACAAATTGCATTATGTAAATTAATGAGAACACATAAATGATCCAGGTTTCCATGACTATGTTGCTTCTAATAGCCCTAGCATTACTGGCCCTTCACTTTGGTGTTCCATTAATTTACTATGTCTATGCAAAAACAAAGTGGCTGAAGAGAGAGTGGAATATAAGAATGGACGGGTCGTATAGGCCTAGGATCTCTATTATCATACCCACATTTAACGAAGAAGAGTACATTAAGAAAAAACTAGATAACTTACTTGAACAGGGGTACCCATTAGATCTAATAGAAGTACTGATAGTCGATGATGGCTCGAAAGACAAAACCCTAGATGTCGTCAAGGAGTGGATGAAGAACCACCCAGAGCTGAATGTTAAGCTAATAATATCAGAGTCTAGAAAGGGAAAAATGAAGAGTATATTCGATGCTCTGAAATATGTGAGCGGCGAGCTCGTGGTGATCACCGATGCTGACGCCATGTTAGGCAAAAACGCTATTCTCAACACGGTAAAGTATTTTGCAGACCCGAGTGTGGGAGCCCTCACCGCCTCATTGAAATACTACGCTGGAAAATTAGTAGAATACGAAAACGTCTACAGAGATTACTACAACGTCATACGCATAGCAGAGTCTAAAGTACACAGCACCCCTATTCATAGCGGGGTCTACCAGGTAGTCAGAAGAGATATTTTAGAAAAAGTTCCGCGAGAACCATATATCGAGGATTGTTTTATCGCATCATATATTGCATTCTCCGGTTACAGAGCTATACAAGTAGACGATGTCTGGTCTTATGAACCCATGCGAGGAAGCACCATTAGGACAAAAATAAGGAGAGCACAATTCAACATTAGTACATTCCTAAACACGAAGAAAATAACAGAGAGAACAAATACCTATAAACAATCTCCATTTGACTATATATGGAAAATCGAGTGGTACTTGTATATCATCAATACATGGTTACTTCTTCTCGGCACCACACTATTGGTCATGACATTGACCCAAGGATTCATAATTAGTGGGTTCTTATTGATTCTAGGATTAATACTATTAGTTTCAAAGACCTTTAGAACCTGGATTTTACAACAAGTATATTTAATAGTAGCTATGTTGAAGAACCTACAAAGCATAGAAACCATGTGGAAAAAGTAAACCAACCATGAAAGCATCAACTATTCTTTTGGCATACACGTACTTCAAGCAACCGTGGAATATGTCGTCAGGCGATGAGGTGCGTGTTCATAGTATACTTTCAAACATAGCGAAATTACATGAAGTCAAGGTGATAGTCTTTAATATTAGTCCCTTTGTAGAGGGCTTTGAATTGAAAACTATTGATGACGTGATCTATATAACTCTACCTAGAAGATTCTATACCTTGATATCCAGGATAACTAAGTGGAATAAGCATTACGACTACAATCCGTTAATGAAGATTACACATTACATTGATGAATTTCTAGTAGCATATAAGTTGCAAAGCCTGCTGAGCAGGGCAAGAATTTTAATGATCTTTGGGACAATGTCCTTATTTTCTTTTATGGCACGATGTCTAGGTGCAAGAAGACCACTAATAATATACGACCCCCTAGCGAATTATGCACAGACACTATACTTGGTGTCAAGGAAAAACCTACTGAAAATACTAAGGTACGGTCTATACCTAGCACTCCAGAAGCTAGAAATACGAGGAGCAGACATCGTTTTGTACCCCTCAAGAATAGATCTAGAGAATGCTCAACGAATGTTTAAGCCCAAGAAAGCAATAGTTATTCCCAATCCTGCACCGGTATGTTACGAAAGCATTGAAGAATATGTGAAATACCGGTCTAAGCGTAGTGATAATGATAGACCATATTTCATATTACTAGCTGGCGGCAGGTGGAGAGCAAATGAAGAGGCTGTCAAAATAACCATTGAGGTCTTTAATGATCTAGCATCAGAGAAATTCAAGCTAATAATTACGGGTCCATGGCAAGACGTGGAGAAGTACGTGAAAAACCCGAGCATAGAGCTACTAGGAGTAGTACCAAGAGAAAAACTCAAAGAACTACTAGCGATATCAGACTATGGGCTCTCACCAGTATTTAGCCACTCGGCAGGTACATTTGTTAAGGTCTTAGCATATATTTCTGCAGGGCTGAGAGTGATCGCGTCTCCGCATTCGGTTATGGGGCTGAATACTACTTACTACTCGAGGGTACATATAGTTAGAGACAAAGAAGAGTTCTCCGAGAAAGTACGTGAAGTCATAGAGTCTCATAGACCCATCATAAGTGAAAAACCCCAGGTGAAATTATGTAGTGAGCTATATATAGACCTTGGTGACCCTCTATCTTTAATTATTGTAGGATCCAATGAAAGGCGCTTGAAAGGTGTGAATCCCCGATGATGGACAATTATAGCGTCTTGAGATATGTTGCTACTGCATTATATGACTTCTTCGTAGAGGGAAAATGCCCTAGTAAATCATTCCGGGCGATAGCCTCTTACTTATTTTCTAGAGAACTCGAGTTTCTAAGGCTAAATAAGCTCATAGTAGCATTAGGACTGCTAATGCAGAAATGCTACTCAGAAGTCAATGACCTGGCTTTGCAGAGGATGAGGAGATACCTCATATACGTTGATGAAGCACGGAATATATATGAGAACCTCGCTGATGGCGGCGTTGACGCAACTGTAATTAAGACTATTGGTGGTTTCCCAAAGGACATCTCGGATATAGACGTTCTTATCGCTTCAGGAGAAGATCTTGAAAAAGTCTCACACATCATGAATAAAATGGGGTATTACCTCGGAAAGCGTGCGTTAAATCAGGACTTGTGGAGGCGTGTTGTAGACGGCGTAGTAGTCGATGTAGAGATTCATACTAGTATTGCCGCGGCTGATTACGAATACTACCCCAAGAAGCTGGTTTTCGAGAGAGCGGTGTTATTAAATGGCGTGAAAGTACCGTCTCCAATAGACTCTGTATTGATCACGGCGTCACACATGATTATGAAAGACTTGTATATAACGCTCTCCGATATACTAGAGTTCGAGGTTACACTCGAGAAATACATTGGCGACGAAAAAGTATTACTCGATGAAGCTAAGAAGCTAGGGTTGGAGATACCGCTGCTATCTATGCTGTACTATAGTAGCGTCATAAACCCGCGTGTATCTCATAGAATATCTACGTGGCATAAGATAGTTTCCTCTGCAACTCTACGCAGATACTACGCTAGGCCAATGTTGTCAACAATAGCTCTCTCTTACTTCCACTCAATCCTCAGCAGAGTAAGGAGGGAGTCCCTAGGTAAAGTACTGGGAGAAGTCATGAGCCTCCCCAGAGGCAAGGGTATTGACGCCTTTGTTTACTACATTATGGGCTTCAAGCCCACAGTCAAACGCTTCGAAGAGTAGAGAGGTATGCCAGCCTACCTATTCCTAGGCTCTTTCTGCACCGGCAAGACGACAATCATAAGGAGGCTTGTTAGTATTCTGCGATCTAGGGGATTTAATACTGTATCTATAGAGGTTAACATTAATCATGGACCCGCATATTTAGTAACAAGGTTTATCGTGGCATCCTCGCGATACAGGTTTATTGGAAACTACTATTTAACTCTCCGATTTAACAACCCTCGTCTATTCTGTAAATACCTGCCATTAATGATGCTCCTCGACTCGCTATTCATACCACTAAAGTATGCAACTATACTTCTTCGAACTATGTTGTCTTCGATGAGAGAGAGGAGTACTGTTATCCTGATAGATGAGTATTATCCAAACGCTATCGTGGACTATGAATACTTCGTCAATAGGCTATGCAGGGAGAAAAATAGCTTAGCGAGAGCGATCTATAGTCTTTTCTATAAAGTAGCGATCTCTCACACAATAAAGACTCTCAAGAAATTCAAGCCTGTATTAGTTGTCCTCATTGCTTTAAATCCATTGAATACCATGGAACTATGGCGTAGCCGGGAGCGTAGTAGAATATTTGACTACGTTCATTTCCTCTATAGAACCACTGGGAGTATTGTCTTGGCGAGTAACCTAGGGAAGTATTCACGTGTTCTACTCTTTAGAGTAAACGACCCTAGAAGAGATGGAACAAAGATCCTTAAGTCACTAATTCGTGATATAGTGATGAAATAAACATGCTTAAACCCCTAGTACTTTTCACCGGACCCGATGGAGCGGGGAAAACTACGGTGGCTTTAATGCTGAAGAAGTATCTCGAGAAGATGGGCTATAGAGTTAAAGTAGTCCGCATAAGAGGAACACACACATTCGCCTACATACTTATGTTGTTTCTAAAAGATATCCTAGGATTGAAGGGATCCGATATACACTACTATAGGGTTAGAGTACCAAGGAGACTAATAGGATTGTGGATATACTTAGAATTTCTCTCGTTAATTCCACTGATTCTCTGGCACTACGTGCTTCTCAGGATAAGGTACGTAGTAGTGTGCGAAAGATCTATTCTCGACGTACTCGTCTGGGTAATGACATCATTTAAGGACACATCAAACACTACTAGTTTAGGTAGGTTTAGACCTTATATCCTGTCCATACTTAGGTACTCTAAGTGTACAGTATACGTTACAGCATCTCCCGAAGTTCTCGCAAAGAGGAAACCAGGTGAAGAGTTCTTGGTAAAGAAAATGTGGATTTACTACGACAAAATCGCGAAAACCCTCAAGCTAAAATATGTTGATACAACATCCTCTCACCCTTCTACGACATTGCAAAACGTACTACTTCTACTTCAAAAAAGCGACTGCATTCAGGTATAACTCTAGAACTACATCTAAGAGACTTATTTAATGACCCGGAGGATAATACTAGCATCAATGCCATTTAACATCGGCGTAGGAGGTTATAGGAGGTCGTATTTCATATTACCACATCTAAGCAGAGAGCTCTATAACGAGGGATTTGAAGTAGAGCTCTATATCCCCGCAAACGCTATTAGAACGGCGTTAAAGTTCTTCATGCAGGAAACATGTAGAGGAAAGACGGTAAATTGTAAAGATTGCCTCGAAAAATCTCTACACAGGGTAATAGAGACGTTACAAACGCTCGAGAGAGAGTCGCACTACACCCTCCACACCAATGAGAAGGCGCTGAACACTATTCTATCTCTCAACACAAAACTTCTTACGTCAGAGCAAATTAATGCTAGGAGAGAGGCTTCAATAGGTCGATACATTATCGAGAGGAATAGAGAGGTTCTAATGCCGATATTTGAGAGGATCACTTGGGATCGAGTGAGGCAATACTATGACTATAGTGGCGGAGAGTTAATTGTATACTCGCATCATGAAACGGTCGACGCGCTAGCAGTTACGGGTTTCCTATCTAAGTATGCCAAAGGGGTAATTCTGTTAATGCAATCAGACATAAAAAGCCTTATTGCAAAAAGTATTCTCCGCAATATTAGGTCTAAACTACTTGGCGTCCTAGCCGTTTCACCACAACTGATCATAGAATCTCCGCTCATAACGAGCGTAACGAGGAATATCAGAATACTCATCCCGGCACTAGCACTAGACCCAGCCCTCTACACTATTGATAAATCCGAGAGCCGGGTGGAACAGTACTCGGCTGTTTACTTCGGGAGGTTGAGCAGGGAGAAGGGGCTAGTAGACCTTCTACGCGCGTGGAGTATAATTTCGCAGAGAGAACCTAGGGCTAGGTTAACCCTGATCGGTATGCCAGAGAACCATGAAGTCCTCGCTACTATAAGCAGATATGTTACTGAGCATAGAAACGTAGAGTACCTGGGATACTTACCCCCGGAGAAACTGTATCGAGAGGTAGTAAGGCACCACGTGCTCATCTACCCATCCTACCGAGATGCATTCTCGTTAACAGTTCTCGAAGCCCTTGCCCTAGGGCTTGGGGTTGTAGCTTATGATATCCCGGCAATTAGGTACATATATTCACATAGTAGTATGGTGCGCGTAGTGAAGAGATGGGATATAATCTCGCTCGCTGAGGGTGTAATTCACTGGTTTTACAGAAACGCAGAGCTAGACGAGTATACAAAGACTTTGATAAAGCTACACTCCTCATGGGAAAACGTGGTTCGTGCGGAGTTTGAGACGTTAATTTCTGTTATATCTCTTCATTGAATAATGTTAAATAATGCAAGTAAGATGGTGAGACATGTGCTAAGCGATATAGTTAAAATTTTTAAGCTTTCGATTGATTTAATCTCCAAAAATTACTACGATCTCGAAGAGTTGTTGCTAGGTTTGCTTAGCCGATTGATACAAAACGATGAAGCAGTTTCGAGGATTTATTCAAAAATAATCTACGAAAGAGGTTACATAGCTGAAAGAGGCGATCTTCTCTATTTGAAATACGACGGCTTGAAATGGGTTGTTAGGAAAAATATTTACACAGATTTTAAGTTTGGTCCCTTACTCTGTCTTGTTGGGGAGCCTTACCAGTGCTGGGCATGGTTTAGGAAGTACCTAGATATGATAGAGAGCTTCATAGATGTAGGAGCTTATATTGGGGGATATAGTGTAAGGGCTTGCAATAAAGGTATTGGTACTTATGCCATAGAAGCGAACCCAGAGAATGCAAGGCTTCTATTGGAGAATTTAGCCATGAACTGTGATGACTCAGCCTTTAATTTTCTTAGCATTGCAGCAGGTAGCAAAAGGGAGAGACGGCCCATGAATATAAAGGGATCTAAAGATGGTTACTTAACTTCAAGTCTCGTTGAACACCGTCAAGAGCACGATGACAGAACTAGACGGGTCGAAGTCGAGGTTTATCCTTTGGATAGCATTATTAATGCTGAAAGATTAAGGCTGCCTGTCCTATTGAAAATAGATGTTGAAGGCTTTGAAATAGAAGTGATTGAAGGTGCAAAAAGACTTCTACAAAAAGTCAACTATATCATGATAGAATCTTCGGATATCAATAGGAGAATCATTGATAAGCTTCTATCTAACTTCAATTTCAAAGTAGTGGACAACTACAAATCTTATCTATTGTACGAAAGAATGATACTTTGACTTGCGAATTTTGCTAGATCAAGATCTTAGTAATAATTAAAACGTAGTGCAACATGAAAAAGAAGGTCCTGGTGGTTGCACCTGCATATTGGCCTGAGGGTTCTGGTGGTACTTTAGCTACGTACTTAATTGTTAAATTCCTTTCTCGGACTGGGAGATTTGATATAACTGTGTTGACTGGGACTAGGAATCCCGAGGTTGTGCCCGGTGTTAGGTATGTTGTTGATCCCTTTGTGAAGCTCGTAGAGAAGAGGTTTTCTATACCGAGGCTCGTAGAGAACAGGTATGGTAATCTCATAGAGAAATACGATGTAGTCTACGCTGTCTACGCTTACACATTTATACCCGTTGCGAAGAAGCTTGGTAAGAGGGTTATAGTACATCTCCATGACTATAGACCGATATCACCATCCTCTATTATACTTGCTAATCAAGCCGATAATCCTACCATGTTGAGGCTGATAATCGAGAGCTTTAAAGTTAAATACCTTGAGCGTAGAAACATAAAGTCAGTATTCCTTAACATAGGCGATGCAGTACGTACACCTCTATTAGCTGAATGGGTAAGTGAAGCAGATACAGTAATAGCGGTATCAAAGCGACATGCGGAATTACTAGCAAAAGCATTGCCTACAATAAGAGGCAAGCTCCTAGTAGTCTACAATCCGCCACCTCCAGTACCAAGAATTAAAAAAGAGCCAGCCAATACACCAACATTCTTATATCTGGGGGGTGAAAGTTACATAAAAGGTTTTCATATACTTATGCAAGCCATGAAGACATTTCTGAAGGAGGGGTATAAAGCAAGATTTATTCTCGCAGGTAAATACGCTCCAAGGAGTTTAAAAAAGTTTGAGAGAATAAACAAATTATATGGAAACAGCTTGCACGTGATTGGGTATGTATCTCATGAAAGAACGATACTTTTGCACCGAGAAGCTTGGTCTTTGATCTTTCCTTCCATATGCGAAGAACCTTTACCCTATGTAGTATTGGAATCTCTGTTAACGCGAACTATACCTATAGCTTCTGCTGTCGGAGGAGTCCCCGAGCTATTTACTCTAGGTGAACTTACAAGGTTTTTATTCAAGCCAGGCGATTTTAGAAGTCTTTATGAAAAAATACTGGGTATATCTATGCTAACTAATAAAGAGCTATCAGAATTAATATCTATCATGGATAATTATAAATATTTGCCTTACAACACACCATTAGAAAATCTTGTGAATGAGCTAAATTGAGGAGTTATTGGTTCACTATTACCATTAAGAAAATCTAATAAGTTTGAAGTAGTCAAAATAGAGTTATGAGATTATGAGAACTAACCATAAAGTTGGTGGAGTAATTTTAGTTTTAACATTTTTGTTTTCCTTGGAAATATTTTGGGGTATAAACTACATTAAAAGAGATGCTGATGTCGCCTACACCGTCTACTACGCCAATATTTTTGTTTCTATTGTTGCATATTTATTTGTAACACGCTTTAGAAAAGATAACTACATTGCCCGATCTCCGTTGATATTAATTGCGTTGTTATCCTCAGTATTTACGAAGCTCCTATTATTTTATGGAAACGTGTTCACTCGTGACATTCCCACACTATTATCGCTCATTGATGCTTTGAAGACTGATGGTGTGATTAAGGTAGATCGTCTGAGTAGATATCAAGAGTTTTATTGGGAACATCCAGGGCTTATTATTTGGGGTACCTGTTTCGAGGAAATATCGGGTTTAAATAATTACGGCTTAATGTATTCTGGCATAGTAACACTCCAAGTAGCAATTATTCTTTCATTTGCGTTCTTTGCAACAGTGACCTATCGGGAAAATAACGCATATTTAGTTATACTCTTAAATAGCGTCATTCTCGGGGTTTTGGATCCTCTCTTTCGTTTACCTTTTGTAATGCCGGCTTTCTTTATTGTTCTAAGTTTATTTTTAAAGATTAATGAATCACCTAATAAGATTCCCGACCTAATTGTATTGATCTTGCTAGTTTTTTCAACAATAATAGCACACGAACTTTCTTCTTTCATCATCTCTCTTTTTGCAATTATCGCCTTGATTTCTCCATATTTATTTAAAATAATGATTTCAGCTCTCCATGTTATCGGTATTAAAAACATTAGTAATGTTGAAGATGTAAACATAAGTCGCTTTAGTACTCTACAATGTATATTATTGATACCTTTTATGTTGTTTTCTATTTACGAAATTTATAGATACACCACAACTTTAGATATAATTGAATTATACTTAAAACGTACTGGAGTGGAGAATCTCGGGAATCTTCTTATAAGAGAAAGAGATGTAAGACAATGGGTGGTTTTCTATGCTAGGTGGTTGTTTGTAAGTCTCAGTTCTATTGTCGCTTTGCACCACATAATATTTGACAGAGCCTGTAAAAGTAAGATTTACGATTTCGCACTACTTACATATGTATTGCTACTAATATTTGAATCTCTATACACTTTGTTCATACCTACGAAATCATATTATTATACTTATATAATTCTTACAATGCTATTACTTCATAGTATGCGAAAACCTTATGTAAGAAAGCCCCTGAAATTTATAGGCATTACAGCTTTATTGCTGCTCATTGTTCACACTACTCTTATGTTACCCCCCAACTTTGTCTCTCCTCTTGAAGTTCATAAAGAAATCTACGATTATGGAGATTTTAGCTACTTCTTCAAGCGATCAGAGCTCCTAGCTTCCATGTACGTATCTCAAAATATCGATCCGGCGGGTGTTAAAATTCTTAGCGATTTGGATGGTCAATTACTTTTTTACTCTTATGGCTTTAATATACTTGGTATTACTCCTGGAGGAGAGAATATAGAAATGTATAAAGCGGACTCTAAGAACGTTATTATATTTTGGAGAACCCCTGACATGGACTATATGTATCCACTACTACTTAGAACCGTAATGAATGCTATGAACTTAATCACAAACTATGGAGATGTAAAAGTGTATGGAACTTGATAATAGCATTCGCGATTGAACATAACGAGATGCGGAGCTAGTATTTACCACTCTAATTGTACTGGCTTAGAGATTCTTGTAAGTGAGGCCATGAAGTACCCGTATAATTAAAAACCATCAGTCCTCGATAATGCTCTCATGACAACTTTGACCCCACCTTTTAGTTTAAAACACGCGGTGAAACCTATTGATATTTTCACTAAGAGACACGATAGGCAGTTTACCCACCCAGATATAATTAAATTCGAAAAAGCCTTTACTAATGGGTTAAACAATTCATACAAATATGTTATGGTTGCAACTCCATATCCATACTACGATGAAACACGTGAGAATCCCTACGTTCTTGTCTCTAACGACGGCGTATGTTTTGTAGAAGATGCTATACCAAATCCGATTGAGCCGTATCCGGGCAAGGACTACCATAATAGTGATCCAGATTTTGTTTATGTGAAAGGGTTTTTCCATCTTTTCTGGAGGCTTAGGCAAATTTCGACGAATAAAGGGTGGATTATGGTAAGGAAAAGTCGGGATCTTGTCAACTGGGGTAAAAAGTATATGTGTAGCATCTCACCTGCGCCTCTAAGTCCTGCTGTTTTGTACGATATTTACGAGAATCGGTGGAAAATGTGGGGTGTTGTGGAAGGTGAGTGGCGTGTTGCATACTATGAGAGCGTTGATGGCTTAGACTGGGAGTTCGGTGGCTATACCAATATTCCACAGCATATCCTATGGAATTCCCTAAAGCTCAATTGCTGGCATTTAGATGTAAATAAGACTCGCCTAGGTAAGAAATACCTAGCGTTATTAGTCTACGCAAGTGGCCTGGGCGGAAGGACCCCTACATACCTCTTTTATGGTGAGAGCGATGACGGTGTTGACTGGGTAGTCTACAGAGAACCTGTACTCACACCTTTACCCAACTCATGGCAATCCTCGAAGATATATCGAAGCACTTTTATAATAGAAGAAGGTAAGATTAAGGTCTGGTATTCCGCTGCATCTTCAGGTTCTTTTCTCAGACGGTTAAATATAAAGTTGCTCGGCCGCAGAATAGGTTTTGGAAGATGGGGAATAGGTTATACGGAAGCTTCTATAGACTTTGTAAGTAGAAGAGAGACCACATTGAATGTGCTCTCCGAGTAAGATAGCGGGGTCCACGCTAATGAATATACTTAATATAAGCACTGAAATTAGGCATGGTCTAGCCTGCGCAGCATCACTTACTAAGCGTGGACATAAAGTTATTCATATACAACTCGAAGAAAGCGGCTTCACAGCTAAAAAAGTGAAGGTACAGACAGATACAGACATCGCTGAAATAGAGTATATTGGTCTACCAACTCTCCAAAGATACGTAGTGAAGAACGTTGCTAAGTTAATCTCAGAGAACATAATTAACATTGAGTTAGTAGATGCCATCATAACAATGCCTTCAGTCTCTTTTTATTTAGCACATGCTCTCTCATCTAAACTATGTATTCCCCTTGTACTACGAATTTCTAGCTTAGGTATATATGATAGATTCAAAGAGGCAATTACCCTATTTCATTGGTATCGCGGAATTTTAGAACTGGCGCCAGCCTTAAGGCGACTTACGGAGAATTTAGTGCATCCTAGCATAGTGATAGCACATAGTGCTTATATTGCAAAATTTTTAAAAGAAAAGCTTCCGCTAAGAAAACCTATTTTAATATATCCTACATATGCTAAATTTGTACGGAAAGAACAAAACCAGTTTGGGTTTAATATAGAGAAATGGTGCTTGGAGAAACATCATAATGTACTAGGAATTACGAGTGTAGGACGCCCTGGCTTAGGCTCTAGGCACGATATAATAATCTTGAAGATCCTATATATTGTTGCAAAATGTAATCCTGAAATCAACGTCATTGTGCTGGGCTCTAATGATATTGAAGCTCGGAAAAGTTTAAATCTATACCATCTTCCTCCAAACATGAAATTCTTAGGGTTTGTATACGACGATACGCTAATAGAACGTATATATGAGTGTTCCTCCCTAGTTATAGCTCCGGTATTCTTTAGAGCTGTTAGTAATAGAATACTCGAGGCATTATTTTATGGAAAACCTGTTCTAACTAATAGTTATATAAAAGAAATATTTCCTGAATTAAAACACGGGATCAGCGTATATATTTCTGATAGGTATGAAGAGTATCCGAATGTAGTTCGCTCCATATTAAACTCGTCGAATACTCTAGAGGAATTAACAGAAGGGGCTAAAAAAGTTTGGAAAGAGTTATTTTCAGAGAGAGTCTTCGGCTCTAAGATGGAAACCGTACTCAAAAATTTAAGGAGATCTCCGTAGTTTTGGCATTTATACTCCTCTGAGAGAGTGAGTAAAGGAGGTGATACCATGAGCTCGCTAGGAAATTTTAGAGAATTAAAAGAGAAACTACTTTACACACTACATTATATCGTCCATCTGCTTACTTATAAGATTCCATATTACGGACTCTACAAACTTATCACCTGTCTTGGAGGGGATAAAGTATGGTATAAGTTCCCCGTAAAGGACTTTTATATCCCTAAGCTTATGCCTGATGGAAATAGGGTTGTCCTTAGGTGGAGAGATCACGGGGCGGCTTGGCGTATCTATCATAATTCATTATACGATAAGTTCTTTAAACCTGAAAAAGGCGATGTAGTAGTCGATGCAGGAGCACCTGTAGGGGTATACTCACTAAGGGCAGCAAAGCTCGTAGGTAATAATGGACTAGTTATTGCAATCGAACCAGCAGAGGAAAACTATAAAATTTTACTGAAGAATATTTTTATTAATAGTGTACATAATATAATACCTATAAAAGTCGGATTATGGAGCTCAAGAGGAAAAGCTAAACTTTACATTAAAGAAAGTAGTATGTCACATTCATTATTTAAAGATCTAGGTGAGTCTTTCATAGTAAGAGTTGAAGAGGTTTACATTACAACACTAGATCACCTTCTGAAGGAGCTCGGCGTAGATCATGTCGATATATTGAAGATAAATGTTGAAGGGGCAGAATTAGAGGTTTTAAA
>Ga0326760_1000692_pt1 | contig 16775 bp, 23 predicted proteins | sample GCREP_S_FD_207668 | JGI IMG/M metagenome (GOLD analysis project Ga0326760, IMG submission 207668) | Hot spring sediment microbial communities from Geyser Creek Basin, Yellowstone National Park, WY, United States - GCR.EP_S | ecosystem: Environmental > Aquatic > Thermal springs > Near-boiling... | reverse complement strand
ACACGGCGTATATGGCAGTCGTGGGCCGCGGAGTCGAGTGTCTCATAAACGACGAGGAGCTTAAAAACGCGGCGCGGCTTTTGAGCCGTCTCATGGACCGTCTGGGGGCCGCGGTTAAGTCTAGGTATTACACCTACACGGGGCCCGTCGAGGTGGTGGGCGACGGGGTGAGGTACCGTCCCTATGTGACTCCGACCTCCACCGCCGAGATCGTGCTCAGCGGAGGCACCGCCAGAGTCGTCGCGGGCGACTACAGAAAGAAATTCCGCACTAGGTTTGACGTGGCTGGAGTGCTTAAGAGGTATATAGAGTACCTCGAAAAATGTTAATATCCGTGCCCCATCTCTGCCGGTGACGAGACCAGGCTGGGTGATGGATGAGCAGGGTTAATAGCGCTGAGGACGCTTTTTGTCTCGTTAGCGTTGACTCTTCTGGAGTGAGGTATTAGGTAGAGTTCTCCGTTTCTAGTCTCTATACGGACCGCGCCTGTGCCCAGTAGATACGCGACGATTTTGTTTGGGTCGTGACCTGCGTTTCTTAGCTTTTCTATGTATTCCACAAGTTTCTCCGGTTGTTGGGGGGTTTCTGTTTCTAGGTAGAGGCCTGGCTCTATTTTGAGGTCTGTCTTGACGAGGACGTCTAGTTCTGTATATATGGCGTACATCTTCTCAAGTACGTTGATGACGGTGGTGAGTTGTTTGTAAAGCTCGGCCACTAGCGCTTTTAAGTCTTCGTCGTCGTATTTCTGGGCTACTCTCTCCAGCTGTTCTATTGTACGTGCGAGTCTAGTGAGGAATTGCATTGAGTTTCCTCAACCTGTCTATTGTTAATGGGTGGGTCTTGGCGAGTATGGTGAGTTTCGTGGCGAGTGGGTTAAGGGCGGACTCCACTATGCCGTTCCAGTCTAGCTTGACGAGGGCTGAGGCCAGTCGCTCTTTGTGGCTGGCTGCGGCGTATTTATCGGCCTCGAATTCAAAGGCGTGGAGAACCGCCGTAAAGAGCAATGCCACCCCCGTGATGTGGACGGCCAGGAGTAGAATTGAGTACTTTGCGTATACCAGGTGGACGAGGGGGAGGCGTAGCGTGTACTCGGCGACGAGGAACGCGAGGAGTTTATGGGTGTGTCTATACTTGAGATGTCCTCTTTCGTGCTCCAGGACCGCTTGTAGCTCCTCGGGGGTTAGTCTTGCGAAGAGGCCGGTGGTGAAGTATATCACGGGGCCGAGGGGTCCGTCGAGGGTGAAGGCGTTTGGTCTTTTGTCGCGCGCCACGCATACGCCAGGCGGCGCGTAGTAGAGCTCGTAGTCGCCGGGCAGCGACGAGGGGTTCTCCAGAATTGCCAACTTGTTTCTCCTTAGGTACTCCACGTCTCCGTAGTTTGTCCTAACTACTCTGACCTCGTCTGGAATTAGACAGCTTCTCTTGAGGTGTAGGTAGAGAGCTAGGTAGGTTCCGGAGATCACGGCGACGCCGACTATCCACTGGATCCACACGTTTTTTATAATAAATATGGGAGCCGCCGACAGCGCCAACGGCAGGAGGAAGATGTACATGTTGTACTGAAGCGGGGGAGGCTCTACGTATCTTCCGTCTTTGTAAGTCCCCACTAACGCTGCCTTGAAGCTCTCCCGTTTGTATTTCCTACGTATAAAATCTAATAACTGCGCGGCGTCCACTTAAAGAGGCGGTTTGTTGTATTTAACACCAATGGTTAGGTGCTTATCTTCTCTGCCTCAAGGAGCTCAAGGACTTTTTCCGGCTCATGTATGGTGAGGATGTCCCAGAACTTGTTGTTTTTGTAGAGGCCGTAGACTTTACCTCTTGCGCTTCGTTTAATTACTGTAACATAGCCTCTTTGTACCAGGTCGTCGAGAAAAGCTCTTATCAACACTGTTTTTGCCCTCAGATCTTGGCGGCCGTATAGGTGTAGGTCTTGGGCCACTTTAGACGGTCTAAAAGTTATGAGGTTGCCCTTGGCGTTTTGAACTTGGTCCCGGAGGAATTTAATTGTGATGAGCTTAATACGGAAGGAGTCTGTTTTGTCGGCGTAAGTGCGGGAGAGTGTTCGAAGATCGGCCATATATTTAAAGAAAGCCCTCCTATTTATTTATTTCTTTGATATTTGTAAAACACCTCTCCTCTAGGTAGCTTATTTTGCTTTTTATATTATATATCTCTCTTTCAATGTCTGCAATATATCGCATAAAGTAGTTTATATATATGTCACAAGGAGTCAACTCATCTATTTTCAAACCTAAAAGCCTTAAAACCTTCTCTATATCAACCATAGCTCCTCAACCTTGTTATTTCTTATTATGGCGCTACGTTTTATCTTTAAGTTGTAGACATAGTGCGGCTGGGTTATGACATGAGTGCTGTGGACTAGGAGATCTTGTGGCGGCATCTCGTTACTTACTAGAACCACGCGGAGCCCGTACTTGGCGCTTTCAAATATGAGGTTTTTAACCACGTTGCCACGATTTATTATGTTCTGGGCCTCGTCTATTATCAGCAACCTCTCCGGCCTCTTGGCCACGCCTCGCTCAAAGAGGTAGTTGTAAAGAGAGGTCAAGATGAAAAGAGCTACTAAGATCTTCTCTTCATAAAGCCTTAACTTGGATAAGTCCACCGACACCTTTTTCTTTGTGGAAAAAAGCTTCTCAAGTGGGATCCGCCCGCCTTCGAAGACGTCGAGTATATACTCTAGGCGCCTCGCAATAGCCGCCTTCATCTCCACTTCGCTACGGGTGGTGACCAAGAAGTTGTCCAGCGCCGTCACTACGTCTCTCAACGTATATAGGCGTTGTTGCCTAATGGCGCGGTACAGAAAATAGACGCTGGGCTCGTTGAGGTTCAAGGCGAGGCCGAGGATCTCGGCCAGAAGCTTCTTGTCGAAGTTCTCAAGGGAGATCTTAAGCAACCTGGCGTCCACCCTCAGCCACGGATATTCGTTGTGCCAGTCGAGGATCAGGGCGGGCAGTCCCGACCTCTTTATAAGCCTCTTGGCGAGGCGCGTCTTGCCGCTACGGGTGGGGCCTGTGATGATAATGTGTCTATCCAGCGGCAGGTAGACGGGGCCTCTCTTCCCGACGCCGATGAACACGCCGTCGTTTAGAGAGACTGCAAGAAGCGTAGCTAGAAGAAGGAGCTCCCACACCTATATCCACCGTTTTTAATCTACTTCAGGGACTGGGAGAGGTAGTTGGGAAGGAGGTGTCTATACTGTACAAACCTGTCGTCGATAAGCAAGATGTATTTCCTCTCTTTAGCTAGGTTTCTGACTATTCTCCCAACTGCTTGAATCACGTGATTCACAGCGGTGAACAACACCGCATATCTATACCCGTCGAAGCCAAGCCGATTAAGTACGTCCACCTTTAGCCACAGCTCGTCGGATCTTATGTCCGGTATGGGGAACCCTACCAACACGCCGGCCTTCACGTCGAGGTTGACGCCTTCGGAGACCGGGCTGCCGTAGTAGGTAACAACCACGTGGTCGATGTCGCCCAGAGGTCGTTCAGACACTGGGATGTCTCCCAGCCTTGAGGTGTACAACTCAGCGAGTTCTCTGTTGGGGAGAAAAACCACTACTCTTCGGTATTCGTGAAAAACGCGCCTAACCGCCTCGCCGACGGTCTCTATGCATCTCCTCCTCGTCCTTGTTCTGTAGCGTACGGCAAGAGGGATGTGGTCGACTTCTAAGTTGTCTACGCCGGGGAGCGTGGAGATCTCTACATAACTAGCCCTAAGGAAGTGTGTAAATATGTGAGAAAACCTCCGCGTTATGGAGGCGCTGGCTGCCACAAGTCGTCTCGCCCCCCTCACCAGCTCCCCCACCAGAGGCAACGCCAGACACATCAGCCGGCCGCCGGCGTCGACGCAGTAGCGCCTGGAGTACAGCTCGTCGTCGTGGACCTCCACCATGGAGAGCAGGTTATGCGCCTCGTCCAACGCAACGAAATCCACGTCCTCAAAGAGGTCTGCGATGACCGAGAAGTTAGTCACCTTAGATATATACGCCAGTGGAAGCACGACGACGTTGCTCCGCCGGCCGGCCGCGTGGAGAGCCTCGTAGGGGCACACGCCCTGTCTGTAAAGCTCGTCTACGTCGAAAACCAGCTTTAAAGGCCGGCGGGACTGCGCCTTGCAGACACCAGACTCCCTCAGCTTTAGACACTGTAGAGAATTCTCGGCGCCGAAGGGACACAACGACCTCCGCCCAAAGAGCACCGCGGCGTCTCCCCCGAACTCGGCCACGTATTTAGCCATCTGCAGACCTTCTAGGTGGCTCCTAGTAAACACCAAGGCGCGTCGGCTGCGGGCCCCCACCTCGGCGATAGCCCTGGACTTGCCGGTGCCCGGCGGCGAGTATAAAACTATGCGCACTTAATATTATAGACTTTAAAAACTGCTTAATAACTCCTTGAGATACTCACTTATCTTTGAATTAGCGACTTCATCTAACTCAAGACAGTGCTCAACCATCTTCTTTACAAATGCCTTGGCCAAGGCTTGGTCGCGCTCTCTCAAAATCTTCAACTTCTCAGGTAGATCCACCCTCACCACCCTCACCGCGGACTCCAGAGAGGTGAAATACCTCTCTAGATCTCTGATCTGGTTTACGACATCGTCAAACACGTTGACCACCTCCGCAGGTACGCCCTGGAGGTCCATCTCTGCATAGGCCTTGTTTACGCAATATCTCACAAACCTATACCGTAGAGTAGTTACCACATCCACGGCGCGTCTCACTCAGCAGTTTATTTGTTTTACGCCTAACCTCGCGCCGAGCTCTCTACCGAACTGCTCCACAGGCACAACCCCCACCTCGGAGATTCCCAACACTGTAATTCCTCTCTTCACGTAGAAATAATACGCATCTGTACCTGGCTCATACTCATCGACACGCGGCCCCCAACGCCAGAAATATCTATCGCCGCGGGGGTCAACCCCTTCGTATAGCCGCTCCCTATAGACGGCCTTCGCCAACTTCTTTGCGCAGTAGAGGCCGCCGCCCCACCGCGCCGGTATATTCACACTGACGGCCAAGACTCCGTCGAGAAAGGCAGAGGACTCCGCCGCGGCCACCGCGACGCGGCGCATAAGCCCCACATCGCCTCCGGTCTCCATCGACAAGGCGAGAGACCGCAGGCCCAACACGCCTCCTTGTATCGCGGCGCCGACTGTGCCGCTGCCGTAAGTCGCCTCAACTCCTATATTCTCGCCCACGTTCACGCCGGACAGAACCAACTCGGCGTCTGGCGTCACCAGCTTAACCGCTAAAAACACCGCATCGGCAGGGAAGCCGTTCACCACGTAATATCCCCCGAGCCGCCTCAACCTAAGAGGCTTGTGGTAGGTCCTCGCCAGCCCAGCCGCAGACCTAGGCCTCTCAGGCACCACCACAACCACCTCATGGCCAGCCTCCTCCAACGCCTTCACCAAAGGCCCCAGCCACGGGGCGTGAGGACCGTCGTCGTTTGTGACCACGATCTTCACAACAGGCAACAAAACCACCTATTTATCTTGTGGCCGACGCCAACCCGGCCACCGCCAGCAAAGCCCCCAACGCTTTCCTCCAGCGAAACGGTCTCTCTGCGACTGCGGTCACCAGAGGATACGTAGACATAACCAAGGTGGCCAATACGTAGTCGCCGAGAGACACGGCTAAGGTGTAAGAGCCAAATCCAATAAACGTGTCGATGAACCCCCCTGCGACGAGGCGGAGAACTTTACAAACAGGGCCGCCGCGGCCCAGATAGAGACTTGTCAAAAACACCACCACGCCTCTCATAAACATCGCGCCGCCGGGGCCCAACGCGTTGACCGCCGCGTAGAAGTTTATTGAATATAGCCCAGATAAATGCCGCCGACACGCCGTAGAGAGCCCCGCGTCGAGAGCCTTGATCATCCCACGAAGCTACAGCAAGGCCTAGTAGAACCAACGCAGCCGCCGGCGCCATATGTAGCCTCCACGCAAGAAGCGGCAACAACACTATGTACAACGAACTGCTGATGTTGCCCACAGACGCTCCTCCGATCTTCACCGCCGTGATGTAGAGCCACGACCCCACGACTCCCCCCAGCAAAGCCGCGAGAACTGCCGCGGCGACCCCGAAGAGATCAACCGAGCTCCACGGCAGAAGAAGCCCCAACGCAATAGAAAACAAAGAAAAAATCCCCATCGCCCTGTACTGAGAAGTGCAGGCGAGGGCTGGCCTATACACCACCGGCGCAATGCCGTAGGCCACGGCCGACATCACAGCAAATAACAGAAAGGCCACGCCTCGGAAGAACTGAACCCTTACAAGTTTTTCCCCACAGACGTAGAAAGACCGCCTGCAGGCATGATTCATCGCTTTCTAGCGCCACATATTTCATAGAGCGCGCCTTACGGACGTTGCCTCTGAGCTGTGACGTGTTGCGGCTTCCGCCGGAGGCCGCCGGGAAGATTTCCGTCTTCCTCAGCCGGGGCTCCAGCCCCCGAAGACGGCGGGGAGCAGAAAGACCACGAGTTAACTGTTATATAACTGAGCCACACACACACCTATGGACGACGCCACGGCGGTTGCCTTAGCCTTCCTCATTCTCTTTGTCTTGACGGTGGATACCATATACCTAGTAATGTTTATAGCGCCGCGTAGGCCGACCTCCGCTAAGCTTATGCGGTATGAGGCAGGCAACCCAGAGACGGGTCCCGCAAAGGCTCCCCTCGCCATGCAGTACCTCGGCTACGTCTTGATGCTCGTTACGTTGGAACCCGCCGCCGCCATACCGATAGCAGTCTTCATGTTCACAGGGAACTTGACGCTTACAGTGCTCACCGCCGTGGTAGGCGGCGTCGTGGCGCTGGCGGCCTCTACATACGCCTACAGATACGCCAAAAAGATAGAACTCTGGCGCGTCACTCCATAAGCGCCGCCTTTAACAAGCCGAGGAAAACAGGTCTCGGTTTTGTCGGTCTGGAGCGGAACTCTGGGTGGAACTGAGTGGCGATGAAATAGGGGTGGTTAGGCAACTCGATGATCTCAACCCGCCTCATGTCGCGCCTCCAGCCGGACACCACGAGGCCGGCCTCCGTCAACTTAGGCAGATACGATAGATTGACCTCGTATCTATGTCTATGACGCTCAACGGTAGTCGAAGTGCCGTAGAGAGACGCCGCTAGGGTGTTGGGCACTATCTCCACCTCTTTATTGCCAAGGATCATGCTACCCCCCAACACGTCCACCTCCTTCTGCTCAGGCGCTAGGTGAACCACCGGATGCGGAGTCTCTGGGTCGAGCTCCGTAGAGTTGGCCTCCTTCAGCCCTACGACGTTCCGCGCGTATTCCACCACTGCCAGCTGCATGCCGAAGCAAATGCCGAGGAAGGGTATCTTCTCCACTCTTGCATACCTCACACATTCGATCATGCCCTCGGTCCCCCTCTTCCCAAAGCCCGGCAGAACCACTATGGCGTCTAGGTCAAGTCTCTGCAACATGTCGGGGTCTTTCTCCACCTCCACGGAGTTTATCCACACAAGCTCCGGCTTCGTGTCCAACGCCGCCCCGGCGTGTTTAAGCGCCTCTATAATGCTGAGATACGCGTCGGGAAGCTCCACGTATTTTCCACACATCCCCACAGCAACCCTACGCCTGGGCGCAGTCAGACGCGACACAAACTCCTCCCAATCTCTGTAATCAGGCGGCGGAGACACAAGCCTCAGCCGCTTCACCAAGAAATCCCCCAGACCCTGTTGATCGAGGAGAAGAGGCACCTTATACGTCGTATCGACGTTGTACGAATTAAATATAGCCCACTGCGGGACGTGGGCGAAAAGCGCAATCTTTCTCAAAGAGTTTGTATCGATAGGACGCTCCGACCTGACAACCACGGCGTCCGGCTGTATGCCGTAACGCCTCAACTCCGCCACGCTGTGTTGCAGAGGCTTAGTCTTAAACTCCCCAGTTATAGAGAGGAAAGGCACCCACGCCACGTGGATGAACACCACGTCGTCGCCCAGCTCAAGCCGAAGCTGCCTCACAGCCTCCAAAAACGGCAACTGTTCGTAATCGCCCACAGTTCCGCCTATCTCCACAAGCGTCACGTCGAAGCCGCCAGCCGCTTCCATAATCCTGCGCTTGATCTCGTCGGTTACGTGCGGAATGAGCTGAACCGTCTGGCCGAGAAACTCCCCCCTCCTCTCTTTCTCAATAACTGAGAGATATATCTGACCCGACGTTATATTATTCCTCCGCGGTAGCTCCACGTCAAGAAACCTCTCGTAATGCCCCAAGTCTAGATCCGTCTCACCTCCGTCATAAGTCACAAAAACCTCGCCGTGGGCATAGGGGTTCATAGTACCAGCATCTACATTTAGGTAAGGATCTATCTTAACCGCATTCACCGAGACGCCCCTCGCCCGAAGAATACGGCCAATACTCGCAACAACGACGCCCTTACCAACTCCAGACATCACGCCGCCGGTGACAACTATGAGCTTCGGCACCAACCACCAAAGCTACAGATATAAAAACAAAACCTCCAAGACCAGTTAAAGATAAAAAAGATAGAGATGAAAAAAGACAGTGACGAGTTGAACCCACGCGGCATAGGTGGCGAGAGCCTGCCCAGCAGTGGCGGGCGCTGACACGTTTTTATACCTCCTCTTCACGCCCCACATGCCTATCGTAGAGGTCGGAGGCGTAAAGGTGCGGTTTATATCCTGGGCCGAGGGCATCACGCTCAGCGAGGCCCTGGCCAGGAGGGTGCAGGAAAGCGGATTCCGCCCAGACGTGATAGTGGCCATATCGCGGGGGGGCCTCGTCCCAGCCCGCATCATAAGCGACGTGTTGGGGGTTGACGACGTGATAACCATCGGCGTCAAGTACTGGAGCCTCGCCCAGAGACGTGCAGAGAGACCAATCTTCTACCACGGAGTAGAGCCGGGGGTAATACGAGACCGGAAAACACTCGTGGTAGACGAAGTCGCAGACACAGGCCACACGTTGATGTTTGCAAAAAACCTTCTCGACCTCATAGGGGCGGCAGAGGTGAAAACCGCAGTGCTCCACCTAAAAACCACCAGTAGATTCACGCCAGATTACTACGCAGAGAAGATAGAAGAGTGGGTGTGGATCTCCTACCCCTGGAGCCGGTACGAAGACCTCAGAGAATTCAAAAAGAGAGGACAAGACATCTCTAGATACATCGAAAACATCTGCCAAAACATTTAAACCACCACCCCAATCCTCCCGTGAAGAGGCTTCACCTCGCCGAAGTGTGACGAGTCCTTTAAGAGCTGATCCTCAATCAGGCACATGTCTCAACGCCTTCTACGTCTCGACACACGCAAAGAGAGGTAGCAATAGGTATGAGTCCGTACGGCGTACGGCTCTGTACCGCCCCCTATTGTAGGCTACCACTCTCCTTGCGTAAATGAGCCGCCTTGGTTGAACCTATTCAAAACTGCCGTTCCAACCCGGCCCAACTCGGCACTCCCCCTATCTGCGCCTATCTAGTCCCCTCTTTCGTCTCCTCGTAGCCGCAGTTTGGGCAGTAGAGTCTCTCCACCACTGTGTATCTCCCGTTTGTCACCTTGGCCGACCTCTCTACTACCTTCATCCTGGAGAAGCAACGGGGGCAGGTGTGGGGCCCGGGCCTGTAGACCCCCGCCGCCGACAGTATCCTCCTCACCTCGTAGAGCGAGAGGCCGAAGGCCCGCGCTGTCTCTCTCAGCGAGGCCCCGGATAGGTACATGTTTACCACCGCCTGGGCGATGTCGCCTCTCTTCTCGGCCACGTTCCAGATCTTGCCTACCGCCCTCGCCCGCTCCAGCGCCACTTTGGTCCTCTGTCTTATGAACTCTCTCTCCATGGTGGCGACGAAGGCGAGGACTGCGCGGAGAAATTGGCGGTAGACGCCGTCTAGACTCTGCAGGGCCTGCTCCCGCTCCGACGCCGAAACCACCACGAGACCCAGCTTGTTCTCCACTATATCCAGGAGGGTGAAGAGCTCTTGGAAGGAGCGCACAAGTCTCGAGATCTCGTAGACGAGAAGGACCTTGGGCCTGGGCTCCAGCTTGTTCACCTCGTCGGCCATCTGCCTGAAGGCGGGCCTCTCCCAGGGCTCCGTGGCTCCGGACACGCCCACGTCTATGTAGTGACGGACGATCTCGATGCCGCGTTCCACGGCCCACTTCTCCAGATAAACCCTCTGGTTTTCTGGGTCTTGCTCCTCCGTTGAGACGCGGATGTAGGTGACCGCCGGTATCAAGACCTGGACTTCTCCTCTCTCCTAGGCCTGCCGGCGCCTCTGGGCCGCCTCGGCGGCTTCACCTCCTGCGGTTGCTGAAGCGGGTATACGTAGTAGCCGAGGGGCCAGCCGTACGCTCTGTCTACCTCCTCGGCGGATGTCGTGTGGACGTCTATGTAAAAGACGTTCCTAAATATGAGGGGCTCCTCTATCCACACTCCCACCCTCTCTGGATAGTGCGCAATAGGTTCTACAAACCACTCGTAGACCCTGCTGTCTTGTATAAACCTGACGAAGTCGAGGTACTCATCGGCGTTGTAGAAGCCCCAGAGAACCACCACAGAGGCGGGGGGGAGGTTCACCGTTATCCTCCCCAGCTGGAGCGTGTAGCCGAACTTGTCGGCGGCGTCTCCGTACACATGTTTAGGCTGGAGGAGCTCTACTCTGCCGCCTATCTTCCTTGCGTGTTCTTGGGCGATGTTGTAGGCTTTTTTGACGGCCTCAACCGCCTCGTCTCTATTCAGTGGGAGGAACCACACGCCACTGCGATATGGACAATATTTAAACAATAACGTCGGCGCGACGTCCAACCCCCCACGCCGGGGGGCACGGCGGCGGTCAAATATATTGACAACCCCTATAATAACTGATAGACATAAAACCGACGTAGTCGGCACCCCCATGATCGGGCTCCTCGCCTTAACTGTGGTGGCTGTCGTAACCGCGCTGGCTCTGCGGAGGGTGAGAGACAGAGTACTAACAGCTCTTGCAGTGGCGGGGCTTGTTCTGCTGTCTGTTCCAGCTCTCCTCGTCAATGGAGACGCCGTAGAGAGACTAATCGCAGCCGTCTATATGTACGCCCCCTACTGGGAGTATCTGGTGCCTGTGGCCTTCTTCGCCCTTGCGCTACTTCCAAACGGGAAGAAGAAAAAGAAGAGCCGTTACACAAGACGGGAGGTGGTCACCGTCTAGAGGCGTAGACCAAGGCGACCACTGCAAGCAAGGCGACTAGTACAGGTATCCAAACACTTTTTTCCTCCTCCCCGGCGGCAGGAGTTGTTCTCGGCGTCACGGTTGCCCCCTGTGCCGGCGGCGCTGCCTCCAGAGAGGGTCTTTGATGTACTACTCCTCCTTTTGCAGTACACGCTGCATCTCCCATGGCGGTGGAGTAAATGGAAGCCATTATGTAATACGCGAGGGCTTGTTGCTTGCTTCCTTGTTGGCTACTGAAGTAGTCGCCGAATTGGAGGTAGCTCAAGGGAAGCGTGTTTGTGTAGCCGCACTGCGCCGCCCGCGCCATGTTTATAAGAGCTCTGGAGCGGGCAACCTCTAGATACTTGTCAGGCGCGGCGGCCATCAGAACCGAGGCAGACTCGGCGATTACCTCAATCGAGTTGGCCATAGAGGCGAGGTAGAGGCCCTTGCTGTAGAGGTCTTCGGCCAGCTGAACTAAGGCGCCGTAGTCCCTGGAGGTTATTCTATAGGTGGTCTCCAGGTATGCGTACATGGTCTTGGCGTAGTCCAGGTACATCCTGGCGACCTCCGCCAACATGCTCTCGTTGAGGCCGGCGCCGTAGGCCGTCTTGCGCGCCTCCTCCACCCAAGACCTAAGAGTGACGGCGCGTGCATACATGGCGCCGGCGTCTGGAGAGGTGGAGTTCGCCTGGAGATACACCTCGTATATCCGCGTGTAGCTGGCCACCACCAGATCTACGTTGTTGATAGTCACGGGTATCTTCGCCAACTCAGCCTCCGCCTCTTTCGCCATCTGTAGAGCCTGGTCGTACAGAGTCCTGGCGGTCCTCCGAGACGACGAAGCTTGTTGTTGATAGTACTGTCTAATGCCTTGGAATATCAACGACGCAGCCGTGTAGTACTTCTCCTCCGCCTTAAGCTTGTTTATAAGCGCCGTGTCGACGTATCCCCTGCCGATGGTTTGGTTGTAGTAGCTATATACGGCGTTGAAGAGATTCCGCGAAGTCACTCTAAATGCGGCGTCGTCAACAGAGCTGGGCGACGGCGTCTGCAGCCTGTACCCAGTTAGGTAGTATATGGCGTCTTCCAGCGTCCCTATCTCGATCACCTTTATGCCGGAGACCCCGCTGGGCGCCTCGCCCATAGGCACAAGGACCGTGGTTATGCCCTTCTTAGCCGCGGCGTCCACCTTCTGTGAAACCCCGCCGACGGGCCCGATGAGGCCGTCGGGGAGGATTATGCCGGTCATCGCCGTGTCGTCTCTAAGCGTGAGGTTGTTCATGAGGGCGAACAACGCCACGGTGATGTAGCCGCTGGCCGAGGGGCCGCCTACCTGGGCGTCGTTGGCCAACACCCTCAAAAGAGCTGTGTAATTGGTGTAGGGCCGTCCGGAGTACCGCGACGCCACATAGAGGGCTATCTGCGCCGAGGGGCCGAAGCCCTCGCCGGTCTCGGGGACTCCGGCGACGTACGCCCTGCCGTCCCCCGGCGTGATAAGCGTCACCTTTATGGGCAAGACGGCCCCGCCCGTGGGGCCCACGGCAAGGGCGTTGATCTCCGCCGAGGCCACTTTCACTGTGAAGGTCTGCCACGTCACTGCAAGCACCACGGCGGCCAACGCCACCAACACGAGCAAGATCTTTCTCATGTGCCGGCTTGCAGATGCGTTATAAAAAAGTAACTCACTTAGACCCTCAGTGGAGGTCGTGTGGCGTCACCTCTCTGCTACGCCTGGCTCATCACTTTAAAAACTACACAAAGAAGTTTATATGGATGTCGCCGACGTTGTAGCGAAGTCGAGACACTGCATAGTCTTCACTGGCGCCGGCGTGTCGGCGGAAAGCGGCATCCCCACATTCAGAGGCGCCGGGGGGCTGTGGGAGCGCTACAGGCCGGAGGAGCTGGCCACGCCTGAGGCCTTCGCCAAGGACCCCGAGCTCGTGTGGAGGTGGTACAAGTGGCGGCAGGGGTTGGTGCATAGGGCGGCGCCCAACCCGGCGCACTACGCCATCGCGGAGCTTGAGGCTCTTGGGGTCGTCAAGGCGGCGATCACTCAGAACGTAGACGGGCTCCACCAGAAAGCCGGCAGTAGAAACGTGGTGGAGCTCCACGGCTCTCTGTGGCGGGCGAGGTGCGTCAAGTGCGGCGCCGTGTACAAGCTGGAGAAGCCGGTGGAGGAGGTGCCGCCCAGGTGCCCCAGATGCGGCGGCTTGCTTAGGCCCGACGTGGTGTGGTTCGGCGAGCCTCTGCCGCAGGATGCCTGGGCCAGGGCCGTGGAGCACGCGGCTGAGGCAGACGTGGTGCTGGTGGTGGGGACCTCAGGGCTGGTGTACCCCGCCGCTTATATACCCCACATCGCTAAGAAACACGGCGCGGTGGTCGTGGAGGTAAACGTGGAGGAGTCCGCCGTAACGCCCATCGCCGATTTCTTCCTCAGGGGGAGGGCCGGCGAGGTGCTCCCGAGGCTGGTGGACGAGGTCAAGAAGAGGCTCGGCACCCGCCGAGAGTCTTCGCCACGGAGTCCGTCTGCCATCGGCTCGTCACAGCCGTAGACATGTACAAGGGGGTTTAAATGGCGTATCTCGTCTTCTTCCTCTGCCCCAGCCACGTGGTGGACACCGGCGCGGCGACGTTTAAGATAGAGGGAGGCGGCTACGTCTACGTGGGGTCCTGCGGGGTTTCATGTGTCAAGCGCGTGACTAGGCATCTAAGGAGGCCGGCGGTGAGGAGGTGGCACGTGGATTACCTAAACTGCGAGGGGCTCTACGCCGTGGTGGTGCCGGCTGAGGAACGGGAGGCGGCCAGACGGCTGGCGGAGAGGTGCCCCTACGTCCCCGGTTTCGGCGCCACTGACGACCCGGAGGCGCCGAGCCACCTCTTCAGATGTAGCCTCGCCGAGGCTCTATATTGGCTTGACCACGTAAGGCGATGAAGAGACTATCTTGACGTGGCCTCCCTCGGCTAAGTACTTCACGAAGGCTATGCCCTCCTCCGACAGCCGAAGCACGTCTCCGGAGCCCCGGGCGCACAGCGCTATTCTATACGGCGTCTTCTCGCCGACGCACTCCACGTATCTCTCCGCCAGCTTCTTAAACCTGGACGTAAGAGACTCGACGTATTCCTCCATGGGCACCCTGTCGCCGTTGCCTGTATACGCCATGTGGCCTTTCAGCCCTCTCAACGCCGCGACTACGTTGATGAAGGTGCGGACGCTCACTATCCAACTGTCTATGTCTCCCACAAAGATGACGTTCTCCACCCCGAAGCAGGTGTGGCCCCACGTGTGGGAGCCGCAGGGTATCACTCTCACAGATAAGTCGCCCAAGTCTACCCAACCTGCTGTAAATCTATACACGGCGCCTTTGAAAGACCCCACGGAGACTCTCGTCTTTGCGTCCCGCGGCGCGCCTGCGCGCCTCAGCACAACTTCGGCGTATCTCAACGCCCTCTCTAAATCAGTGGCCATGCCGTACTCAATGGGGTTAATGACGACCCTCTTGGCCCTCCTCGCCCCCGCCACATGTCGCTCGTGGTGGTGCGTCACCAAGACGACGTCCACCTCCACGTCCTCCGGCACGTCGACCCCGAAAAAACCTTCATACACCCACCCGACGCCCACCCGAGAAAACACCAGTATCAATACACATCTTATTTAAATGGTGTACTGTAATACTGTGAGCTGGGTCGATAAATTCCTCGCAGACGCAGAGAAAATGTTTCAAATACCGCGGCGCGAGCTTGAGAAATTTGTCGTGTATATGGCGGAGAACCCGGAGAAGGTCCAGGAATGGGCCGAGCAACTACAGATATCGGACACAGACTTTCTGATGCTGAGCACCATATACACTCTGTATAAAACCGAGGAAAAAGTCATCAACATCCTCTCCGACATGGAGCTGAAGGTGGACGAGGCCATAGGCCTCATATCCACAGCCACGGCGAACCTCCTAAACGCGTTGCCGCAGGAAGACAGGAAAGTAGTACTGGCACAAGTCCTACTGGCCATCGCCCTCCAGACAGAAGACGCAGGCCTACGAAACTCCCTCGCAGAATACGCGAAAATACTCCTAGCGCCGGAGGACGAAAGCACACACGCAGAGGACCAGGAGGCAGAAGAGAAGCGTTGACGCGAAAGGCGGCGCAATCAAACATCCACAACCGCGAAATATTTAAGTCTCTTGCTGGTTAATACCGTGTCTCAAGCTGTCAATATGGTAGAGCCATTAGGGATCACGTCGCACTCCGGAGCCCAGAAGTACGAAGTTGTATCCACGTGGAGGCAGACTACGTATATTGTGGCTACACAACCGGTGTTGGTTAAGGCGTTTGACGACGTTCTAATCATTAGGCGCGGCACTGGGACGCCTAAGGAGGTGGTGTCTGGGAAGGCGGACGTGATAATCGGCCTCGACGAGTGGGGCCACGTGGTTAATGTCGAGATCGAGTTCGCCGAGTACTACTTCCAAGACGCAGAAACAGCCCGAGAAATCTTAAAGAAGGCAAAATGGTAGAAAACGCCAAGCCGGCCGTCGCAACTGCACACCATCCACTGTTTGGAAAAATCGAGGTAAAAGTTATTCCGGTAGATGTAGAGATCACTAAAATTGGAGAGGGATATCTTGTAAATCTGCTTACAAAACTCCAAGTTGAACCTGAAAAGAGACACCGCAGTGGGTACCTCTGCGGCCAAAACTTGTCGTTGCCTCAGAGACCCGTTGACATAGCCTCCGCGGAGCTGGGCTATGTAAAGATCTCTCACGGCAGAGACCAAATCGAGGTATACGTCGAAATCACAAGAGTCTTCGTAACCGACAATGCTTCAGATGCAGACGGCAGACCTTGCGTCACGGTGGTTTGGCGGCATGGGATCAAGGTGTGTCCACGAGGTTGACGTCGTCCATATTGAGGAGCGGGGGCATCATATACAGCTTTGGGAGTACCTCCAGCAAGAGCTGTTTCTGACGCCGGATTGCATCGCCAAAACAATAAAGAAACTCCTCAGCCTAGAAGTTGCGCACCTAGCCGACAGCTATGGCGTAGAGACAGCTAAGGGAGGTAAAGCTCTCTGTCTGGCAATAACCCTTGGCGCTGGCTCTGCGTCGGTGATGATAATAATAAGGAAGACGCCGAGTTGTCTAAAAACCCTTACAGCGTATCCCAGCCCGAGATGCCAGCCACAGCATAAAATCCCAGCTTGTGGAAACAGCCGGTAGTCCAGAAGCCCGTATAAAAATGGACCTATAAGCGCCGCCGCCGGGATTTGAACCCGGGACCTACGGGTTAACAGCATCGGCGCAGCGATCTGCGGGGGGCGTGTCTTTGTTTTTGTGTGTTTTTAAGTTTTTCTTTGAGTGTTTTGGCTGTGTTGGGGTTTTGCGCGAGTCTTTCGAGCAGGTGATGTGTTATTACTAGGCGTCTTCCTCCCTTAGTGATTTTTATGTGGTCTCTCCACTGTTCATACTCCTCTCCCAGCATTTCTCTCAGCTTGTTTTCCAGCGTTGTCTTTATCTGTGCAATTAGCTGTGGGTCGCCGTATTTTTCGGCTTTGATCTTGCCCCTGTCAT
>Ga0326760_1000691_pt1 | contig 16776 bp, 15 predicted proteins | sample GCREP_S_FD_207668 | JGI IMG/M metagenome (GOLD analysis project Ga0326760, IMG submission 207668) | Hot spring sediment microbial communities from Geyser Creek Basin, Yellowstone National Park, WY, United States - GCR.EP_S | ecosystem: Environmental > Aquatic > Thermal springs > Near-boiling... | reverse complement strand
CAAAACACTACAACCCTTGCACCAGCCTCACACGCCTTAATCGAGAGCTCAAGGCTATCACCAACAAAATCAGCCACATCCTGAACCTCCGGAAGCTGATAGTTATGAGCAAGTATAACAGCACCAAGCTCCCTCCTCAAACTACTAATCTCCTGAACCAAACCGTTCAAAGCCCTAGCCACATCACAGCACCGCTACCGTTACTGACACAAGTATGCTAAGCAACCAAATTTTTAAGCATTAAACAAACGTTTAATTAAACACCTCCCCACAACACACTAAAACTCATCCACGTAGGCATTTACACATACAGTTAGGCACTTTCAAGTCACCTTTACCTACAAACAGTTATAACACCGCCTCACCAGAGCCCAGCAATATGAATAGTGACGAACATCATGATACGAATGAAGCTCAGCACTCACACCAAGCTTTATCTCAAGCCAATGTTAGATATCGGCTAGAGTTATTGAAGAGGTATGTAAGCGGTTGCTTTAATGAAAGGACTATCACAAGGTATGCGACTAGGCACAGATTGCTAGCGCCTAAGTACATGAAGGTTTCTTGAAGGCTAATGATAAAGGCTATGCCGAGAGAGGTAGCAAGATTCATTTAGAGCAGGTTTGGAGAGCTAAAGATATCAGAAGCTAGGTACGAAGACCTATTGAGTGAGGCAGACGAGCACTATTCAGAGTACTTAAGTTTCCTATTGAAGCTCTTTGAAATATGAATTAGCGTTAATAATTTCTTCATTATCATGTCCATGTTTAGAATTCGCATCTTTTTAATTCTTCAAAAAGCTCTTTAATCCTGGCACCCCTCTGAATACCCGCAATTTTTACATTATTACATATGGTAAATCCTCCTATCTCCACATTACATATATCCTTGAAAACATAGTTATTGAGATCCTTTATCCAAGAATGTCTTAATTCTTCACCGGGACATAGCGTTATTAATATCCCTAGTTCAGCTAAATTCAAGTACTCAATACCACCACATAACTCCCTTAGCATTTTCATAAACTCATCATTAGTATCTATTATTACTCGTGACCTAACTTTCCTACCATTGGAAAGAATTAGCTCTGCGTACCCCTTCGCAACATGTTCATATTTTAAATCCAGGCTTATTGTTCCACTCAAAATCTCTCTTAAGCTAATACTCTCAGTAGGAATAATTAATAGTGGGTAAAGAGATTCATTTTCACCAATAGTGTAAATGGCAAAACCTCTATCAGTAACTATGTAGATAGCTTCTCCTCGTATTTCAACTCCATTCAAAGACTCCTTCTCAGGTACTAAGGCTAAAAACCTAGTATGAATGTTTTCTAAGAGCTTTTCAATGTTTTCCATAGGTAAGGTCGAACCTGCTGTTAACCCTTTAGATTTTAAACAATTTAACAATTCTAAAATGGTGTTATTATAGAATGAAGCAACAGCAGCAGTAATATCACCCCTACTAAGATCACCTGCAATAAGACTTGCTGGAACCATAAGAGATTTGCTAGTGTATACTGATCCTGACCACCTATGGTTTAATGTATTATGCAACTTTTTAATGAGATCCTCAATATTTTTAAACTCCTCAAGATTTCTTATTCTCGAAGCAACTCTCTCTTCATTGTTATACGCCTCTACTTCATGGGGCCTTATAGTGTAAGGCAACATTTCCCTAATTTCCTTAGCCTCCTCAGGATTTAAAGAAATTGTGCATATCTCTTTACATGCCTTTGCACAACATGTGAATTGACAATGATGAACAAGTTCGTGAGCTAGAGTTTCAGCAAAAGTACCCTGGTTAATAACACAGGGAAGCGAAATCACAATAAGTCTTTTATTTGAATCGTAGTAACCACATATTATTACCTTAACTTCACCTGTTCCCTCTATGTCTCGCTCTTCAAAACTCTTAAGGGAAATCAAGACCTTGATCTCTGGGTCTAGACCAAGTTTATTGCATATGTTCCTTACAAGATCTGTAACTTTATTTGAGATTTCTCTAACAACGCTTAAAACAGTTAGGCTTCCCTCCAAATTCTCTTTAGCATAGGTAGAAGAGGAGCACAATATGATTCACCTCAAATAAAAACGTTGAATCTTAAACTCTCATTTAAGCATAACCTCAAATATTATTGAAGGCTTATGTAGTGGAGGATAATACGTTGTTACCAGCTTCATAGGCAACTCGTTTTCTGGTATGACGTAGAGGAGATCTCCTTCACCTTTAGCACCTGGTGACAGGTGCCAGCAAAAGATTTCTCTACACTTAATGACTTTTGATAAGAATTCCGTGTCTGGAGTTCTCACCTCCTCTAGGTAATCATCTAAAATACATTTAACAAATCTCTGTGTATAGGGGTCGTATATACAATACTGTAATCTTCCATCTTCACAAACCTTTAGGCCTAAATCCAGGTATTCATTTCCAGTATTTGTGATGAGTTTTGGTCTTGCAAACTGACCTAAACCACTACCAAATGGATTTCCATGCTGGCTTGGATCCACACCTCTATTCTCAACCCTTACACCCACAAGAACAACCTTTTTACCTTTAGGAGCTTGGCGATAAATTCCGCCTTCAGGGCCTTGAATGCAACAAGACTCCCTAACATCCAATACCACAACTCTCCAAACACTAGCTTCAAAAGCTTCACCAACCCTAACAACTGAACTCATAGATGTTACCAATATGAGATAATAAGAAGAAGGTTTTAAATTCTTTTAATTCAACCCCAATTATAAAGCAATAAAAAACCATACAATGTTTTAAAGGTAGTGAAGTTATTACGTATTTTTACTACAGCTAGCTCGTTGTAATAGTAATTTGGCTTTGTACGTAAATTACGCTAGAACCATGTAAGTTCCTTCAATTCTTTTTTGTACGAATAATATAAAAGCTGTTTTCTTATAGAGTTCTTTGTGAATGCTGTATGGGAAGAATACATAAGCTTAAGTATCGCGAGTATTTAGTTAGGCAAGTTATTCACTATCTTGCTTGTAAACCTCATTCATTAGATACAGGCTTTGTAATGTTTTTGATATTAAGAGGCTTTAGGTGCAGCAAAACTATTAATGGTATTAAATGCCCATTTTGTAACACCACACGCTTTAAGGCTGGCTTAGAGCTTCATATTTTAAATGCACACTATGATGAGGTTCTTCAGCTTATAGATGAGTACTATAAGACGAGGGTAAGTAGATAAAGCTTCTCCACCCTCCAAACCACTCCTTTTCATAAAACGATGCCCAAGTGAATCCTACTATGATATTTAGAAACAATGTTAAAGATTTTGAAGCTATTATTGATAGTCTTGTTAGGAAAGGTGTTGCCTATGCTGTTGCGCTATTTCCATTTCTGCACTCGCATGATGAGTATAGATATGCAAGTACTATCAAAACTCTTGAACCTGCATTCGGTAGAGATACTGCTGAGAAGATCTATAAAGAGTTAGAGGAAGCATTCAAGAACGTTGATTTGGGGACTGAGTTAGTTATTGAGGGTGAGAAAACATCTTTAAAGCATTACCTGCAGGATTATATTCTGAGAGATGAGGTCACAAAGGTTATTGTTGATGAGATTGGTAAGAGAGTTGGCATTGATAAGAGAGTTAGCTCTATGCCTAAAGAAGACAGGAAAATTCTCTCAATAGCTTGTGCAATTATTGAGAAGTACGAGAATAAGTCATACCCAGGAATTATAATAAAGCCCTTAGGGTTTAGAGGAGGAATACAAATTCGTTCAAGAATTTCTCCAGTGAATTATGACTACTTCTCGTTACTAGTTTCATCCATCCTAGGAGTAAAAATCGATGATATTAGAGCGTATTTCTATAAATACCTATTAGGATTTGAAGTTGAACAGCATTTACATTCCGTTTGGTTTGAGATATATCCATTTGCTACACCTTATGTTAGTCTATTAGGAACAGAGGCAAAGTTTGAATACATTGATAAAAAATTCACTGATAAACGAGGCCGAGCACTAGACCCTAAGTTAAAAATTATGTTTAGACTTGAGTTGCTTTACCGAATGGATGAGCTATATAAGCTTGCGTTGATTTGGCATAGCCTTAGTCATTCACCATATGGAGAATTAGAGCTTATCTCACAATTTACTGGATTGTCAAGAGAGCAACTATGCAATGTTGTTGTTGAGGATGTGATAAGTAAGTGCTTTATAGATCCATTTACATACGAATATGTGAAGGACGCAATTACGGAGCTTCATGGTAGAGCTCTAGCAAATATTATGACGATTTTTAGAATCATATTTGAGGGTCATGGATATTCAGCTATTTGTATAGTTAACAACTGCATATTTACTAAGGATGGGACTAAGCCTATATACATACGCTTCCACCCCTGGATAGAGACTAAATACTCCTTCTTCATCAAACCCCCTCCTAATGCAGTAAAGGTTATTGCTATTCAGGGCATACCTGTAGCATCATTTATTAATTCACAAATTGTGCAGGATACAGGTTCGGAGGGGTATCTCTGGCTATTTATAGAGAAGAACAAGATTGCCATTGCCTCAAATACGTATAAGCATGAAGAACATTATGAGTTTTTAAAGATCCTGAAAAATTACTTCATATTAGAGTTTTTAGGACCTGTTCCGAAGGAGTTAGAATCTCTGATAGCTCAAGTTAAGCCTATTGAAAAACCTGAAAAAATTGATGTTGAAGGACATGAGGTTAGGGTTGAGGAGGCTGAAGTTATTTCAGGTATGTTTGTTGGTGTTAAGCCTTCTAGAGAGGTTCTTGAGGGTATTGTTGCTGAGGCTTTGAGGAGTTTAGGGTTTAGTGTTCAGACTAATGCTAAATTGCCTGCTAAGGGTGGTGATATTGAGGCTGATGTCTGGGGTGTTAAAAGTGTTGGCACTACTCAGTTCAGAGTCTATGTATCATGTAAGAACTGGAGTAAGGATGTTGATAGGACTGTAGTGGATCAAGAGTTCGGCAGGGTTCTGCAATTATACCAGTTGCCACATCTAAGAATCCTTGTAGTTAAGAGTTTGAGTGAATCATCAAGAAAAGCAGCACTTGATAATGGTTTCTTTGTTATTGAGTTGGGGGAGAAGACAACAACTGGGAATGCTCGGGAGATATACAATATTGTCTACAACAAACTTAAAGAGATATTCATAGGTATAGCGTCAAAAAGAAAATAATGAAGACAATTGAAAATTTGAAGAAGCTGTAAAGCTTCTAAAGGAAGTCATACAACGCCAGAGAATTTCACACAACTACCTTGAAATTCCTACGACTTTCCAAAAACATTTGTTGAAATTGGTAAGCTCATAGATTTTAATCCCCTAGAACTAGAACATGATATTAATAGAGTCATTATTAATTACCATCGAATTCTAGAGACATTGTTGTACCGCAGCAATAATTATTATATGTATGAGGGAAGATCCATAAGAAGCTTAAATACATGCTACATCACAATCTCAGACTATATACACTCATAACATTTTAATTCTGATCACCTGAGAACATTGTATAGAGCTATTCCTCGCACTTTTTCCAGTCAATATATGTTATTGAACTTGTAGATGATATTAAATGTGAGTTAGTATGTGAAGGAAGTGTTTATAAACTCTCTAAAGAGTTGATAGGCTAGGAGAGCAACTTGGTACATTATAAATGGTGGATGATGTGGTTAAAGGTCCATACTGTAGTTTTGAAGGGGAGTTCAAGCTTCTAAAGACCTGGAGGTATAGATGGTGGAATGTACACTTGTATGAATGTTCAAAGTGTGGTGGTAGGTTCAGGTACCAGGTTGATCCAACAGGTAAGTACAAGAACTACATCATGAGGGTTGGTGCTAGGAGTGTCAAAGCGGCTAAGGATTTAAAAAAGATTTAAAAAGTGAGTGTGTATGAGTGCTCGTGAGGGTGTAACTGAGCGAAGTCTCTACCCTGTTATATTGGACTTGACAAAGCGTATTAGTAGTGAGGCTGGGATAAAGGTTACAGGAGTTTCTGAGGTAAAGGTTGGTGATAGGTATCCTGACATTATACTTCAGCTAGATTCATATAAACTACTTATGCAAGTTAAGATAGATAGTCTTCAGAAAATACTAGATGACTTAGTTAAGACGTATCCTGTAGCAACAAATCTTAATGCGGGTCTGCTACTTCTTCTCCTACCATCAGAAGTTAGGAGAGTCCATCCAGCAGAGTTAGAGAAGGTTATACCTTTACTAAAAGTCAAAAGAGCTGTTATGCTCACTCCTTGGATATCTAAACATGTAGAGGAAGCAACTCTCGAGAATGTTTTGAGAATTGTTATAGAGGTTCTCAAGCAATATAAAAAGGTTTTGAAGCCATCAGTAGATTACCTAACCATAGCTTATGTTGCTAGAGAAGCTGTAGAAGAGCTTGCAGGCGTGTTAAGGACGCATATACTTACAGTTCCGAGAATGCTGGATCAAGCACAAGCAATTGTGGGGCGCTTTGACTTTTACGAAGCATTGCTAAGTGAGACTATTGAAGAAGAAGAGGTTATGAAAACGTACATAGCGGATATCATTGCATACCTTACAATACTATACCTATTATTCATCCACATAGCCTCCATAAAGAAGTACGGGTGTACAATCTTACCCCAAATTAAGAACCCGTTACAGCCACCACAAAACCTCTTAGACAGCATAATTAATGGCATCAAGGGAAGTACATTAATCAAGGATTACAGCTTTATCGCTGAACCATCGATTTACATTCTCGCGCTACTCAAAAACGTTGAAAAGATGGTAAGCTTCACACTTGCGCGATACATCTACGCAATCCAGGTTCTGAGACCTGAGCATGTTAAGGAAGAACTATTTGGTAGAATATATCAAGAGAGCATACCTCCTGAGACCAGGAAAAACCTTGGTGCATTCTTCACAAACCCTGTTGCCGCTAGAGTCCTTGCATATTTAGCTATTGAGAAATGGGATGATAGAGTTCTAGACCCTGCATGCGGATCTGGAACGCTACTTGTCTCTGCGTATGAAGCTAAGATGGAGAAGGCCCTAGCTCAAGGCATTGATAGAAGAAAAGCTCATGAACTTTTTGTTAAAGGGCATATAGTAGGAATAGACATAATGCAGTTTGCAAAGAGTTTAACCTCCGTGAATCTTGCTTTACAAGAAGTTGAAGCCTCTATAGAACCCGCTGTTCTCTGGGGTGATGGAATAGAGAAAATGGTTTCAGCTATAAAGACGGATACTGAGGACCCGCCACAGCAGGCATCATTATATGATTATATTGTGAAGCGGGATCAGGAGAAGTACTTAGAGTATTTGCTTCCTAGGGAAGGTTTTGACGTGGTTATAATGAACCCTCCATTTACAAGAAGAGAGAGGATCCCAAGAAATGAGAGGGAAAGACTAGAGAAGATGCTGGGTAAAGTTGTTAAGGGAAAGGTAGGTTACTGGGCGTACTTCTTTGCAGCTACTGACAATGTAATAAAGCTTGGCGGAAGACTTGCGGCTGTAACACCAGAGGAATTCTTTGTTGGTAGTAGTGCTGAAAATGTGCGAAGGTATTTTCTTAAAGGTGAAATTGGCAAAGATGGTAAATGGGTTAAGGCATTATCTAGGATCTACATACCTCAAATTATTATTAAAAGTGCAGTTGAAGTTGCATTTAGCGAAGGTGCCCATTACAGGGATTATCTTGTTGTGTTTAGAAAGGTTTCAGAAGATGAGATCAGAACACACAATAGATGTGTTATTGTCACTCTTAAGAAAAAGCTTGAGGAGTTAAAGGGTAAGGAAAAGGATATCGCTATACATGTAAAGAGCTTGCTACAGACGTCTTCAAGCACGGCACTCAGCAACGATATATATAATGCTGTGGTACTAGATAATATTAATGTTTTCATCGAGAGGTATGTGGAGAACCTAAAGCCTTTAGTCTTCTTCAACTCTATGAAGACTTTAGATCTCTTCTACCAAATCGTAACAGTACCAGGATTAAGGCGTCTCGATGAGATAGCGAATTTAAGAGACTACACATGCCAATACACTGGTAAGGGATTTGAAGAATATTGCAGAAGATTATTCGTTTCACGATACGAAACGAGAGCAACTGAACTATCCTTTGAATATGTGTCTGAGGGTGCTAATGATGTCAAGATTAAAGTTGTAAAAAGCAATGCAACCTTTACTATTCCTAAAGATGCATGTGTATACTCTCTGCGAACATATGCTGGTGTTAGGTATATGGATATAACTGGGGAAGAAGAGTATGCCATTATTAAGCCTCAGATTATAGATGAGAAGTACCTTATTTCGGCAGGTCTCATGGGTAAGGCATTGCTTTACAAAGCTTCTAACGATATCAAAACAGCTTATGAGGCTATAGCTGGAAATATCTTGCTTGTGCGAAGAGCTAGGATAACATCTAATAATCTATATTGGCTTGCATTCTATTCATCTAATAAGATTATAGGTCCCTCTGCCCCTATGATATGCCTTAAACTAAAGAATGAAAGGGATGATTATTACAAGGCTTTGACTCTATACCTTAACAGCAGCCTTACATTCATGCAACTTTTAGCATACCTTGCCATGACAGAAGGCGGTTGGGTTGCGTTACACAGTGACCAAGCATGGTCAAATATATTAGTTCCAGATCCAGAGTCCTTGCCCAAAGATGTGTTGAATGAAGTTGTGCAAACATTTAATGAGGTTGCAAAAATTGAGAAAGGTCTTGCACCCCTGCATTCAAGGTATTCCTCAGAGTCGGAGTTACAAAAGAAAATCGATAAAATAACACTTAAGATGATAGGGCTTAAATGGTCTGATGAACAGCTGAATGAGCTTTACAAGACTATAAAACTTGAGCTTGACATAATGCAGCGCATTTTAGAAGAATCCAGCAAAGCAAAGAGGAAGGTTAGCACAAAAAAGCGTGAAGAGAGCAAAAAAAGTTCTAGAACTATGCAAATAAGTTTAGATAAATGGATAAATAAGTAATGCTAAGATTCAGTTTGACCAGGCTGTTTCAAGTACATCAACTTAGCTTAATTCCTCATCATTATTTACACTTTGGAGGCTTTTTCTGTTTCTCTTCTTTCTTTACCTCTCTCTTAGATTCTTTGCTCATTGTCTCACCCAAGACTATGTTTTATATTGTGAAACGCTTTAAATATTGCTTAACACTTTGGAGTACACATGTTGAAAAGGTTTTGGTGTTGTGAGGTATGCGTAAAGATGTCTTAAAGTACTACGTAACATTTGTTGAGCATTCTGGTTGCTGTTCTACTCTTGTTAAGGCTTCTCTAGATGAGCTCTACTACTGGCTTACTCAAAGCATTGGAGAGTCTAAGAATTCTACCTGTACCTTTAGAAATCATGCTAATGGTCATGAATTTAGCTGTTTAAATGACTTAATCAAGGCTTTTATAGAGGTTAGCAACAATAGTATTAGGATTGATTTTAGGGGCTTTGTTTTTGTACTTGAGCATGCCTCTGGATCTGAGATGAGCTTCTTCAACATTGCTTACGAGCTTGGTGAGAATGGTGAGAGGCTATACTTTGACAATCCTCTTGGAGATCCATGTGAAGCAGATGAGGATGAAGCTATCAACGCTTTCCTAGATACACTAACAAAAATCTTTAAGCTTTGTGAAGAAAGAAGTTAGGTGGTGAAACTCTTTGGGTTATGAGGTTGTGGTTAGGGTTGTTGATGAGAAGAGTGGTTTGAAGGAAGCAGTTGTTAAGATTCGTGGAAAGATTGTAGCTGTAATACCGTTTAGAGATGAAGACTCTTTGAAGAGGATCCTAGAAGGCGTTAAAGCTATTAGAGGTGAAGTAGAGTAGACGTATTTGGTGAAGTTATTTGGATAGAGAAGTTGTTGAGTATAGAGATGGTGTTTTCATTAAGAAAGGCTTTGCTGATGGTGAAGAGAGGATTGTTATAGGTTATTGGCTTGATGAAGAGGGAAGAATATGCTGGGTTAATGAACTTAGGAGAGCAAAGGATAGCAAGCTGATTAAGAAGTTTGCAATGTGCTTTACACGCTAAGACTACAACATGTACAGAGATTTTTGTAAGACATCACCTGAGTTTCTAGCGAAAACAGCTCATTAGTAATCGGCTTACTTAGCATATAATGATATTACCTGTTTCTGCAATTGGTATTCATCATTGCTGTTCTGCTTCATTATCTTATGGCTAGAGTAACTCAAAGATATTTGTGAGGATAAGGTAAACAATATTAGCCTGCTTGTTGTGTAATGATTGAGGCAACAATGAGGTGAGATAAGATGAAGGAAAAAGAGATATGTATTGAAGTTGATGAGGGGCTTTATAATGAAATTCTGGAGATTAGGGGTAGGGGTTATGGCTTAGTAGATAGTCAAGGGCTGCCCTGTTCAAGATTGCTACAAGCAGGAATTTACTAGAAGTTTGCTCCTCAAACTGCCTATCATATGAGGAGCCTCTAGCACCAAGAGAAGAGACTGTTTCTACACCTTCCTGAAAGCCAACCTCACTAAGAGTAGATAAAATCTTTCCATCATCAGACCTTAAATACCATGATACCCCTAAAATCACCCTTTCAAATTGATTATGCTTTACCTCCACATCAAATTGTAGAGCTGGTAAAGCTGCTTTTTCGTAAGGCTTAACGCTATTAACTTTAATCTCCATAAATCTGACGCCTAAAACAAGAATTTCAGTGCAAAATTAAAATTCTGTGGTAGCTACTACTTAATGAGAGTGGGTGAACAAAAGTTAAAGATTTTAGTCTTCGGGTAGCACCATGTATAATTCTTCTAGTTTTCTAATCCATGACTCTAGGTATTTCCTAGCCCCTCCAGTTAGTACCCTTATCCTAAGCTCTCTATAGCTGTAAACCTTTTCAATATCTTCAATAGCTTTCAATGCATAGCCGTATTTAGTAGCCCTACCATTGATATACCTATCCACGGCTTCTTTAGACCAGAATAAGCCGCATAGGCAATGACCATGCAGCTTAACATCTGTTAATGCATATATACATGGGCACACCTTGTCCTTGTTAAGCTCATACATCTCTTCTCTTGAAGCGCTGGGCCTATGAGTTTTTAGGGGTCTGCAGGGGCAGTGATGGCACGAACTAGGATTAAATATCATTACTGCATCCTAGTCCTCTTGCTCATTAGGTCTCAAATTCCTAATTTTGAATAGATTTAAATACTGTTCAATGCTACGCTAATTTCGTGTGAAATAGTTTATGTAGAGGTTTTGATTTATGATTGATTTGAAGAGCAAGGTTTTAAAGATTCAATCTCTCTGGTTAAGATTAGTAAGGGATCCCGACTACCCGTTTGCTGCTTCCACCATCAGGACTGTTCTCGATCTTCTTACTGAGCTTATGTATATTGAGCCAGGTCAATTCATTTTGGAGTTTCTTCAAAATGCTGAGGACGCTTTAATGGAGGCTGGTAGAAGAGGATATTTTAAGATTGAGCTCTACAAAGATAGAGCTGTTGTGAGTAATGATGGTAAGCCTTTTGATGAGAAGGATCTCGAAAGCCTGTGCGCTATTGTGAGCAAGAAGAAGCCTGCACTTGGATACAAAGGCTTCATAGGAATTGGGTGGAAGTCGGTATACAAAGTCTCTAATCATGTAGAGATATGCTCAGGTGAAACATGCTTTGAGTTTAACGAAGAGTTCTGGAGAAGACCGGAAGCACAAGAAATCCTAAAGAAATATGGTGTGAAATCAGAGGAGGTGCTATGGCAAGTAACGCCGATTCTAGTTAAATCATTTGGTGCAACATCAATTAACGAAACACGCTTTACTGTGTACCTAAAAGATCCATCTTTATATGGTGAAATTGTTAAGACTCTTAATGAGTTAGGACCCTCAATATTTCTATTCCTAGATTATGTAAACAAAGTCATAATTAACGACTATGTTAGCAATAAGCATAAGAGGATAGAGTGGTTTGTAAATGAAGAGGATGTGTTTAATGACGTAAAAGTGAGGGTTGTAAAGGTCTATGTTGCTGATGATGGCAGTACTAAGTGGTATGACTTCTTAGTATTGAAGAAGGAATTTAAGGTTCCAGAAGATGTTAGGAAGGACAGCATCACTATAAAGGCTAAGAGAAGCGATGTTGCAAAGCGAGAAGTTGCAATAGCATTTGAGCTAGACCCTGCTAAGGAAGACTTGAAGCCTATTGAAGAGGCTAGGTTCTGGGGAATGTACTCATTCCTACCATTAGCAGAAGTTAGAACAGGTCTTAAGTTTCTTATTCAAGCGGATTTCATTGTTCATCCGGGTAGGAGGTACATAAATGTTGAGGCTAAGTGGAATCACTGGATAATGCAGTGCTTAGCCGAGCTTTTAAGAAATGCTATTGACTACGTTAGGAAGAAGTTTAAGAAATCTTATCTACCAGTCTTTGATTACAGGCCTACATATGATGAAATTTGGTATAAGCTTGTAGAGCCATATATAGTCAGGACTATAAATGAGATTCTTAGAGACCCTATAGTCCTTTGCTATAAGGGGCACGAGGTTAAGTTAAGCTGGGTAATAAAGGCCTCTGAAGAAGTCGGCGAGCTCATTAAGTATGGATTTCTTGATGAAGAAGACCTTAGGCACGTCTATGGTGTTGAGAAGCACATTCTACATCCAGAGTTTAAGCTTCGCGAAATTGATGAAAGAAACGTACCTAAACTAACCCTAGTAGATCTCCTTAATGAAAACCTAATTAGAGTTATGATGGGTAGAGGTCTGGAAAAGGCTATAATATTCCTAAGCAAGATCTATGAATTAGCCTATAAAAGAGGTACACAAATACCACCTGATAAACGTTTCATCATAACATCCTCAGGGGAGCTGAAGCTTGCTAGTAATGTATACATTCCTAGGATACCGCAACACATTACTGAAATTAGTAAGAAATTTCCTGAGGTAGAGACGTACCTCAAATTCCTAGACTTCGTTCATGAGGAAATGATCAAGCTTATTGGTGAAGATATTCTAAAGCAACTTGGTGTAAAGGAAGTTAGTTTAAGGGAGGTTGCAGAGAAAGTGATCTTAAAACAGGTTAGTGCAAAAAGTCCACTACCAGATAAGGGGAGGTTACTCATTGCAACGCTTCTGATTAAGCAGGCAGGTTTAGTTGTTGCTGAACCTATATGGGTATTGACAAAGGATAGAAGTATTAAGAGTTCAGATAGTGTTTGGAACCCAGAGCTCTTCACAGGACTTGAGGACGTTGTAAAGCTTCTGGATATTGGGCTACTCGATATTGATGCTTACACGAGGTATGATGGTGATGTTGAGGGTTGGAGAAGATTCTTTGAGAAGGTTGTGAGGGGCTATGGATCATTACATGAATGTTATTACTATTACACTGGTACGCACTGCATTTTACATAGATATGTCTGGGATCTTATCAATAAGGTTAGAGAAGCTTTAGAGAGCGCCTCTATTGACGATAACATAAAGCTTGTCAGGCTCTTATACAGGTTATGGTTGCGTACATCTCCAGCTCAATGGAGCAAGATTAGGGTGAAGCTTGTTACAGATGTGAACAGCTTTGCATACTCTGATCAGCTACTGTTGCACGATATTTATGGTGCTGCTGAACAGTGGTTTAAGTGGAAATCTATGGGCTTTCCCATAGGGCCTTTCGTAACTCCGAAGTATCTTGAGAAGCCTGAGGATGCAGCCTCTTGGAGAAAGTTCTTGGTAGAGGTTCTAGGTGTTAGTGATAGTGTTAGTAATGAGGTTGTTGAGAGATTTGCTGAATGGTTTGTTGAGAAAAAGCTTATTGAAAAAGGGTATAGAGTTGTGGGTAGGGGTGGTGAATGCGACCTTAAAGTTGATGTAGGTGGAGAGGTGGTATGTATAGAGGTTAAGGGGCGGAGAAAGAGCATTAACGAAGTAGATGTTGAGTTGACTGAGAACGAAGTAGATGTTGCACTGAAGTTGAAGAATAAGTACTGGCTTGCAGTAGTTGAAAGCATACCTAATAGCCCGAGGGGGTGGATCCTAAGGAATCCAGCAAACATAATTACCAGAATTAAGATTTATGGCGAAGATATTAGAAGGCGTGGTGAGGTGCTAGGATGAGCGAGCAGAAGGTTGAAACGTTGCAAGTTCTTAAAGCACTTGAGGAGCTTATGGATAAGTACTTAAGTGAAGGCTCTGTAGAAAAAGCTTTAGCACTATACTACATAGTTATGTCGGGACATGACTATGCTCGACTATACATAATGCTGAAGTTCGGTTCTCTAAAACCTTACACACTAGTTTTAGAGGATATGCAAAAAGCTAATGTGAGTAGCATTCCTGATGAAGCGAAAAGACTTATGGATGTTAAGAAGGTCGCGCTAAGACAGCTACTCATAAACGATGCTCTTAACGTTATTGACAAGCTCGACCCAATGATCAAGAAAATAGTGGCAACAACATCACTAATGTTTGAACATGGCGAAAGCTTAAGTAGCAGTATTGATGAGATCTTTAAAATTTACCAGATCCTCACGGGTGAGAGAATACCTGATGAAGTAAAAGAGGAGCTAAGCAGATATCTATACAGGCTACATCTCGTAGAGCTAAGCAGCTATTATCTAGGTAGAGGAAGCTACGTATGGAGTTCTAATGCACCATACATACTTAAAGCCTTGAAGGATAAGGTCCCCAAAATTATTATTGAATTCAAAAGTGAGCAGGAAAAGAGGTAATAACATAGTAATTTTTCTTAAAGAAGTTTAATCATCTTTAAATTGCTTTCAATTCCATTTTTGATTGCTTTACGTAAGAATCTCTAAGCTAAGCACTATGATTAATGCAAAATTTAGTGGGTATATCTAATTAATTGAATCTTTATGCAGCTCCTTAGAACCGTAGCACATTCAATTATAGCCATTTTCAAACCATCAATGGGTTTACAGTTGAATCATCAAGGAGTTGAGTCGTAGAACCATAGCTTTAACTCGTTTTGTAAACTCATCAATGGTTTTACGATCGTGAACTGTAAATCCATTCAATTATACCCACATTAACCTATAAACCCTTGGAGCTGTAGAGCTAGGTACAGAGTTGCTTCTATCTACCGCTCTGTAGATGGTTTATGTGACGCTTGCTTCTCATCATTGATTGTGTGATGCGCATGCGCTTGGGGAGGGGGTTAAAGCTGTTAGAAGTGTGCAGCGTGCTTAGTGAAGAGCTACTCAAGCTTCAATAGGTTTTCAACAGCTTTTCTAAACAGCTCTTCATCTACCTGTACAATGTACTGGTTTCTAATTGCCAGCGGGAATACTTCTCCATGCATATCCAGCACCTTCAGGGCGCAGCTCTCATCAGAAACACACTCTAATGGATCTACGTAGTAGAAGCTCTCAACCCACGTGCCGATGAACAGCAGGTAGCCCTCCAATAGGTTGGGGTTGTTGAAGTGGTCGTAGCATAGAGCTCCAAGATCTCTACAAATACTGCTAGTAATGCTTTTGAGCATGTGGAGCTGGTTTTGCATAGAGCAGCACAATAGTTCTTGCAATGAGATTTATAAATGTTTAGATAAAATCAGAAGTATTAGCAAGAGCTTAAAGCATCTTTAGAATTCCAAATTTGGAATTCCAAAGAGATAAGGAGCAATCATATCGCTACTAGGGCGTTGCTCTAAGTTGTTTATAAAGTTCTTTAGCTAGGTCAGCTGATGAAATGTGTGGTTAGAGGTGTTTGTGTGGGCTTGGCGAGGGCTAGGGTTGTTGTTAAAAGTCTTGAGACTGGTGCTAGTAGAGAAGTTGAGCTTGTTATTGATACGGGCTCTGTGTTTACGTGGATTAGCAGAAGTGTTCTTGAGGAACTTGGTGTGAGGCCTAGGAGAGTGAGGCGGTTTAGGACAGTAGGTGGAAGGGTTGTTGCGAGGGAGGTTGGGGTGGCAACTATAGTGTATGGGGGCTGTGAAGGTGATGTTGAAGTGGTGTTTGCGGAGAAAGGCGATGCGGAGGTGCTTGGTGTAACAGCACTTGAAACCCTGGGGCTTGAGGTAGACCCAGTTACAGGGAAGCTGAAGTACGTTGGACACTTAGCACTCTAACTCTTTCAATTCTATTCACAAAACAAGTTCCCAGTAATAAGCCTATAATTAATCTTAGCAAAACTATTCCGAGGCACTATAGGAGAAGAAGCTCAGCTTCTTTTAGCACTCCCCTAACCACATCTACTTCTAGACCAAATATCTCAAGAGCTGTTACACCTATTGTCACAGCATCACCCTCTTCACCAAATATGACTGGCACTGTGCGCTGCTCTCCGAGAAGAACCATTCCAACTTCGCCTACATCCCTCTCAACATAGCCTTTGAAAGCCCTAAACCTCCTTCTCCTCAGCGGCTTTACCCCCAGCTTCTCAAGAAAATCCCTTCTAACAACGCTGTAAATAGCTCCTGTATCCACAACAGCATCAACTTCAATGACTTTCTCAGGCTGAAGAGGATTATATAGACCAACTCTAACCTTTACAAAACCCACAGCAAAACCCCAATCTCACCACTAACTGCCTTTACAAACTTAAATGCTTATCTTCACAAGGCTTGCACTGAGTTAATGCCTCAGCAGCCGAGCTAACTTGTGATAGAGAGCTACTGCAGGTGGTCTATGAAAAGGCATGTACACAGGTTTGCATAACTCTTTGTAGCTCTCTCCTAATTGTTCCTCCGACTAGTAAGCTGGAGGCTCTATTGAGAGCAAGTTTATATCTCTCCACATCTAGAGCTTCTTCTTTTGGGGGTAGCGCTTTTTGAAGTGCTTAGCTGGGCACTA
>Ga0326760_1000689_pt1 | contig 16798 bp, 21 predicted proteins | sample GCREP_S_FD_207668 | JGI IMG/M metagenome (GOLD analysis project Ga0326760, IMG submission 207668) | Hot spring sediment microbial communities from Geyser Creek Basin, Yellowstone National Park, WY, United States - GCR.EP_S | ecosystem: Environmental > Aquatic > Thermal springs > Near-boiling... | reverse complement strand
GAAGAGTTATGATCATATTGATACCTGGCTCAACACCTGAAGTCTCTATACCGAAATAGTAAAGAGGCAAATAAAACCCCTATCGCTACTTAATTATAAGGTTAAAATATCTTTGTAAAATACTTGCTTTAACAGATTATGGATAAAGAGATAAATAATAAATATTGATATAATAAAAAGGGAATGGCTATATACTAACTAGATTTATGAACATTATTAAGAATAGTTCTGCTAAAGGTAGCGTGGACTTATTTGCCGTAATGTATTACGTAATGCTTATCCTACACAATACCTGTAGTCTCGTGGAACTTAAGTATTATGAAGAACTTCGGTAAAGTTATTAATTTTAGGTTCTTGCTTAAATATCAGAGAGGTTATTAAAGGTATAGGTGATATCTGTGAGTAAAGTACGTCTTGGTAAGAGTTTAAGAAACCCTCCACCATGGTTAGCACTAAATCCGGATTTCATAGAGTTAATTAATTATGTAAATAACCCTCAAGCTAATTTAGATTATATCAAAAAGCTTATTGCTAAAGTTAATGAAAATTTAAAATATAATGGACTAAACATTAAGCTTAGAAAAGCACCTCCATGGAGTAACTATGACTATATCTTAATACTCATTAAGAGTGGTAAATAGTACATCTACGCCTTACATCCTATTCCAGGTTCGTTCTAATGCTTTCTATACATAGAAAAGCTTTAGAAGACGTAATGTACTTAAGACACTTGAGTTGTATTTGAGAATTAAATGATTTTAACACTAGAGCTACACGGAGGAATACGCTAATACAGTAACCTAACAATATCATAAGAATTAATTTTATTAACTCCTATCGTTACCGCTTGACATATTCATCAATAATCCAAATCATGAAGCCCATAACCATAAGGGATAGGCCGACCAATGCTATTGTTCTTCCAATCTTCTGCAAATCTTCATCTTCAACTTCTATATGTAGATTAAGTCCTACCCTATACTTACCTCCTTGGTACATCCTTAATTTCTCTTCTATCAAATACATTATCTACCGGTTATCTATTATTACATATGTTAAATATATTTAAACCTTACTCTAAACTGTTTAAGCATATAGTTAATCGAATTACATAAACATGCGATGATTGCGATTTCTGAACTCTTCTACCATTAACCCACATTCTTCACCGAGTTCCTTGGCTATTTGTGAAAGCTTCTTTTAGATTGTTAATATTTCTTAATTAATCATTAATCTCTCCACTCTATATATCTCGTTTATTAGTAAGTAAACTAACGACATATAGGAACTAACTGTTAACCTCACATAACATCCTCATACCAATCAAGACGTAATCATTAACTATGACTGAAAATATCATGTATGTGTGAGGTTATGATTTTTAATACTTCAATTACTTTTGAATCTATAACTCCCCTACACTCTAGACTACGTTGAGGATGTTTAGAACTTAGCAAGCTCGAGAAGTTTTAAATAGTTTTTAATTATTTAGGTATTGGAGGTGTGTTATTTGTCTAAGGCTTTAGGTCTTCCTGAGAGTGATGTTAAAACTATTTTAGACTTAGTTAAGAGGTTACAGGAGGAGGAGAAGAGGGTTATTGAGGAGTTAAAGGAGTTTAGGAGGTATTATTATTTAGGATATTTACCTGTAACTTGTAGAGTTAGAGTTAATGTGTAATGTCGACTCTAGTAGACCTTGTTTTTGAAGAGAATCCTGGTAGAAGGAGACAAGAGCTTTTAAAGATAATTGAGAGAGAGGTGAGAAAACAAAGTATTTGGGGTAGTGATTTCTGTGTAATGTCGTTAGCTACGAATATCTACGAGTATGCTGTCATACCTGGCATTTACTTGAGCTACCCTGTAATAGGTCATATTGAAGAACACTTAGTAAAGTTCCGTCAAGAAGGATGTAGAGGTATTCTAATACTACTTTCAACGTATGGGGGTGAAATAACATTCCCAGAGGCATTAATGAGTAAAATTAGGGATATGGGTTTTGAGAAAGTACATACTTTCATACTAGATGCTGCTTTTTCTGCTGGAACGCTACTAGCATTGCTCTCCGATAAGATCATTGGATTTTCAAATTCCCATATCGGTCCTGTAGACCCACAACTAGTTGTTACGACACCTCAAGGAACTCCGCGAATAGTTAGTGCTATGTCTGTGAAGAGATATATTGAAGAAGTGTTACCGAAATTAGCTGATGAGCAGAAGCTCGGTAAAGAAGGATTAACCAGACTTTATGCAGCGCAAGACCTTCTTCTCTACGAAAAATCCCTTGAAAGCATAAAGTATATCGATAACGTTTTTAATAATAGAATCTGCACAACTATAAATAAATGTGAAGAGCTTAAAAAACTACTGCTTAGAGAGGTAACCGAACACTCACAGGCAATTTCACTACAACAATTAGGGAAGGTAATACCTGAGAAAGTGATCCTAATAGACCGTATCCCTACATATCAGCAACTCGGAGAACTCATAGTAAGTTATAGAGCTCTCCTACGCCACCTCTTCACATTTGAGAGTAAACCTGCAGACACAATTAGAGCGTTTGTAATAGGTAGCAAGTATGAGGAAATTATAGGAGAAGTATCCTCCATAGTACCTCCACAAATTTCAACACTACGTACACTACCTTCACAAAGCTGAATAAATAGAAATTACTTAAAGTACTTCCATATATACTCTACTTATTTGTCTTTTTGTTTCTCTGCCTACTTCCTAGTTTTCTTTTTCTTTCCTGCTCTCTCGGCTCTTCTATGAAGCTGTAATCTAATATCCATTATTCTCTATGTAGATATGGTGCACCTGTTTTCTAAATAGTTGTTATATCTTCTTCATTTCCTCATCTTTTAATTTATGAGGATTCCTATCATCAAGTGTTTTACCTCTTTAACTCCTTTTAAACCCACAGGATGAGTTGTTAACTGAGAGTTGGTTGGAAGAGGTCTTGGAAGTCCTGTAACCATTAGCTCATGCTTATCCTCAGTCATATGATAATAGCCCGACTAGATCATTGTAAGGGAACCAAAATATCTCCTACCCTATATTAATTACTTTGTATGCTTGGGAAGACAATTGATAAAAGCATATTGAGGGGCTGTCAGACCCCACGCATTCCAAATCATGGATTGCTGATTAACTAGACATGTAGAAAGTTCGAACAGGCAGATATGTTATTTAGATAAACTAAAATAATTTATAAGCTAAGTATTATAATTAATGGGACTAGTATGAGAATAATTACAAATAGAGATGAGTTAAAGAGTTTAGAAGAGAAATTTAAACAAATTCTCATAAGGCTTTCTGATGAAAGGATAAAGACCAATATTAGTCATCGTGGTGGGATGTTTGAATTTGATGTTTACTACTCTAGTAAACTTAATATCTGGTTTACTTTTGGTGAGGAGAGTAATCGTTATTGGAATGCTTTTGGTATAGGGAGACCCGGTAAATACGCACGAGTAGTTGTTGAAGTTAATATCCCCAAAGAAGGGGTAGATCGTAGAATAGGGGGTGTCTTCTTAAAAGATAAAAGTGGAAGAGTCTGCCTAGGACATCGTGGTAAGATAGGCGGTGGAGCTCGTGGAGTAGGGCCTAGAGCTTTCTGGAACTACTACAAAGGCGACAAAATCGATATTCCCGAAAATGGAGAGATAGTTACCGTCGCCTTAATCGGCTGCATAGACTCACCAGACTTCCCAGAGAAAATAAAGCAATTCATAGTTGAAGTTGACAATATTAAAGAACAGGCAAAGTCTTGAGTCTATAATTTTACATAATTTTCTCCTTCATACCTCATGTAATTCTCTGTTTATAACTGTTTTTAAGTTGATATGTATTCCTTTACAATTTTAGAGAAACTTATCCCATAACCCCTTTGTACTGTGTTACTTAGTTCTTAATTAGATACCTACAACATAAAACAACCATAGCTAGAAGAATCCAAGACTTCATTAGGACGTATTAGTAAGATATCCTCTATAATTATGACCTCATCAGCAAGCTTCTTAGTATTAAGCTCTTTCATATTGGTTGAACCTTCAGGACCTCTATATACATAATATACCTTTACATTCCTCACCTTATCATAGAGTATTGATGCGGATCTTAAGAGATAAGACACTCTCACGTACTAACTACTACATTAATCTTATATCTTTCTAAGTACATAACTCTAATTCCTTAACTCTCAAACATTAAATTAACTAAGTACTTAAGATCCTCATAACATAATTCTTGAATTCTTTCTGAACATCCTCATCAACGATATTCTCAAATACTCTTACACCCATGGCCTTAAACTCCATCTTAAGACTTGAATCTATATCCTTCAAGGATACTACAGCCATATTCTTAGGTCTTAAAAGCCCTATATACTCCCTAACTTGCTCAACTACATAAGCAGATTGTTCCCACTCCAGATATTTAAGACCTGTCTTAACCTCAATAACTAACTCAGGTACCCTACCAGACTCTATCAACTTATACAGTTCTCCCCAATAAACATCCTCAACTCTACCTTCAAAAACCACAATATCTGGAACTAAATGCTTTGGACTCCCCCAATAAAACCTGGTAATATATGTGGTAATATTGATGATTGATAAAATATCGTGTACTCCCTACCAGTAACCCTAGATTTAATAATAGTCAACGGTCTATTTGTTGTAAACTCAACCCACCAATACTCAGTAAGTGAAATTCCCTCTAGAGCATCGATGATCTTAGCAATAATATCTAATTCGAGGATATGAGATAACTTAGTGTATATGGATCGCTTCCTACCTTCAGCAGTATCTAATATCATTGACGTTAATAGTGATAAACCTGGCCTATGTAGAGACTCAGAAAGCCTCATAGCATGACCAAGTGGGAATATTCCCTTAGCACCAGATTTCGTAATTACATTAAATATTTCTTTCGTTAATTTCGGTGTAATATCTAAATACCATCTAACAATATCATATTCATCACTAATAGGTTTAAACCTGGCTGCGATCTTTAAGGCTAATTCATCATCATCTCTGAGGGGATTGCAATAACAACATTTTATAATATCATTACTAACTAGGCATACTCTGCTATGGATATAACCCTTATTAGTAAATCTGATGCTCAATAATACCTTACCATTCATCACCTCCTTAGAAATTCTGTAAGTCTCTCTAATCCTTCCACGTCCTAACTCCTCCTTAGATATGAGGTTAGAAGTAGGTAGATGCTTAATATTTATAAAATAATCATTATCGTATACGTAAATATAGTCAGTACCTCTAGTACCACCAATTTCCTGAATAACCTCATATTCAGAACCTATAGATTTAATGAAGTATGGCTCGCTAGTATCGCTACAATCAAGACATCCCCTAAGTGCTTCAAGGGAGTTCAATATAGGTGGAGTTTGTCTTAGTGAAGTCTTAGGGTGTAAGACCGAATATTCGGTTAAAGTTACACTCTCAATCCTCTCCTTAAAGTACTTATAGAGCTTTTGAGAACGTGGGAGCCCCTTAGACCACTTATACAAGTAAGATGTAAACTGATTTACATCACTACAGAGTTTATATTGTTCTAACATCCCCGTAACATAGTTGAAGACTCCATTCAATACTCTCTTAAGCAAACCTTCATCCAAATACTGGGTCGATGCTAAGCTAATGAAACAATCATCAAAACTCAATGAAACCTTCATAGCAAAACCTTCACAAGTAGGCTTCAACAAAGAATTAAGATAAACATCAACTTTAGATTTAAAGCAACGATAAAAATAGTCTAAAGACATAACCCTCCAAAATATCTTACAATTCTAAGTTAAAAATATTCTTAACCTCTAGATCGTCTTTCCATAACTTAAATATTTAATAGAATATTTAAGCAGCATTATTTTAAGATCCTCACCATTTTCGTTTTCAGCGCTTAGCACATCTAAATCATAAAGACCCTTCAATATATTTCTCATCACTACCTTACTACTTCCCTCAATCGATAATACGTAGTGAGTAAGACATCTATGAACATTTTCCCATATATAGCAATGAGAACCTCTATCATATAATGTTAGCTTCAACTAATTTAGTATTATTTATCTTTAATTTTTGATGCGAATAATATAATGATTTATTGCAGGTATTACTCTAGGTATGAATTAATAGCTTTTTCAATGCATTCTCGGATAATTTCTAATAATTTATGGAATTCACTATTACTACTAGCTTCCCCCTTTATTACCTGAAGTACTTCACCTATAGTTCTGCTTTTAACAGTTTTCTTCTTTATATTATTTAAGGATTTAATAAGTCCTTGAATATCTTTTATTGTTTGAGTTGCTAGTGCGTCGTAGAGCTTCTGTCTTATTAAGTACTTGACTTTAGTGCGGAGTTGTGAGTAGTGTTTACTGTAGAAATCGTGATCTATGCTAAATCCACTCTTTCCTTTATGACCTTTAGTAATGAGTACTCCACGTAACATGATACTAACTATTTCTGAAGATGCATTCATAATAATATCTATTGGGAGGTGTTTGAGATTCGCCTCACTACTAATGATTTTGATCATACTTTCGAGATTTCCTGAAGTAAGTTCTAATATCTTATTTAAGATAATAGCAGACTCTTTAAAAATATTATCACATTGTGCCATAATAGAACACTCTTCAATATAGGAGTGAATTAACGCTTCGATCTCATCTTTAATCATCTCAATATCGAAACCTCTACACGTCACATTCTCAATATGGTCTAATATGAAGTGAGTCACTAAACATCTCACACCTTCTAAACCTAATTTCCTATAAATATATTTGTACATAAATGGAAATTCATTTTTACGATAACCAAAATTCCTCCAAAGCCTTTCCCCGCCACGTTCCTCCGGGAAAACCTCATTAATTAGTGGAGGTTCTACATCTACTAGATTATCAACTTCCTTACAAACATCAGTATTGAGACTAAGTACCTCGTAGATTTTCAAGTGTGTAGGTAAGCTAGGCAAAGATTTCACCAGACCCTGACATACTATATATCTCATGCCTAATATAAGAATAATATTTTCGAGGATAATTTTAGGGAATTATACTATGATGTTAATGTGCATGAATATGTATGTGTTTTATGCTTAACATGAAGAAGTGTATCATGGGTGTTATTATTGAAGAAGTTAATCCTGAAGACTACCATCTTACTATAACCAAGGTGATGCTTCTGAATGCGTGTGAAGAACTCCTCCATCATCTATTTACCCTTTTAACCATTACTCTATTCTCTCATTAATTTTAATAATTATCTTAGAGAGTAGTGTAACGCAGATAGAGTAATAATAGTAAGTTTCTATGGAACTGATTAGAGAGTTTGTATCTGAGGTTAATAATAAGATTTTCATTAAAGTTAGCCCTAAAATGGTTGAAGTTAGCAGTTATATAACTGTGATAGTTTCAAGTCGTAAGATTATAAGTGGTGACTTTAACAATTGTTATAGATATTCATCTATATAAGCAGTTTTTATGAGGAGAGGTAGTAAAACTTAACTGTACCTTAATGTTTTCCAATGATAGAATTTAGTAAAAACTTTAAAAACTAGATAGTAGAGTGTAGATCGTAGAGTGTAGAGTTTATGGCAAAGAGTAATAGATGTATAATATGTGGAGAGCAGATCGGGGAGGTTGGACAACTCTGTGCTTGGTGTCAAGATCCTAGAGTCGAGGAAGTTTTGAGAGGCTTAATTAATGATATTGATTCACAATTGCAACAGACAACTAGGATTGATATAAAGATGAACCCCACCTTTTCGTTAGTGGCTGACCTCGGGATCCTTGGAATACGTCATCCACTCCTCGCATCATTTTCAAAGATTATTGCAAGACTTATAGTCGAAGGAGGTAAAGGTATTAGGAGATTTAAAGTAAGTGACCTCCGTTACGGTCAGAAAGATGTAAAACCCTTCATCGTGATGCTTCATGACTTTGGTTTAGTAATCTATGATGAAGTTAATAGCGAAGTCGTAATCCCAGATAACTCGCTTCTACTTAAGATAAAGTATGAGTTAGAAGTTGAGCCACGTCGTAATCCGGCTGCAGCATTCGCTCTAGGGTATGTAACTCTTAAAGCTATTCTCAAAACTTTGGAGATTACTAAACAACGTTCTGTTGAGTATGGTGAGGGTGTAACATGTCTTTACTCTATGACGAAGAATAGAGATGGAAGTGTGAAAATCATAATGCCGAAAAGCTTCATGGCAACATTATCTTTCGTGTTGGGATGTTGGGCTAAGGGCATTACAGAGTTTAGCGAGCTTGATATTCATAAGTTTATGGTGAGCCGTGGCGTTACTGGCAAGGAATTCAACGAAGTGTTAGCCACTCTCTCCTGCGCCTTCGCAACTGCTCACGGCCTTTATGAAAGAGCAAGTACTGAGCATCTTGGACGTATCGTCATTTATCGATTTAAACTTGCTGGGGAGTATGTGAGGCTCTACGAAAGAATTAGGATGAGGCAGAGGACTTTATGAGTTACTCCATAAAAGTTCGGCTTACTAACAATAGATGTTGGCTCTGTGGTTATCGTAAGATAGTTAAGAGCGAAATAATGTTACTACCGTATATATGTCATTGGTGTTCAGGAGAGAAGGTTATAGGTTTAATTAACGATATTGTAATAGATGCCAAAGAATACTTAAACCAGGGAAAGTTAAGCAACTGTGAAGATATTGACGTACTTTCATTTGTTGCAGATATTGGTGAGTTAGGTGCACGGCATCCATATCTTAAGCAATTCTCTAAAATGATGAGTATTATTGCGGTTCAAGTCGCCCTCGAACATAAATATACACCTGACAGGTTAGTGAAGGTTGCTAATGGAGAAAATCTATCAGAGAAGTGGGCAAGAGTTCGTGAGTGCATAGATTTTTTAATAGATGTGGGTCTATTAGAAGTTGGTGAGGGTAGGTACATATATGAACGCTACAGACCTAGTCACCTATTGTTGTCTCTTACAGCCTCGGTTGAGGTTGTAGATGTTGAAAAAGAGTTACCTCCTAGAATAGCAGCTTGTATAGCTGGTTATGCGTGGCTTCACGGTATTAGTACAACAATTAATTGGTTGAAGGAAGGAGCTCAAGGTGAGGTGAAGGGCATAGCGAAGCTTTATGCCAAAGGTAGGGATGGAAAGTTATCCATTCCAAAATCCTTTACAGCACCAATTATGTACTTGTTAGGTCACCTAGCTAGTGGGCATGATGAGTTCTCAGAAATAGAGCTTCGAACTTGGCTAAGTTCTCGCGAGATATTAGGAAAAGATGCGGACTTAATAATAAATCTGTTGGCCAGAGTCATACCCTCAAGTCATAGATTAGTAAACTTAGTTTATGACGGACATATCTATCACTTTAAATTTAACCCCTTATACGTTAGGATGAGAGAGCGTTATAGGGAGAGAAGGAGGGAAAGAGAGGTTTGACCCATTCACCTACATACTTTAGTAAATCAACTACTGCACAAGATATCTATAAGCGAGATATCTACGGACGAGATATCAAGCAAGTGAAATTAACGAAAACTCAAGAAGAAATCTGTAGGCGTATAGTGTCAATAACTAAGTTCTTCTTCCGAGGTGGTTACAATTTAAGTTCTATACCTTTTAGAGGATTTCTTCTTGAAGGACCTCCAGGTAATGGTAAGACAGAAATAGCGAAGCAGGCTGTTAGGAGATTATCTCACGAAGTTGGAGAAGTATACCTGAGGTTTGTTGATAGTGCGAGAGTGGCTAAACCTGAATGGGGTAAAGCTGAAGAGTCTCTAGCTAAGCAGTTTGAAGAAGAGCCTGGAAAACATGTTGTAGTGCTACTCGATGATGTAGATTGTCTCCTAATAAAGAGAGGTTCTGAAATTGCGAAAGAATGGCATTATTCGATAAATGCTCTATTATTTCATATATTGGATAATATCTCAGACCCAGCGAGGATATTAGTTATAGCCACAACCAATAGGCCTAAACTAATAGATTACGCGTTGAGGTCAAGACTTTACAGCATAATAGTGCCGCCTCTTCCAATTGAAGAACTTGAAGAGGTAGCAAGGAATTTACTAGAAGAGAGCTGGCCTCACTCGCTAGAGAATGAGAAGGAGTTAAAAGATGAGGTATTAAGAGAGATCGTTAAGGAATTACAGAAGAAGAAGTATCCGTCAATTCGAGATGTACAACATTTAGTTGTAAATTACTGTATTGGGAGAGGTATATGGAGACTCTAAACACTTTACCACCCGAATATATCATAGTAGTTTGTAAGTTTACATACGAATCACAAGGCAAAACAAGGTATGTTCCTAATGAGGTAAGAAGATTCCTTGTTGGAGAGAGTATGCAAACAGGAGAGAAAAAGGTTCCTGGACTCCCTGAAAAAGTTAGGAAAAACTTTGGAGAGGAACTAGCACCTCTATATTTCTCTCTAATTAAATATCCAATAAAACTTGGAAAGAGACGTTTAGCTAACGCAGCTAAAGGAGCAATTGTAATATATTATACATCATGTGTAGATAGGGAAAAACTTAAGCAATTATATGCATTCCTTAATGAAGAATTAAGGAAATATTTTAAAAGCTTTGAGATTATAGGTGGTTATAGGATATATGTTGAATGAGGAAAAACTTACCGAGCAATTGCTCGATGAAATTAAAGTTCTCGTAAGGAGATACAGTAGTGAAGACCTAGAGAAAAATATAATTGAAAAATTAAATAATATCATTAAAATAATATTAACGAGTGAATAATGAGGTTTGAGAAATGAATGCTGAGGTTATATTTGAAAATGTTGGTGGACTTAGTGGAACTTACAAACTTAAGCTTTCTAGAGGCGTAGTAAATGTAGTAAAGGCTCCGAATGCTGCTGGGAAGAGTAGTATTATAAGGTCCTTAGCTCTTTGCATATCGGCTCCTTACAAGGATAAAGACTTACTCAATATTGCAAGGGAAATGGGATTACTTAAGCAACCTAGCGAAGCTATCGAGCCTCTAGTTCATGTAGGAGCTAATGTTGCAAATATCATAGTTAAGTTCGACAATGAGGAATGGAGCTTTAATTTATTTAAGGATGGTAGATACAAGTTTACTCGCGAGGGTGATGAACGTACTCTTATAACAAGTATCTTAACTAGGGATTCAGTAATCTTAAAGAAGTTAATGAGTGGTGAGATGAACTTTAAATGGATTATAGAAAAATTATCATTAGCTGGCAAGTATGAAGTCATTATATCAATCCTTGATAGAGAAAGAGACAAAATATCTAATTTGTATGAAGATGTAAGGAACAGACGTAAGGAAATTGAAGATCTTAAAAAAGATCAAGATAAATTGAAGGAGGAATTAGAGAGATATTTGCGTGAGAGAGACGAATTGAACAAGAAGCTCTCCGAAATTCTTGCTAATCGTCCAGAGCTGAAAACATTAAATGATCAAAGAAATGACTTAATAAGTAAGATTAAGAAGCAAGAGCAAATAATTAAAGATTATGATAAGGAGATATCCAAGCTGAAGGAGGAACTTAATAATCTTACTAAAGAGTACGAAGATAAACTTAATAAGGAAAAGCTTTTAGAGAAAAGGGAAAGAGAGTTAGGTGAGAAGCTTGAATCAATTGAGGAGAGGATAAAAACACTCAATGAGCAGTTGAAAGGGTATGAAGAACGTCTTAAAGATATTTCTGATAAAATTGAGGCACTGAGGCTTGATGAAGGTCGTTGTCTAGCTGAATATGAAATGTATGAAAAAGCCCTAAAGTTAGCTACCCAGGCACAAGAGGTACGTTGTTTCCTTTGCGGACAAGGTATCTTAACTGAGGAATTTTTAGAGCAAAGAAAAGTAGTAGCTGAGAAAAAGTTGATGGAGGTTCGTGACAGAATTAGTGAACTTCTTGCTGAGAGAAATAGAATATATTCTGCTATTAATGAGAAGAATTCCTTAGAGAAGCAACTCAACGAACTTAATAAAGAATATCCTGAAATTAGGAAAGAATTAGAGGGAATTAAGGAGGAGTTAAGTACATATTTCATTAAGATTAATGCCATTAAGAAGAGGATGACTGAGCTGGAGGCCAAACGATCTAAGGAGGTTCAAATTCTCAACGAATACGAGTCTAAGCTAGAGACCATTGAAAAGCTTATACAAGAGAAAGGAAAAGATGAACAAAAAATTATAGAGAAATTAGCAGAGATTCGTGGTAGGATAAATGAACTTGAAAAACAGTTAAATAAAATAGAAAAAATCATTGAAGTCAAGGCCTATATTGAAGTCTTCGATCATAAATTACTATATAATGATGCAGAGAAGAAGTTAGACATCTTGATTAGAATTATAGATAGTGTTTTAGGGAAAGTTCGGGAGGAAGTGCGAAGGGAAAGGATTATGGCCATAGAATTATTTAATGACCAGATTAAGAAGGTACTCAAGGATTTAGGTTTCGATTATCTAGATATATGGATTGATGCAAGTGATTATAGGCTTCATATATTAGATAAAAGAGTAGGTAGCGAAGTTTCACCTAGGATTTTAAGTGAAACAGAGAAATACATCCTAGCTTTAGTTCTACATATAGCGCTAAAATTAGCGTACACTACACATATACCGTTCTTCCTTATCGATGAGATAACTTTAAGCTTTGATGAAGTCAGAAAGAGAGCTCTGTTAGGTTACCTCTCTAAATTAGCTAAGGAGAATGACTGGTTCATAATATTAACAGAGCTTAGCTCTGAGCATACTTTCACTGTAACCACTCTTACAAGTCCTTAAGGTATATTCTCCTTCTGTTTTTAAATAAAGCACTCCCTCCTGTTCTAAGCTTAGCTTCAGCTTCTAAGAATCTCTGAAATAGTTCAGGAAACTCTCTCTTTAATGTTTTAAACTGACTTATAGTCTTAAATGCGGTGCACCAGCATTCGGTAACTCTTGGAAGGACGCTATATAGGGGATTGACCTTAAGGTTATTCATCTCTATATAATTTTGGACCTGTTTCTTAGTCCACTCAAATATTGGATGATAATTTAAGCACTTGAAGTGTTTGTGATAACCGAGTTTTGGGAATCCTCTTCTTCTCCAGGACTCCTCAGCTCTAATCCCATCAACTACGAGAGCACCTGAAGTATTAATATTTTTGAAGTATTCTTTTAATGGTTCTATCTTTAAATGATAACAGCACCACCTTCTTTTAGGCGTTGGAAAACCCCACCTCTCAACCAATGTAAAGAAGTCATACTTCGGTCTCAACACTACTAACTCCACCTTAAGGTCTTTACAGATCTCTTGGACATACTCTAAGTTTCCTGGAGTAGACACCGTAGTATCTACATGTAAAGCCTTTAATTCGACTCCTAAAACCTCAGAAACTTTTTTAGAAATATGAAGGACTACAAGGCTATCTCTACCACCGGAAAAAAGAGATAATATAGACTTAATTGATAAACTCTTAATAACATTAATGTAAGCACTGAACGTATCCTCAAACATGGAGCTCACAATAACCTGGATTCCAGGTGAAATTAAAAGTTTTACGCTGTCATAATCGTACATAGACATATAGGATCTTAAATAGCAAAATATCTGCCAGATTAGGTGATCATTAAGAGGTGTATGGAGAGCTTGCATAACAGTCCAATAAATCTACTTCAGCTGGTAATGTATTATTTCAGGCTAGCAAGTTCTTAGATGTACTCTGCGTAGGTAATCATTTATTTGCGACTTTAATTCCCGTATCACTTAGCATTATTTTAACTTTCCACACTAATATCTTGATAATTATTTGAGGTGATGAGGGTAGTGAAGGTAGGTGTTATGTGCTGTATTCGACATGACTGCGGGATTAGGAAGCTTTACTTTTATCAGAGATTAAGTCGTTGATAAAGGTTATTAGTATGAACTTAGACTTCATCTCATTAAATGAATTAGGTAAGAGGTTTTAATTAAGCTTAAGGAGTTATGCGTAATTTGTGATTTCTCTACCTATATACGTGGTGTATTTGTTACCGTAGATTTAACAGCATCTTGCATAAGTTTAAAGTATAACGGTAGATTTAAAGAGTGGAAAATGTAGTCAAGAAGAATTGAAGAGCACTGCGAAAGTAGTAACACTTATTAATGATGTTAAGTGTTTTCAACCTTTAAAAATTGAAAGGTAGTTATGTAACATTAGAAAACACTGAGTATAAAATCATTAACCTAAGTAAAAAGTGTAGAAGGGATTAAAGGGGTGGGTATTAATTAACGTATTCCTATATAGCCTTTTTTTAAGTCTAACCCTATGATGTCGTAGAGTGAGGACGTAACTATGATATGTTAAGTGTGATACTTAAATCAATGCTTGATGATTAAATATAAATTACAAAATTTCATGAAGTTATGTAAGTAGAGGTTGTGGTTATGATTTGGTTGATAATGTTTGTACTTGGGATTGGATTTCTATTTATGGTTTATACATTTTTAACTTCATAGTCTTTACTTGGGGGTTTATATTCTTTCTCTTCTCAGTAATTATTAATATTATTGAAGATATCTATGATAAATTAAGTGAGATTAAGAAGCATTGTAGATGTGATGAGGGTAATGGTTAGTATTATGTAGGATGTTAGCGATGATATTAGTACCTCTAGATTTAAAGATTTCTTCAGGTAAAGTTAAGGGATATTAACAACTATTATTTGAGGGAAAAATAAATATCCAGATGAGAGCTAATTAAAAATTTAAATGACATATTATGTAAACATGCTACGTAGTCTTTCAAGCTCTTCAGCTGCTCTCCTTCCGCTATAAGTTACTGTGATTTCTCCTGGCTTAGAGACGTCTAATACTATCTTGTTTTTCTTTCGAGTGAACCAGTAGATGAGGAATGGAATTATACCAAGAAGGAAGAATATTATACACCAAGCTGTAGAGTAATCCCTACCATTAACTGCTTCCAATATATAACCTTTCGTTTTAACCCTATAGCCTACTGCATGGAAGTGAGCTGTGGCCTTAAATATAATTACATCCTGCGAATAACCTGTCTTAAAGGTGAAACTCATAATATAAACTATATTTTCTAAAAACTTTACTATCCTTCGAAAGGGTTTGGGTCTGATGATTACTTGTAGTTATTTATGAGTATCTTTATTTTCTTCATCTTCTCATACTCTTCTCCTCCTTCTCAGACTTTATCGTTAATCGGAGGAGTACTTTGGGGTGACCCAGGCACCCCACATATGCCTTCATACATGATATTTAGTATAGAGTTGATAAGCTAAGGAAATATCTACAGTTAATTATAGCTAATACGGAACTCACTACGACTATCGAATACCTACACAACGGTTGTCCTCTATTTTAGACAGTGCCTGAAGCTGAAGATCCGGACTAATACTTTCTAAGATCTCCCTAGATGTTGGTTAGGGTAGTGTCTTAAAACTTATAAATTTCTTAACTTATTTATGATGGTTATTTATGATTAGTAAGAGTGGTTTAAAGAAATGTTTTATTTCCTCAATAGCTATGATAATACTTTACGCCTCCCTCCTCCTTATGTTCTACCTGTATAAGGGTTTAATAATCATTACCTTAGTAACTCTTATATTTGGAGCTTACACCTTCGTCACATCATTCACGTATTTATACCTTCTAGAGACTGGAGATATTCGTAAAATAGCGATTGCAACTACTATACCCCTCCTCTACGTACATCTAATCCGTTTTATACATGAAATGTTCATAGATAATCTTTCAGAGCCAAACTCTGTAGGGAAATTCATTACCGGAACTCTTTACCTTACAATTGGATACATCCCATTCGGTATAATACTTTTCATCCTGAATTGTAGTGAAAAGCGTAAGGTAACGTAGTAATTTAAAATATATAAGCTTATGACTAAGAATACCTTAAAATACAGACTTTATAGGACCTTTAATAATCATGAACTGAAATGAATAGTAAAAACCGTATCAGCTTCATTTAAGAGTTAGAAAGTATGTTAGTTAACCGAACCACTAGAATCTACATGTACTGTAATCCCTAAACACATATAAGATTACAAAAGCTAATACCAACGCTAAAATTGAATAACCCTACGGATCCTGATTACACATCAAGGAAAGAGTTCACCACTCGCCAGCTTTATGATTAACTGTAAATACCTGTATACTTAACGAGTGATTCGTCACGCTACCTCCAAGTCCCTCACCCTAGTAGCTCACTACTAGTTGCTTAGTAGCTCCAACCCTACAGGTCTTGGAAACTCAGGGACACCAATGAAGTTATAAGCCTCTCAGATTTATAGGTTAAAACACCTCAGATCAATTATTGAGTATGGATAAAAGGTAATTATACTTAGTTCCTAGTTTACTTTCCCTTGATGGTGTATGCTATTAAGGTGATTACTCCTGCAGTTATTGTTAGTATTGGCCCTACCTCAATGTTTACTAGTGTTTTTATGAGTTGTTCGAGTGGTTTGGATACTGTTGCTTCTGATTTAGCTATGTATATACCTGTGATGAATGATGTCCCTGAGATTATAGCTGACGCCCCTCCAACTATGCATGATGTCCTAAAAGCTATTCCTGTAGCTGTAGTTACTACACTCAATACGTATGTTATTATAGATAGTATGAGTAGGGATGTACTTAAACTACTACTTAATTGCCTACCTATGCTGGGGACTTGATTAAGTGTGAGGTTGAGGATGTCGATGAAGTTGAATGTAAGTCTCCCAAATATTAATAAATTAATAGATATCCAAGGAGTTAAACTACTTACTAATATGGTGAGTAAACCCGTAATAATGAT